>Ga0209202_1001640_pt1 | contig 13342 bp, 13 predicted proteins | sample AD_UKC032_MetaG_FD_184416 | JGI IMG/M metagenome (GOLD analysis project Ga0209202, IMG submission 184416) | Active sludge microbial communities of municipal wastewater-treating anaerobic digesters from USA - AD_UKC032_MetaG (SPAdes) (version 2) | ecosystem: Engineered > Bioreactor > Anaerobic >... | reverse complement strand
TGGGCCATAATAATTTTGGTGGTTGACTTTCTAAAAACAGAATGGTTTAATAATACACATCTTTATAATTGTTTTAAATGATTTTTGAAAAAGATAATGTTTGCGCCTGTAGCTCAGATGGATAGAGCGCGGCTCTCCTAAGGCCGGCGTCGGAGGTTCGACTCCCCCCAGGCGCATTGATTTTAAAACGGATCGCTTGACCTGTTTTTCATTGTGCTGCTCAAGCCAAAGCCGTTGTGGTTGAAACATAAGTGAATGATGGGATTGATGTTCTGTTTGAAAGTATTTTGTAAATCGTATGTGAAAAAAAATAAAAATTTTTTTGACAGTTCTTTTTAAGTGTGTGACAATAATACGGTTTTGTAAAAAACCAACTTTACCCCAGTGATGATCTTAATCTGACAAGAGGGGAGGTGATGGAAAAAATCGCGTCCGGGGTCATCGAGCAACTGGTCTTGTGAGTAATTCCCTAGGCCTATATACTAGTCATAATAGATAAAACATCAGAGTATCGATTTCAATCTTTGGAGGAGAAAAAATGAGAAAAGTCTTATTAGCGTTAGCAATTGTCGCTTTGATCGCTATGCCGGCTATGGCAAGCGTTCAGAACGTCAAGGTTAGCGGTGATATCGATGCCACGTATGTCATACGTGACAATTTCGATTTTGCCGGAAACAGCCAAAGCGTTGCCATCTCGCAAACACGTTTGCGCGTTGATTCCGATTTGACGGACAAAGTCGCCGCCACGATCGGGTTGATCAATGAAAGAGCATGGGGCGCAAATACGGTTTCAAGTTCAGACATTGACCTCAACCTCGCCTATGTCACGATGAAAGAAATGCTTTATTCACCGTTGACCGTGACCGTTGGTCGTCAGAACTTTGCTTTTGGTAACTCGTTGGTCATTGATTCTGCTGGGACAAACAACTCTGCTCCGGCTGATTCAGGGCTTAAGGGCATTGCAGAGGATTTGACCAAGCAGACAGCTCAAGATGCTGTTCGTTTGACATTCGACTACAATCCGTTAACAATCGATGTGTTGTATTCCAAGATCGATCAGGGATCTGTTGATCTTGAAAAGTTCTCTGACAACACGGATCTTTATGGTATGAATGCAACTTATCAGTTCAATGATGAGAAATCATCACTTGTGGAAGGGTATTTTTGGGTTAAGAATGCTAAAGATAAGATCTATGTTCCCGGCGTCCGTGGAAGCATGAATGTGCTGGATGGCTGGAACCTGCAGGCAGAAGTTGCCGCCCAGTTAGGCGAGATCACCTTGGCACAGGGAAAAACTGACCGTGAGGCCTATGTGGCACAGGTTCTTTCAAACTATTCGTTACCGTTTGAAAAAACCAAAAAATACGAGCCGGTTTTTGGATTAGCTTATACGATGTATTCAGGAGATAAAAATCCGGCTGGTTCAGGATCGGGTGATGACAAATACAATGCTTGGGATCCGATGTATGAAAACCAGGCTGGTGGCAAGATCTACAATTCATTATTCAATGCTACCAACTGCCAGATCTTAGGCGCAACCTTGTCATTGGTTCCGATGGAAGACGTGAAGGCGCAATTGTATTATGATAATCTTTCGTTGATGAAAGAGGTCGCTGCTTTCGCTCTTGTTCAGCCGGATGGAAGAAGCGCTACTCCAGCCCAGGATATGGAAAGAGATCTTGGGGATGAAGTTGGTTTAGTTCTGACCTATGATTACACGGAAGATGTTCAGTTCGGCGCACGCGCTGGCGTGTTCTTCCCTGGAAGTAATTACAGCGATGGCGCTGATGAGAATGCTACACAGTTGATCGTTAACACAAAAGTTGCCTTCTAATTGCTGAGCAATTAAAAGGATGCAGTTTTAAAAAGCCCCGCTTAACAGCGGGGCTTTTTTATTGTCATGCAAAAACCACGGCCATGAGGCTGTGAATGAAGCGTTTCCGAAAGCGAGCATTACAGTGGGCTTGAGGACAGGCGAACGCAAATACAAAATTTAAAAGAAGCCACGTCCGTGAGGACGTGGAGCTTCACTGTTCCCGGGAAAAATATAAAGGTGGCAGATGTAAAAATGGCGGACGCATTTTAAAACCATGAAAAGGCCCTTTATTTTTTGTCCTATTTAATTCCCGGATCAGGTCGTGATAGAAACATTGACTGCAGATGTTCCGTGCGTGAGATGGGACATGGCGCCATCAATAAACAGGATCAGCCCCGCGAACTCCAGGATCTCTTCCACGCTTGCCAGAGTAATGGCCAGCCGCTCCATTTGAAAATAATAATCATTTGAAATGACCCATCCTTGGATGGGCTCAAACCCAATGGCGCCGGTCACAAAGACAGCGCCGGCTGCAAGGATCTTGAAGCGGACGGAAGAGGGAAGTTTGAGGACAAGCGGCGCGTAGGCTGCCGTTAGAACCATGACGAGAACAGCGGCGGGGATGATCCAACTGTAATAGAGCGCGCCTTGAAAGCCCAGGGACTTTTGCAGATAAAAGGATATGCGCTCGTGAAAACAGGCCGTTTCGTCAATGCCGCAAACGATGAAAAGACCGCAGAGAAAAGACCAGTGGTTTTTGTGCGCAGCATCAGCGCTTTGGGCTATCAGGGCCGTCGAAGCGGCCGCTAGCAAGAACAGTATCGTTGAGAAAAGTGTGGGGAGATTGTTCTCTTCGAGGATATTCAAGGTTTGCGTCAACTGCTCCCCCAGCGGCAATTGAATTTGAAAGACCGACGGCAGATAGAACGCGAGCATGTAAAAAAGAAGAAGAACGCCCAAGATGGCCCACAGGGTCCGAATAAAGATTTTTGAATGGAACGCTATGATCATGTTGTTTGATTTTAAAAAGAGGCGGTGGGTTTGTCAATTGATTTATCGGGGGGGCGGATGTTATTTGATCGGGGGCGAGCGGTTCGGCAAGAACGTGAAGGATTTCAACGATTTATCCTTTAAAGGGGCGGGATATCATCGATGACCTTTAAGATCGGATATTCTCGTCGAGTAAAAACAAAAAATTGTTTTAAAAAATATTAAAAATAGTTGTTCATTAAAAATAATCTTTGTTATTATAAAAATACCTTTAGAGCGTTTCTAAGGTTAAATCGTTTGATTTCAACCTTTTAAATATTGGATGTGCGTTATGACCAGGGACGAAATTTACGATCACCTGGCGCAGGTTTACCTTGGCAAGAAGAAGCAGCAGCAAAAAACAAGGAATTCAAAAGAAGTCAGCGCCTGGTTGTTTCTGAACATCATTATTACAGTTGTGATCTTTGCGACATCGTTTTACGGATTGACAGCTTTTTTGGCAAAGAAGGGCGACTTATTCCAGAAGCGTATTATCTATGCCTTAAATAAAGGGCCGATACGAATTCCGTACAGTCTGGAGCACCCTTACCCTCAGGTCAAAACGTTTTCGCTTTCTGTTTCCGATGTCGATGCCGCCCAATACGGGTACCTTGCGTTTTCCGTTCGGGGGGCAGAAGAGGGAACGCCGGGAACCATCCGGGTCGAGGTCCGCAATCAGCGCAATGAAATTTCTTCGGTATTTGTCGACGATATCGGACTGCGCTGGAAAAGCGTTCACATTCCGCTAAAAGAGTTTGAAGGGATTTCAGATTGGTCAAGCGTTTCAGAGGTTCAGTTCGTTCTTGAATCTTGGAACGCTCTTAAAACTAAAGGGATTTTACTTATAGAGGATGTGTGCTTTTCTAGTTCAACGAAAGGCTAAAGAGCGATGAAAATCATTTCGATCGGGAACCAAAAAGGCGGATGTGGAAAAACAACAACGGCGATCAATCTTGCGGCGTCTTTTAGCCGTAACGGCAAAAAAACTTTGCTGATCGATCTGGACCCGCAGGCGCATGCTTCGCTGGGCTTGAATTTTGAAAGCCAGGACAGCATGTATAATGTTATTTCCCGTCTGGCCCCGCGCAAGCTGGGGATCACCCAGATCATTAAGCGCGTGGAAAAGAATTTTGACATTGTGCCGTCCAATCTGTTGGTCGGAACTCTTGAGCAGGAATTGGCTGATGAGATTGGGCGTGAGACGAAGCTCGTGGAGGTCTTAGAGCCGTTGGCAGATCAGTATGATTATATTTTGATCGATTGCCCGCCGAGCTTAGGGTTCTTGACGATCAACGCGATCCGGGCCAGCCAGGAGATCTATATTCCGGTCGAAACCAGCCGTTTTTCCTTGCAGGGAGTTGAACATATTCTCGACATTGTGCGCTTGATCCGGGACAGGCTCAACCATCCGGTTCAATATAAGATCCTGGTCACAATGTTCGATTCTCGTCTGCGCCATTCCTTTTCCATGCTTTCCAAGATGAGGGAGATGTTCGCGGGGGCATTGTTCGATACGATCGTCCATGTGAATGTCAAACTTAAGGAGTCCGCTGTTATGGGGAAAACGGTTGCCGCTTATGACAAATACTGCCGCGGTTCTAAGGATTATTTCTCTCTGGCTAAAGAGGTCATCATGCTTCATGACGGAGTCGCGGCCCCGGCGGACGCGGAGCTTTCTGAGCGCATGAGAGCGGTCATCCGGGAAGAAGCCCGCCAGATGCAGCGGACCATGCGTTTTACCCTGGATGCGCCGGAAGCCCGTTCGGTCTATGTCACGGGAAGCTTCAATGACTGGTCTTTGGATGAGAAATACCGCATGAATCTGCAGGATGGGGTCTGGTCAGTGGAAGTTCCGTTGAAGCCGGGAAGCTATCGATATCAATTCATTGTCGACGGGCGCTGGCGGGAAGATCCGGCGAATCCGGAGCAGGAGCGGAACTCTTTCGGCGATATTAACTCTTTGATCGAGGTGGGAGCGGGCGATGCATAATCCATCTATTGAGCAGGACACGGATGAAAAGATTTTCGGCATGCTGTCCTATCTTTCGATCCTGTGCATCTTTCCGTTATTGTTCAAGCGCGACAGCGAGTTCGTCCTTTTTCATGGGAAACAGGGCCTGGTCTTGTTTATCGGTGAAGTCGCTGTTTTCATTTTGAGCATCGTATTCCCCTGGCTGCTGAAATTAGGGCTTTTTGTCCTTTTGGGAATGTCATTTTTCGGGATCATTGATGTTTTACGAGGACGAAAAACGCCCCTGCCGGTGGTATCAGACATTGTCGGTAGAATTTCCATTTAACACTCCTTAAAGATTCACATTGGTCCGCTTATGGCTTTAGTGGAGCATCTTTTAAAAACTCTCAAAAAGATCTTTGTCCCATCCCCGCCTTTGAGCCGGCGTAAACGTTCGGCGCATCGGAAGCACAAAACATCAAGGTCCTCGGGCAGCCGTTCTTCAAAACAGGGAAAATCTCGGCCTCCGAAAAAGGCCGTAACGAGAAAGACCGCTAAAAAGGCGGTCCGTTCAACAGCATCGGGCCAACGGAAAACCGTTGTGGCCGGCGCTAAAAAGACCGTGGTAAAAGACCGTGGAAAAAGGGCCTCATCTGGATCAAAAAAAACAGGGAGCGAACCTCAAAAAGCTAAAAAGAGTTCTCGACCGGCGAAGGCGGCCGTGAAGAGCGCCGCACGGGTGAAGGCAACAGGTCAAAAAAAGCCTTTGAAAAAAGGATCGGAGCCTGAAGCCGCTGGGGTCCTGGTGGGTGATGTGACGCATTATTTCGGAAAGATCGGAGTATGCGTCCTAAGCGTGACGGGAAAGGGCCTTGTCATCAATGACAGGATCCATATCCGGGGGGTATCGACAGATCTCAAGCAAACGGTCCGCTCCATGCAGGTCGAGAGTTTGGATGTTAAGGTCGCGCGGAAAGGGCAGTTGGTAGGCTTGAAGGTTGACAAAATCGTGAAAGTAGGGGATAAAGTATATAAAATCTGAAGATCGCAATATAAGGAGTTGTGAATGAATACGGTCGATTACGTTGTCATGGCGATCCTGCTGATTGCCATGGGGCTGGGGTGGCATCGGGGGTTCTTGAAAACGGTCTTGAGGCCCATTTGCTGGGTCTTGTGCATTTATTTGGGTTATGCCTATTATTTAAGGACCAAGAGCCTCGCGGTGTCTTTGGTGATCAGCCTTATCGGACCGTTGGTCGTGCAGTTTATTTTGACTGCCTTTGTTGAGATCATTCAAAAAGCGGGCAAGAAAGATGGTAAGAAGAACGCCATTTCCATTTTTGACCGCGGTTTGGGGATGTGTGTAAGCGGTCTATGGATGACTTTTTTGATCAGCGCCGCGTTTTTCATGGTAGGGATGGTGCCCTTTAAGATACCGGGATTTGAACCGTTTCGCCGGAGTATCGTCGATTCCAAAAGTTATGGAGCGTTCAACCGGGTGGCATCGAAACAGTTTCCCCGTTTGGCAAAGACCAATGAGCCTGCGGCGATCGATTTTACCGATCCTGAAGCCGTGGAAAAATTTGACATTGAACAGATCCAGAATTCAAAAGAATTCAAGGACCTGATGAGCCATCCCCAGGTTGAGGCGCTGTTTCAGGACACCGCGTTTCAGGACAGAGTCCGCAGTGGGCAGGTCTTTGGCATCATGGAAGACGCCAGGGTCAAAGAGATCCTGCAGGACCCGCAAGTGATGAAGGATTTTTTTGCGTTTTATAACAGATTGATCCAAATGGCCCCCGCCGCAGGGACGGGGTCGGTGGACTCCATGTTGATGGGCCAGTGATCGAATCATCAGGAAAGGAAGGTTGAATATGCCGACAATTTTCACAAAGATCATAAGCGGAGAGATCCCCTGCCATAAGATCGCGGAGGATCAAAAGCACTTGGCGTTTTTGGATATCCGTCCGATCCACGACGGGCATACGCTTGTCATTCCCAAAAAAGAGATCAGCTATATTTTTTCCATGGAAGATCAGGAGCTTGCCGATCTGATGGTGTTCGCCAAGAAGGTTGCCCAAAAGATTCAGGCAAAGGTGCCCTGCAAACGGATCGGGGTCATGGTCTGCGGATTGGAGGTCCCGCACACGCATATTCATTTGGTTCCTTTTGAAGCCGTAAGGGACTTGAACTTTGCCAACGCCAAAGAGGCCTCTCAGGAGAGCCTGGCTGCCGTCGCTGCCAAGATCAGGGGGGATGTTTGAGTTTTGTTAAGGTCCGTTGCGCTTTTTCGCTTGCGTTGTTGGAGCTTTGGGATTAGAATACCTGCCAAAACCCACACTTGCCTTATTTATTTCAATATAAATTTTACACATGTCTTTCTTAGAAAGGGGATATCGGTATGTCTGAAGTTCTACCCATCAAGAATCTAGAGGGGCTTTTCTGCCCGAGAACGCTGGCCGTGATCGGGGCTTCATCCAATCCGGACAAGATCGGTTATCAGATTTTTTATAATCTGATCGAGGGCGGGTTTGAAGGAAAGCTTTTCCCGATCAATCCAAAGGCCGACGAGATCCTGGGGAAAAAGGCATACCCTTCCGTCCTGGATGTCCCCGGCGATATCGATCTTGCCGTTGTTGCGATCCCGTTCGGGATGGTCAAGCCAACATTGGAAGAATGCGTGAAGAAGGGCATCAAGAATGTCGCGATCATCACATCCGGTTTTGCTGAAGTGGGCAAGAAGAAGGAAGAACAGGAGCTGAAAGACCTGGCTGATGCCAACGGGATATCGTTGGTAGGGCCCAACACGCTGGGAGTTGTTTATACTCCAGCCAAGATGAACGCGAGTTTCGGCCCGAAGGATGTTCTAAAGGGGAATATCGCCTTTATTTCTCAAAGCGGGGCCCTGGCGATCTCTTTGATGGGATGGACGATGATGGAACGGATCGGGTTGGCCTCTCTGGTCAGCCTGGGCAACAAATGCGACGTGGATGAGAAGGACCTGATTGAATATTTCAACGAAGACAAGAACGTTCAGGTCATTGTGATTTACATGGAAGGGATCAAGGACGGGTTGCGTTTTATGAAAACAAAGATCAAGAAACCGGTCGTGGTTCTAAAGGTCGGGCGGTCCGCCCGCGGGGCCAAAGCCGCCGCTTCTCACACGGGCTCCCTGTCAGGGTCCGATAAGATCTATGACGCGGTCTTTAAACAGCTAGGGATCATGAGGGCGGATTCTTTCAGCGAAGCGTTTGCCTGGTCCCGCGCGCTATCTTTGCCGGAACCGAAGGGGGACGATGTTTTGATCATCACTAACGGCGGGGGGATCGGTGTCGCGGCAACGGATGAGTGCGAACGTTTTGGCATACCTTTGTTGGATGATCCGCAGTGGCTGGAGGAGCGTTTTCGAAAGACCATGCCGGATTTCGGAAGCACCAAAAACCCTGTGGACATCACGGGGCAGGCTCATGGCAATAAATACCGTGAAGCCGCGGCAGTGGCTTTAAATGAGGACCGGATCAAATCCGTGGTCATTCTTTATTGTGAAACGGCCGTGACCGATCCTATGGAAATTGCTCAGGCGATCGAGGCGGAGTATAGTCAATCCGGCCGTAAAAAGCCTTTGGTCGTGTCGATGGTCGGCGGGGAACGCTCGCGTTCAGCGCTGCATTTTCTGGATGAAAAAGGCGTCCCGTCTTTTTCTTCAGTCAATGAGGCGATCTCCGCCCTTCACAGTGTGTATGCCTGGCGGTCGATCCGCCAGGTTCCCAGGAACCAGGTCGAACAGCCGCAGGCCCCGGATGATGTGGTCCAGTTCATTCAGAAATTGAAGGCCGAAGGGCGTGACGCGTTATTGGAGCATGAGGCCCGTCAGGTCATGGAGCGCTGCGGGGTCCCCACGCCTAAATGGGGCTTTGCCCAGAATCTGGAAGAGGCGTTAAAGAAGGCCGAAGGCCTGTATCCGCTGGCCATGAAGATCACCTCTCCCGATATCCTGCATAAGACGGATGTGGGCGGTGTTGTCGTCAATATCCGCGATGCTCAGGAGTTGAAGATGAAATATGAGGCCATGATGAGAACGGTCGCCGAGAAAAAGCCGAACGCGAAAGTCCTGGGTGTCAATTTGATCCAGATGGTCAAAGGGATCGAATGCATCATCGGCATGAGCAGGGACCCTCAGTTCGGTCCGGTCGTGATGTTCGGGCTGGGAGGCGTTTTTGTCGAGGCACTTAAAGATGTCACGTTCCGCGTCGTTCCATTCTCCAAGGGCGAGGCTGAGCGGATGCTCGGAGAGATCCGGGCCAAAAAGATCCTGCAGGGATTTCGCGGGATGCAGGCCCATAAGGAATCGATCATTCAGACCCTGATGGCCATTCAAAAATTGGCCCCATACGTCAAAGAGATCGATGTCAATCCGCTGTTAACATGCGACGAGGGCAGTTTCGCGGTTGACGCCAGGATCCTGATCTAAACGGTTACATCGTTGATGGAAAGAGGTTGTAACAGTTCGCAGGTGAAGAGCATGTCGCCGTCGGCTGTATGGCGTTAAGATAATCGAGGCAGCTGGGATTTTCCAGGGTTATGTCAGTCCCGGAGTAGCTGACTGCGATATGGATACAGGAGTCGCCCAATGCTGCGTTGGTAAAGTCAAAGAGGGTGTAGCTTGTATTGCTGTCCGACAGGTTCAAGGGAAGGCCATATCCGGCGAAAAAGGTTTTAATGCTTCCCAATCCGATCCTGGAGCTGGGCAGAAGTTCATAAATGGTCTTTCCGGTCTTGAGTTCCAAAATTTTAGCCAGGTGGTAGATGGTCATCAGGTTTTGAGTGGAACGTTTCATTTCCTGGACCTTGACGAATTTTGTATATTTGCTGTAGGAAAAGGAAGCGATCACCGAAAGGATCGCTATGACAACAATGATCTCAATGAGGGAAAAGGCGTTCGATCGCTTTAGAATAAGAGGGCTCATGCGGTTGTCCTTCTTGGGATTTTAGGCGTTTTTGAAAGTTTTATCCTATTATAATTAAGAAAAAGCGCTTCACCAAATGAAGTTTTTTCTTTATAATGGATTATCATTGTGACAAAGGAACCTGGCTGGCCCAGGTTTTTTTGATTTCAAGCGGGAAAAATGAGAGGGGATCATGAAAATCAAAATGGCGGTTCTGCTTGCGATCTCGCTTTTATCCGGCCTTGCCGGGAAGTGGATCGGTTTTTCGAATGAACAGATGGTCGTGATGTCGATCTTTGTTATGTCGGTCCTGGGCACGCTTTTTTTCTGGGATTTCAAATTGAGTTTTGTGTTCATCGGGACCGGGGTCCTGCTGTGCGTGGGGGCGGTCACTATGGAAAAATTCATACAATATGCGTCATTGGATGTCATCCTGTTCTTGATCGCCATGATGATCATCGTTGGGATGATGAAAGACGCCGGATTTTTTGAATGGCTGATCACGATCGTTCTGCGGGTCAAGAACCTGACGGGAAAAAAGATGTTCGCGATCCTGATGGTGGCATCGGCCATTTTTTCAGCCTTGATGGGGGAGGTCACCTCGATCATCGTGATGACCATGGTGATCCTTAATATCTGCGACTTTCTGGAGGTCGATCCGTTGCCGTTGATCTTATCCGCTGTCCTGGCCACTAACATCGGGTCCGCTTCAACGGTCCTGGGCAACCCGGTCGGGGTCTTGATCGCGGCCCGCGGGAAACTGTCTTTTGAGGATTTTCTGGCCCACGCGCTTCCGCTTTCAGCGCTTGTTTTGACAGGCACGATCTGGTTCTTATTGATATGGTACCGTAAGTATATCCAGGTCCTGAATGACCGCATCCAGCCCTATGGGGAAGACAAGGGATTTCTGTACCTGATCTCTATTCCTCCGGACATCCGGACGAAGATCAGTATCAGGATATTTTTTGTGACGATCATTCTGATCTCTCTTCACAAGCGGCTGGAAATGTTCCTGAACCTTGAACATAACACATTGTTGATCATGATTCCGGTGGTCGCCGCTGGCATCGTCATGCTTTATCGGCATGACCGCGCGCGGCATTATATTGAGCGGGAGGTGGAATGGCCATCACTGCTGTTCTTCATGTTCCTGTTCGCGCAGGCGGGGGTCATTCAGTCATCCGGGATCGCCGACCTCCTGGCTTCAAAGATCTTCGGATCGATCGGCAACAATCCCAGGGCCCTTTCCGGGGTGGTCCTTTTTTCGAGCGGATTTTTGTCATCCTGCCTTGATAACGTCGTGACGGTCGCCTCTTATGTTCCGATCGTGAAAAGCCTGGAGGTTTTTCACTTCAATTTGAAGCCCTTATGGTGGGCGCTGCTGTTCGGGGCGTGTTACGGCGGGAACATCACCATGGTCGGTTCGACAGCCAACATTGTGGCTTTAGGATTGCTTGAAAAAGAGCGCAATATCAAGGTGACCTTCGGGATGTGGCTGAAAGTCGGACTTACGGTCGGGATCATGAGCATGATAATCGTGTATATCTTCTTTTTGTTCGTGCCGCAGTTCTTTAATTGATCGTTCCACAAGAGGCGGGCAGTTTGGGAAATCCAAAGAAAAAGGACAAACAGCGGAAAATACAGGATCCGAACGGTTTTCTGGCCCAGTCCACGGCCGCGTTCCTTCTTATCGCGCTTAACTCGATGGCCTATTGGTTCACGCATTTCACGGAACAGGGAGAGGCTCTCCTTTCAGATCTGATCCTTTATCCTGGCAACCTCATCCAGGGAAAATTCTGGTGCCTGATCACATCAGGGTTTATCCATTCTGACGGCAGGCATTTGCTGCTCAATATGTTCGGCCTGTTCGTCTTCGGTTATATCGTGCAGAAAAAAATGGGGTTTTCAAAAGCGGTGTTCATCTATTTTGGCTCCCTGATGCTCTCAATGCTTTCGGCAACGGTCGTTTACGCGGCGGTTCTGCACAAAAATGTCGCGATCATCGGCGCCTCAGGCGCCGTGATGGGTCTGATGGGGGTGTCGGTCTTGATGGCGCCGTTCTCGATCACCTATGAGATGCTGTTTCCCATCCCGACGATGTTCAAGGGGTGGTTGTTTTTGTGGGCGGACCTGAAAGGTTTCCTGGGCGGAGAGGATGATGGTGTTTCCCATCTGACCCATCTTTTTGGATTTGCATCGATTATCATTTTGGTGTATTTTCTTTCTGATGAAGATAAGAGGAAATTCACGGCCGGTTTGCTTATTAATATCGTGTCGTTGGCAGCGGCCGTCTGGTTGAAGGCGAGATATTTTTGATAGACGGAAAAAGCGGAGGTGGTATATGGCACACGCGATTCTTTTGATCTCTTGCCCGGACAGGCGCGGGATCACAGCGGCGGTCACGCATTTCGTATTCACCCATAACGGAAACATCGTCCATGCCGATCAGCATATCGATGATCAGCGCAACACGTTCTTCATGAGGATCGAATGGGACCTGGAGGGCTTTGCCCTGAGCCGGCAGGAGATCTTCGCGGAGTTTTCCGGTATTGCCGGAACGTTCGAAATGGACTGGAGGCTGTTTTTTGATGATGAGGTCCCGAATGTGGCGATCTTCGTCTCCCGTCATGTGCATTGCCTGCAGGACCTTTTGCTGCGCCAGCAGGCCGGCCATTTGCGCTGCCGTATCCCGCTCATCGTAAGCAATCACCAGGACCTGCGGGAAATCGTTGAAAATCACGGGATCGAATTCGCCTATTTTCCCATAACGCCTGAGACCAAATTAAAACAAGAACAGCAGGAGATCGCTCTTTTGCGCAAGCATGATATCGGTTTGATCGTTCTGGCAAGATACCATCAGATCTTATCCCCGGGATTTGTCCAGCAGTTCAATGAACGCATTATTAATATCCATCATTCTTTTCTGCCGGCGTTCCCGGGAAAGCAGCCGTATGCCCGGGCTTATGAAAAAGGGGTCAAGATCATCGGAGCCACCAGCCATTATGTGACCGCGGAACTGGACGAGGGACCGATCATTGAGCAGGACACGGTCCGGGTCAGCCACCGGGACACGGTGGATGATTTCATGCGCCAGGGGGAGGACCTGGAAAAAGTCGTCTTGAGCCGCGCGGTCCGGCTTGCCCTGGAGCATAAGATCCTCTGCTATCAAAACAAAACAGTGGTCTTTGATTGAACATATGGATGATGCGTTTAAAAAACCGGAATTGTTAGCGCCGGCGGGAGATTGGCCGGCGCTTTTTGCTGCTGTCGAGAGCGGCGCGGATGCCGTGTATTTCGGGGTCCGTGGGCTTAATATGCGCCATTTGGCGGCCAATTTCGAGCTCAATGAGATCTCCAAGGTCATGGACGTCCTTCACCGGCAGGAGCGCAAAGGATATCTGACGTTAAATACCGTGATGCTCCAGCAGGATCTTGCGGCAGCTCAGAAGATCCTAAAGGCGTCGCACAAGGCGGGAGTGGATGCCGTGATCGCCTGGGACATGGCGGTTGTTGCGATGGCGCGTCAGATGGGGATGCCTGTCCATATTTCAACACAGGCCAGCGCGGCCAATATCGAGGCGGTGCGTTTTTTTGCCGGCC
>Ga0209202_1001637_pt1 | contig 13350 bp, 13 predicted proteins | sample AD_UKC032_MetaG_FD_184416 | JGI IMG/M metagenome (GOLD analysis project Ga0209202, IMG submission 184416) | Active sludge microbial communities of municipal wastewater-treating anaerobic digesters from USA - AD_UKC032_MetaG (SPAdes) (version 2) | ecosystem: Engineered > Bioreactor > Anaerobic >... | reverse complement strand
CGAGTTCGGCCTGCCCCTGGGCGGTGGCGACGACCCCAAGGCCAAGGACTACGCCAAACTGCTGGAACAGATCAAGCCGCGCCCCGACTTCCAACTCCTGCAGACGGTGATGCTGCGCTCGTTGCGCCAGGCGATGTACAGCCCCGACAACGTCGGCCACTTCGGCCTCGCTTACGAGCACTACACCCACTTCACCTCGCCGATCCGCCGTTACCCCGACCTGCTGGTGCATCGCGCCATCAAGGCCGTGCTCGCCGGCGAAAAATACACCCCGGCCGGCGACTGGGAGGAAATCGGCCTGCATTGCTCGGCTACCGAACGCCGCGCTGACGAGGCGACGCGCGATGTCGAGAACTGGCTCAAGTGCTTCTTCATGAAGGAACGTATCGGCGAGGAGTTCGACGGCACCATCTCGGCGGTCACCGGCTTCGGCATCTTCGTCGCCCTCGACACGGTCTATATCGAAGGCCTGGTGCATGTTTCCGAACTGGGCGCCGACTACTTCCAGTTCGACAACATCAAGCACCAGATGCTCGGCGAGCGTACCGGCCAGCGTTTCCGCCTCGGCGACCGGGTCCGGGTCAAGCTGGTGCGCGCCGATCTCGAGAGCAACAAGATCGACTTCGTGCTGGCGGGCAGCCTGCAGCAGCCACCAAAAAAGGCCAAAAAACGGGGTTGACCGCAACAGGCGTCGGGGGAAAGGGCGGGCGATGGTAGACTCGCCCCCTTTCCCGAACAGACCGCTGCGATGTCCTCTTCACGCCTGATTTACGGCTTCCACGCCATCACCGCCAAGCTGCGCCATGATCCCGATTCGATAAAGGAGATCATGGTCGATGCCACGCGCCAGGATGCGCGCGCGCGCGATCTGCTGAACCACGCGGAGTTGCAGGGCGTCAAGATCATCGCGACGGATGGCAAGCGGCTCGACGGCATGGCGCCGGGTGCCAAACACCAGGGCGTTATCGCCCGTGTCGAGGGCGGGCGCAAGGCGGCGCATCTCGACGACGTGCTCGATACGCTGGAAGAGCCGGTTTTCCTGCTGGTGCTCGACGGCATCACCGACCCGCGCAACCTCGGCGCCTGCCTGCGCGTCGCCGATGCCGCCGGCGTGCATGCTGTCATCGCGCCCAAGGATCGTGCCGTCGGCCTCACCGACGTGGCCGCGAAGACTGCCAGCGGCGCTGCCGAAACCGTGCCCTACGTAATGGTCACCAATCTCGCCCGCACGCTGCGCGAGCTCAAGGAGCGCGACATCTGGGTGATCGGCACCGCTGGCGAGGCGGAAAGCGATCTCTACGCCGCCGACTGGCCTCAGGCCACGGCCTGGGTGCTCGGCGCCGAAGGCGAGGGCATGCGCCGCCTGACGCGCGAAAACTGCGACCAGCTGGTGCGCATCCCGATGCACGGCAGCGTCGAAAGTCTCAACGTCTCGGTGGCGGCTGGCGTCTGCCTGTTCGAGGCGCGTCGCCGTCGCGGCTGATCCCGCATGACGCATCGCCGCGCCGTGGCGCTGATGGTGCTGGTGACGCTGCTGTGGAGCATCGCCGGGGTCGTCACCCGCCATCTCGATGCCGCGCGCAGTTTCGAGGTCACATTTTGGCGCAGCCTGTTCAACGCGCTGACGTTGGCTGTCGGCCTGACGCTGCTGCGCGGCCCGGCGCTGTGGCCCGGGCTGCTGCGCGCCGACCGCGTGCTGTGGGCGTCCGGCCTGTGCTGGGCGGTGATGTACACCGCCTTCATGGTGGCGCTGACGCTGACCACGGTGGCCAATGTGCTGGTGACGATGGCGATCGGGCCGATGGTGACGGCACTCTTTTCCCGCCTCTTCCTCGATCAGCGGCTGCCTTTGCGCACCTGGCTGGCGATCTTCATTGCCGGTGCCGGCATCGCCTGGATGTTCGGCACCGAGGCCGGCAGCGGTGGCTCGTTGCTCGGCTCGCTGGTCGCCTGCGCCGTGCCGCTGGCCGGCGCGGTCAACTGGATTTTGCTGCAACGGGCCGCGGAGTCCGGCGCCCAGGCGCCCGATATGCTGCCGGCGGTCCTGCTCGGCGCGCTGATCTCGGCGGCCGTCACGCTGCCGCTGGCCTGGCCGCTGCAGGCTTCCACCCACGATCTTCAGTTGCTGGCGCTACTCGGCAGCGTGCAACTGGCGTTGCCCTGTCTGCTCGTCGTCCGTCTCAGCCGTGAACTGCCGGCGCCGGAAATCGCGCTGCTCGCCCTGCTTGAAGTGTTGTTCGGCGTCGCCTGGGCCTGGCTGGGCGCGGGGGAGCGGCCGCCAGCCAGCGTCCTGCTCGGCGGCGTGCTGGTACTCGGGGCGCTGGTCGCCAACGAGGCATTCGCATTGCGGCGGCCGTCCCTCGTCGAAACGCTACAATGAACCATTCACCCACCGTATTCCGCCCCCGTGCGTCCCAACTTCACCATTCAGCCTGAAGAAGTCGAAATCACCGCCATCCGCGCCCAGGGTGCGGGTGGGCAGAACGTCAACAAGGTGTCGAATGCCGTCCATCTGCGCTTCGATATCGCCGCCTCGTCGCTGCCGGAGGAGATTCGCGAACGTTTGTTGAAGCTGGGCGACCAGCGCATCAGCAAGGAGGGCGTGGTCATCATCAAGGCGCAGGAATTCCGCAGCCTGGAGAAGAATCGCGGCGAAGCGCTGCGCCGGCTGGAACAGTTGGTCGCCAGCGTCGCCGTGCTGCCGAAGAAACGCCGGCCGACCCGGCCGACCCGCAGCTCCGTCGCGAAACGTCTGGAAAGCAAGGCGCGACACGCCTCGCTGAAAGCCGGGCGGCGGATGTTCGGCGATTAGGCGAGCGTTGATGAAAAACACTGAATTTCCGGAATTCGCAGCCCAATGACCTTTGCCCGACTCGGCCTGATCGACCCCTTGCTTGCCGCGCTCGCCACGCTCGACTACAAAACGCCGACACCCGTCCAGACGCAGGCGATTCCCGCCGTTCTGGCCGGGCGCGACCTGATGGCGGCGGCACAGACCGGCACTGGCAAGACCGCAGGTTTCGCCTTGCCGCTCCTCCAGCGTCTGGCTACGGAAGGGGCGCCGGTCGCCAGCAATTCCGTGCGCGCGCTGGTACTGGTGCCGACCCGCGAGCTGGCCGAGCAGGTCTGCGAAAGCATCCGCATCTACGGCCAGAACCTGCCGCTGCGGACTTGCGCGGTCTATGGCGGCGTCAGCATCAATCCGCAGATGATGAAGTTGCGCAAGGGCATGGATATCGTCGTCGCGACGCCCGGCCGCCTGCTCGACCTGTATCGGCAGAATGCGATCAAATTCGGCCAACTGCAAACGCTGGTGCTCGACGAGGCCGACCGCATGCTCGACCTCGGTTTTTCCCGCGAACTCGATGCCGTGTTTGCGGCGCTGCCCAAGCGCCGCCAGACCCTGCTGTTCTCGGCGACCTTTTCCGACGTCATCCGCAACATGGCCGGAACCATCCTGAACGATCCGCTCGCCATCGAAACCAGCCCGCGCAACACCGCGGCCAGGAGCGTCAGGCAGTGGGCGATTCCGGTCGACAAGAAACGCAAGGCGGAATTGTTCAGCCACCTGCTCAAGCGAAGGCGCTGGGGCCAGGTGCTGGTCTTCGTGAAAACCCGCAAGGGCGTCGAGCAACTGGTCGCGACCTTGCAGGGGCAGGGTATCGGCGCCGATTCGATCCATGGCGACAAGCCGCAGCCCGCCCGCCTGCGCGCCCTCGAGCGCTTCAAGGCGGGAGAGGTGCAGATTCTGGTGGCGACCGACGTGGCGGCGCGTGGGTTGGATATCGACGACCTGCCGCTGGTGGTCAATTTCGACCTGCCGATCGTTGCCGAGGACTATATCCATCGCATCGGCCGTACCGGTCGCGCCGGCGCCAGCGGCGAGGCGGTTTCGCTGGTCTGCGCCGACGAGGTCACTCAGCTCGCAGCCATCGAGACCCTGACCCGGCAGATGCTGCAACGCGTCGAGGAGGGCGGTTTCGCGCCCGATCATCGCGTGCCGCTGACCAATACCGCCGGCCAGGTGCTCAAGAAGCCGAAAAAACCCAAGAAGCCCAAGATTGCCGGTACTCCGGGGCCTGCTGAGCGGAAAGGTGGCGTCGCCACGCCGCAGGTCCGCCAGGGGCGTAGCGGGGCACGGGCCGGCGGCCGCAAAAGTGCCCCCAAGACCGCTTCCCGCCGATCATCGTGAGATAGCCAGCCATGAAATCCATCGACCATAACCGTCTCGACCGTGTCGTGCTCGACGCACGTAAAGCCCGCGAAGATCGGGAAAAGGGCTATCGGGAAAAAGCCCTGAAAATCTACCCGTGGATCTGCGGTCGTTGTGCCCGCGAATTCACCCACGCCAATCTGCGCGAGCTGACCGTTCACCATCGCGATCACAACCACGACAACAATCCACCGGACGGCAGCAACTGGGAGTTGCTCTGCCTCTATTGTCACGACAACGAGCACCAGAAGCAGATCGAGGCGGACCGCGGGCATGGCGGCATGAGTGAGGCGAAAGGCGGCGGCGCCTCGCACTCGCCGTTTGCCAATCTGAAGGCGCTGCTGAAGGCGGACGACAAGGCGTGAATCGGGATCGCCTTGCACACCGATGGTCGCGAGCGTTTCTCGGTCTAATGCTGGGACTGGTTTCCCTCGGGGCCTTGGCGCGGTCGCCGCTGGAGCCGGTGACCGAGGACATGCCGCCGCTCAAGACGCTCGATTTCACGGTTGAGCCGCCCAAGGGCGAGCACTGGCTCTACTATCGACGCGCAATGCCGGGGTACGTGACCTTTCGCAAACAGGACCCGATCAAAAAAATATTGCCGGGTGGCGAACACCTGTCCTTCGTCATCGAGATCAAGGCCGAGAAATTTACCGGTCACGATTTGACGACGATGTCCGGCCTGGAGGCGGCATTGAAGTTTGCGCTGTACGAGAGTCCCGACGTCTATCGATACGGGATGTTGCGGGTCGAGAGTTTCGTCTGGCAGGACACTGACTGCGCCAGCTACCTGATGTCGCGCGAGGAGCCGGAAACCCTGGATGGCCAGCCGGTCGTCTTCGTCTGGAGCGTCGAAGGCTTCTTTTGCCGGCATCCGGCCAATCCCGAAGTCGCCGTCACCGGGTTGTTTCAGGAGCGGCGACTGGCCGCGACGCCTTCGCGGCTGGATGACGAGCTGCGCGCAGAAGCCGAGCAGACCCTGCAAAGCGTCCGTTTCATTCCTGCATCCAGATGAGATAGATCGCCTGGGGCGGTCAGCGAATCGCTGGCCCGGTTACCAGTGGCGATACCCATACCCAGGCCCGTACCCGTAGCCGCGGTAAGCCGGCGGGCCATAGTAAGGGCGGGGTGCGTAATACGGTGCAGGGCGCACGGCGACCACCGCGACATCCGGCCCGGCGTAGCCGACCTGCGCCGGAACCACCGTACAGGCGGTCAGGCCAAGCAGCGTTGTCACGGCGGCGGCAATTTTCAGAATCTTCGACATGGCGTTTTTCTCATCGTTGTTCATGATGGAAATAACGTCCGAGCGCAGTCGGGGACTGACGCTGAATTGTATGGATGTGTTTCCGAATGTAAGGAATGCAGCGCGACCAAGTCTGTGCAAGCCACGCTGCCTTCGGCGTTGCGGATGAGGTCGGAGGCGACCAGCGTCCCGACTTCTTCGTCGATCAGCGACCAGAAGGGGTTGCTGCGCAGGCGGGTGAGCGAGCCGAGGGTGATGGTGACGGCGCCATTTTCGCCGCGCAGCAGCCAAGAGCCGATGCTTGGCACCCCATTGTGGCCGCTGCCGGGTAGGAAGCCGTAGACCGGGTCGTCGGGCGGGAAGGGTAGGGCGACGTGGCCGAGGGAGACGAGGCTGGCTGGCCAGCTCAGGCCGGTCTCGCGGCTGCTTTCGCTGCCATCCGGCGCCAGGTGGCGGATGCTGATGGCGGCGCTGTCCGGGTTGGCGTTACCGACGATGTCGAACTGGTAGCGGCGTGTTTGCTGCGCCAGGCGCTCGATCAGTTCGCCGGCTTGCGGGCGCTGCACGCTGGCGAGCACGCGCTGGCGATTGACGTCGAACAGCACGAGCTGGTGGTTGGCGCCGTCGAGCTGTCCGTAGAGCCGTTCGGCGACGCCGAGCGAGCCGACCGTGGAATCGACGACCGATTGCCAGGTGACGATGGGCGGCAGTTGCTTGATGCGGCCGCTTTCACGGGCGCGCAGCAGGGATTCCTGCAGGGCGCGGGTGCTGCGGTTGACCTGGCGCGAGGCGTTGACCGGGAAGGAGTTGAATTTGTAGGGGTCGAATTCGGAATTGATGTTCTGCCAGCGGACTTTTTCGAGCAATGGGATGGGAATGATGCTGAAGAAGTCGATGATCGAGGCGAGGGCGGCGACGCGGGTGATTTCGATGGCTGGGGAGATCAGCAGCACGCGATCCGGGCGGCGTAGCGCGGTGTTGTCCAGGGAATCGAGGGCGTATTGCATGGCCAGCGTGCCGCCGGTGGAGTAGCCGCCGATGTAGAAGGGCTGGCCGGGGGCGACGCGGGAAGCGACATCGCGGGCGGCGATGCGCACGGCGGCGGTCCAGTCGCGGTGGCTCATTTCGACCATCATCGAGGGCAGGGTGCCGTGGCCTGGCAGGCGCAGAACGGTAACGTCGAAGCCGCGCGCATGCAGTGAATCGGCCAGCGCCTTGGCCGAGTAGGGCGAGTCGGTGAGGCCGTGGATGAGCAGCGCCTGGCCCTTGGGCTGGGTCTGTACGAGGCGGAAGGAGCGGTTGTGCGGAGCGCCGTCGACCAAGCGGTTGACCGGGCTTTCCGGGTTGAAGCGGCTGAAGAGATAGGCTTCGTCGCGGCTGTTCCAGCCGGCGACTTTGGCGTGGTATTCGGCGAAGAGTTTTTCTTCCTGTTTCAGGTAGCCGGCGAAATCGAGATTGCTGTGGCGCAGGGCGGTGAATTCTTCACTCAGCCGTTCGAGGTGCCAGGGGTGCAGCGGCGGCAGCATGGTGACGGCGTAGAGCGTGAAGCCGGAAACGATGGCCAGCCCGACCAGCCCGGTAATCCAGGCCAGCCGCACGCCCAGGCGCCAGAGGCGGCGCCCGGCGGCGGTGGTCAGGTGGAAGAGCCCGGCCATCAGCGTTTGAGCTTGGCGAAGGCTGAGGCCATCGCGTTGCCGGCAGGGGCCGGGCCGCTGCTGCGCGGCTGCGGGCGGCTCGGGTTGCCGCGGCTGGCCGGGGCGCTGTCGTGGCGCTTGCCCTGTGTCGGTTCGTCGCCCATGCGCATGGTCAGAGCGATGCGCTGGCGTTGCAGGTCGACTTCGAGCACCTTGACCTTGACGATCTGCCCGGCCTTGACGACGGTGTGCGGGTCCTTGACGAAGGTATTGGAGAGCGCCGAAACGTGCACCAGGCCATCCTGATGGACGCCGATATCGACGAAGGCGCCGAAAGCGGCGACGTTGGTGACGACACCCTCCAAAATCATGCCCGGGCGCAGATCGCTGACTTTCTCGACGCCGTCGGCGAAGGTGGCGGTCTTGAACTCGGGGCGCGGGTCGCGGCCGGGTTTTTCCAGTTCCTTGAAGATGTCTTGCACGGTCGGTAGGCCGAAACGCTCGTCGGTGTATTTGCTCGGATTCAGACCCTTGAGGGCGCGGCTGTCGCTGAGGATTTCCTTGATCGGCTTTTTCAGGTCGACAATGATTTTTTCGACCACCGGGTAGGCTTCCGGGTGCACCGACGAGGCGTCGAGCGGGTTGTCGCCGTTCGGCACGCGCAGGAAGCCGGCGGCCTGCTCGAAAGTCTTGTCGCCGAGGCGCGGCACTTTCTTGAGGTCGTCGCGCGAGCGGAAGGCGCCGTGGGTGTCGCGGTAGGCGACGATGTTGTTGGCCAGGCTGCCGTTGAGGCCGGAGATGCGGGTGAGGAGCGGCACCGAGGCGGTATTCACATCGACGCCGACGGCGTTCACGCAGTCCTCGACGACGGCATCGAGATTGCGCGCCAGCTTGCTTTGCGAAACGTCGTGCTGGTACTGGCCGACGCCGATGGATTTCGGCTCGATCTTGACCAGTTCGGCGAGCGGGTCTTGCAGGCGGCGGGCAATCGACACCGCGCCGCGAATCGAGACGTCGAGGTCGGGGAATTCCTTGGCGGCGAGCTCGGAGGCGGAATAGACCGAGGCGCCGGCTTCCGAAACCACGATCTTGGTCAGGCGTGCTTCCGGGTAGCGCTTCATCACGTCCTGCACCAGCTTGTCGGTTTCGCGGCTGGCGGTGCCGTTGCCGATGGCGACGAGCGAGACGCCATGCCTGGAAGCCAAGCGGGCGATGGTGGACATCGAGCCGTCCCAGTCGCAGCGCGGCTCGTGCGGGTAGATGGTGGCGGTGTCGAGCAGCTTGCCGGTGGCGTCGACGACGGCGATCTTGCAGCCGGTGCGGATGCCGGGGTCGATGCCCATGGTCACGTGCTGGCCGGCCGGGGCGGCGAGCAGCAGGTCTTTCAGGTTCTTGCCGAAGATGCGGATCGCTTCTTCCTCGGCGCGTTCGCGCAGTTCGCCCACCAGTTCGAGTTCGAGGTGGGTGTAAACCTTGACCTTCCACGTCCAGCGCACGGTGTCGGCCAGCCACTTGTCGGCCGGGCGGTTCTGGTTGCGGATGCTGAAGCGGGCGGCGATGCGCTGTTCGCAGGGGTTTTGGGTGGGCTGCGAGCCGGGCTTCTGTTTGTCTTCGTCAAGTTCCGAGTCGAGTACCAGCGCGACGTTGAGGAAACCTTCGTTGCGCCCGCGCAGCAGCGCCAGCGCGCGGTGCGAGGGCATGTCGACGATGGATTCGGCGAAGTCGAACCAGTCGCGGAACTTGGCGCCTTCCGATTCCTTGCCCTCGACGACGGTCGACCGCAACAGGCCGTGTTCCTTGAGGTATTCGCGCAGCTGGCCGAGCAGTTCGGCGTCTTCGGCGAATTTTTCCATCAGGATCTGGCGGGCGCCGTCGAGTACCGCCTTGGTGTCGGCGAAACCGGCATCGGCGTTGATGAATTTTTCTGCTTCGGCTTCCGGTGTCAGGCTCGGGGCTTCCAGCAACGACAAAGCCAGCGGTTCGATCCCGGCCTCGCGGGCGATCTGCGCCTTGGTGCGGCGTTTTTGCTTGTAGGGCAGATACAAGTCTTCGAGACGCTGCTTGGTCTCGGCATCCTCGATCTCGGCCTTCAGCTCGGGCGTCAGCTTGCCTTGCTCTTCGATGCTGGCCAGCACCGCGACCCGGCGGTCTTCGAGGTCGCGCAGATAGGTCAGGCGTTCTTCGAGATTGCGCAACTGGGTATCGTCCAGTTCGCCGGTGACTTCCTTGCGGTAGCGGGCGATGAAGGGCACGGTGGCGCCTTCGTCAAGCAACTGGACAGCGGCCTTGACTTGGGCCGGACGGACGCCGAGTTCGACGGCGATGCGGTGTTCGATGGGTGCGAGCATGGGTGTGGCAGTGCAGCAAAAAAGGGGGTGAACTATGCGCAATCCGGCCGGAAAAGACAAATCCGGCGTGTGCCGTCACCCCGCCGCTTTATAGCGGCTGCAGCGTATCCCGGTAGCGCCTGGCGTTCTCGACATAATGCTCGGCCGATTTCTGCAGATTGGCGACGTCTGCATCGCTCAGTTCGCGCACCACCTTGCCCGGCGAGCCGACGATCAGCACGCGGTCGGGGAAGACCTTGCCTTCCGGGATCAGCGTGTTGGCGCCGACGATGCAGTGCTTGCCGATCACGGCACGGTTGAGAATGACCGAGCCGATGCCGATCAGGCTGCCGTCGCCGACCGTGCAGCCGTGCATCATGACCAGGTGGCCGACGGTGACGTTGGCGCCGATGTGCATCGGGATGCCTTCGTCGGTGTGCAGCACCGAGCCGTCCTGGATGTTGGTGTTCTCGCCGATGTGGATCGGGTCGTTGTCGCCGCGCAGCGTCGCGTTCCACCAGATCGAGGCGTTGGCGGCGAGGCGGACGTCGCCGATCACCGTGGCGTTGGGGGCGACCCAGGCGTTGGCGCCCGACTGCGGCACCTTGTCACCGAGACTGAAGAGGGGCATAGTGAATCCTTCGTTAATCCTGAAAATCGGTCGTTTTGCGGCGTCGACCGCAACCGGCCGACCATCTTACAAGGAAGGGCAGGCCATGGAATCGTTCCGGCGAAACATTTCGCTGACCGGGGTCGCGCTCGCAGTCCTCGCTACTGCACCGACCGCCCGTGCCGACCTGGCGCCGGCCGAGCAGTCTGCGGTGTTCAAGGCGGCCGGCTTCAAGAAGGCGCGCGGCGGCCAGTACATTCGCTGCAAGGAAGATCCGCCGACCGCATCCTACATGGCGGGGCGCATTGAGCTGGAAGATCTCAACGGCGATGGCCGGCCCGAGGCCTGGGTCAAGGAGAGCAGCAGCTTCTGCTACGGCAACACGGCCGAGGCCTTCGTGCTGCTGACCAGGGACGACGGCGGCTGGCGCGTGCTGCTCGATGCGGTCGGCGTTCCCGTCGTGCGCAAGGCGAAGCGCGGCGGGTGGCCGGAAATTGAGGTCGGTGGCCCGGGATTCGGCAAGTTTCCTGTCTATCGCTGGGACGGCAAGGCGTATGGGGTGCGCCGCTGAGTTACACGTCGAATCCGGCCGTTTTTCGGGGTCGACCGTAACTGGCCGCGCAATCGTCGAAAATGCAGCCGGTTCGTCTGGCGCAGCGTGAGTGCAGGGAGACACAATGAATCTCCGGAACATCAAATCATGGCAGTGGGCACTGCTGGTGCTGTCGCTGCTGGTCGCGCTCGACTGGGCGATCCGCCGGCCGGACGGCCGCACGCGCGAACTCAACAGCGTCATCCAGACGCAGGCCAGCCCGCAGCTGAAGAATTATCCTTATCCCTTCCATGTGCTGCGCGTCGAGGGCAGCACGGCGGTGATGGGCACGCCGCGCAATTTCGAGATGCCGGCCTTCCGCTTTCTCGGTGCCATGTACCCGGACGTGAACGTCAAGGATGCCAACAATCCGGCCTTCATCGCGCTGCAGAACGCTCTCGGCAAGGTGCAGGACGAAGTCCGGGAAATCGTCCTCGCCCAGCCCGGAATCAAGGCGGTGCGCTGGGAACTGGACCGGGAATGGCTGCAGCAGAATCACATCCAGGTGCCGGACAAGTAGCCGGCGCCTGCCTTACGCCGGGCGGTCGGCCAGCTTCTGGACGATCAGCGCGCCGACCATGTCGCCTTCGACGTTGACCATGGTGCGCGTGGTATCGAGGATGCGGTCGATGGGCAGCAGGATGGCGATGGCCGCGGTCGGCAGGCCGACCGATTCGAGCACCAGCACCATGCTCAGCATGCCGACGCTGGGGATGCCGGGGGCGCCGATGGCGCCAAGCATGGCGACGAAAAAGATGATCGCCTGGTGCGCGAGGTCGAGTTCGATGCCGGCCAGGCGGGCGACGAACAAGGCGGCGGCCGCTTCGTAAAGCGCGGTGCCGTCCATATTGACGGTGGCGCCGAGCGGCACGACGAAATTGGCGATGTCCTTCCGGACGTGCAGGTGCTGCTCGGTACAGCGCAGCGTCACCGGCAATGTGGCGGCGCTGGAACTGGTAGCGAAGGCGGTGATCAGCGCCTCGCGCGCGCCCTTGAAGAAGTGCAGCGGCGACATGCGGGTGAATAGCCAGAGGATGGCCGGCAGCACGATCAGGCCGTGGAACAGCGTGGTGCCGGTGACGACGACGATGAAATGGCCGAGGCTTCTGAGCAACGCGCCTTGCTGGCTGGCGACGAGTTGCAGCAGCAGGGCGGCGAGGCCGAGCGGGGCGAGGCGCATGATCCAGCCGACGATCAGCAGGCAGAGTTCCTGCAATTCCTGGATCAGCGTGCGGATGTTGCGGTAGCGCTCGCCGCCGACGACCAGCGCGATACCGAGGATCAGCGCAATGACGACGATGGCCAGGATGTCGCCTTGGGCGAGGGCCTTGAACGGGTTCTGGAACAGGCCGCGCAGGAACTGGGCGATGTATTCCGGCAGCGGCATCTGGCGCGCCTGGAAATCCCGCGTCGCCTCGGCGAACATTTCCAGTTGCAGGCCCTCTCCGGGACGGAACAGATGGGCGGCGCCGAAGCCGATGACGATGGCGATGCCCATGGTGGCGAAGAAGAAGACCAGCGTCGTCGTCCACACGCGGTGCATCTGGTCGTGTGCCCGCAGGTTGGCGACGCCGACGACGATCGACGAAAAGACCAGCGGCACCAGCACCATGCGCAGCAGATCGAGAAACAGGTTGCCGACCATGCGCGCACCGTACAGGGAATTTTCGACCGCCGGCGTCGCGCCCTGCGTCTGCAGGAACAGGCCGCCGGCGATGCCGGCCGCGCAGCCGATCAGGATTTGCGTGTTGAGCGACAGCTTTTTCGCCATGCGGCTGTTCCGGGAAACTTGACTGGGGGTCGATTGTATCCGGCCAGCGTCCACCGGGTCAGGGAGCGGTCAGATAATTCGGGCAGAATAAGCCTGCAACTCCTCCTAGAATGAATTCACCCGCCTTCGTGGCGGGTTCTTTTTGTCCGGGTTGCGCTCAGTGCAAGGCCCTGGCCAGACGCGGGTGCGTCGACAGATAGTAATAGAGCGCCGGCAGCACGAAGAGGGTGAGCAGCGTCGCCGAGATCAGGCCGCCGATGACGACCAGTGCCAGCGGCCGCTGGGTTTCGGAACCGATGCCGTGCGACAGGGCCATCGGCAGCAGGCCGAGCATGGCGAGCAGGGCGGTCATCAGCACCGTGCGCAGGCGCGACATCGCGCCCTGGAATACCACCTGGTAGGAATCCATCCCCTGCTGCTTTAGCTGGTTGAAATAGCTGACCATTACCACCCCGTTCAGCACCGCCTGCCCGAACAGGGCGATGAAGCCGATGGCCGCCGATACCGAGAGCGGGATGCCGCTCAACAGCAGCGCGAAAATGCCGCCGATCAGCGCGAAGGGGATGTTGCAGATGATGATCAGCGCATCCTTGAAGGACTCGAAGGCATCGAAGAGCAGCACGAAGATCAGCAGGATCGACAGCGGCACGACCAGCATCAGCCGCTTCATCGCCCGTTCCTGGTTCTCGAATTCACCGGACCAGGTGATCGAATAGCCCTGTGGCAGCTTGATGTCCTTGGCATGCGCCTGCATGTCGGCAACGACGCTGCCCATGTCGCGGTCGCGGATAAAGACGCCGATGGCGACGACGCGCTGCCCGGATTCGCGGGCGATGTTCATGGCGCCGCTGCCGAGCTTGAAATCGACCAGGTTGGCCAGCGGCACCTGGGCGCCGGAAGGGGTCGGGATCAGCACTTCGCGCAGGCGGTCGAGGGAGCGTTCCTCGTTCTTCAGAC
>Ga0209202_1001630_pt1 | contig 13404 bp, 13 predicted proteins | sample AD_UKC032_MetaG_FD_184416 | JGI IMG/M metagenome (GOLD analysis project Ga0209202, IMG submission 184416) | Active sludge microbial communities of municipal wastewater-treating anaerobic digesters from USA - AD_UKC032_MetaG (SPAdes) (version 2) | ecosystem: Engineered > Bioreactor > Anaerobic >... | reverse complement strand
GCATCCGGGAGCTGTAAAAACTGATACAGGCCAGGAAAACGGGCCGGCCTACCGGTGGTTTAAAAGGAATTTCCTGGACAAATCCCTGAAATCCCCTGAAATATCGGCCGAGGCACTCTATTATCTCGGAGTCTCGAAGGAAATCGAGGGTGTAAGCGGTAAATTCTTTAATTTAACTGCCGTGGAGGAGCCTGCACCTCCGGCCATGGACAGGGAAACAGCCTTCGAGCTCTGGGATAAAAGCATGGGAATCAGCGGTTTGAAAATTAATATCAGTTGAACCTGGATTAAAAAGAGTATAAAGGGTTTTTCGAATCACATGAACATGTCAGGCAAAGAATACAGTACAATAATAGTTGGCGGAGGCATTGCAGGTCTGACAGCGGCGGCTTATCTGTCACGTGCAGGACATAAAGTGCTTCTAATTGAAAAAAACAGTGAATGCGGAGGCCTGGTTAATTCATTTACCCGCGACGGCTTTCATTTTGACGCCGGTGTGAGAGCACTTGAAGATGCAGGTATTATCTTCCCTATGCTTAAGGACCTGGGCATTCATCTTGATGTGGTTAAAAGTCCGGTTTCACTGGGTGTTGGGAACGAAATCATTGATATTGAAGGTCAGGATAGCCTGCCGGAATACAGGGAACTCCTTGTAAAATTATTTCCGGAAAGCAAAGACGAAATAGATCAGGTCATTAAAGTCATTATAAAGATAATGAAGCACATGGATGTGCTCTATGGCATAGAGAATCCGGTGTTCAAGGATCTGAAACGTGACAGGGAGTTCATTTTTAAAAAGCTCCTGCCCTGGTTGCCGAAGTTTATCTTTACAGTCGGGAAGATCAACAGGCTGAATATGCCTGTTGAAGATTATCTTAAGAATTTTGTCAAAAATCGTTCGCTTCGGGATATTATTTCACAGCACTTCTTCAAAAATACCCCGACCTTTTTCGCGATGAGCTACTTCTCTTTATACCTTGATTATTTCTATCCCAGGGGCGGAGTGGGGCAACTTGCGGATGCCCTGAGGAGTAAAATAACAGAACAGGGAGGAGAGATACTCACGGATACAAAAATTACTGCGGTTAAGGCAGAAAAATGCCTCCTGACTGACCAGAATGGCATCACATATAATTACAGCAATCTTATCTGGGCAGCTGACTTAAAGACCCTCTACAGAATTACAGACACGGAAGGTTTATCACAAACTGTCAATGCATTAACAGAGGAAGCCAAAGATAAGTTCTTCAGAAACAGGGGTGGCGATTCGGTATTTTCTTTATTTGTGGAGGTGGATGAGCCGCCTGAAAGTTTCAGGAAGATCGCACATGGTCATTTCTTCTATACCCCCTTAAAAACAGGTTTGGGTGAAACTCACAGGACTGAGCTGGATTATCTGATCAGTAATTTTGAAAAGTTTGATAAACAACAAATTCTGGAATGGCTCGACAAATTTACGAGGTTGAACACTTATGAAATTTCCATTCCGGGACTGAAAGACCCGACTTTGGCTCCGTCTGGTAAGACAGGACTGATTATCAGTTTCCTCTCAGAGTATAACCTGTTTAAAAAGATCAAAGAAGCAGGCTGGCTTGATGAGTTTGTTTCGGAACTCGAGAATCGTGTCTTGGGTGTAATTTCTGATTCTGTCTACCCGATGTTAAAAGACAAAATAATCACTCACTTCTCGTTTACTCCCTTAAGCATTGAAGGCAGAGTTGGCAGTTCTGAGGGAGCAATTACAGGATGGGCATTTCAGGAATCGATGCCGGTCATCAACAAAATCCAGAGCTCGGGTAGTTCGGTTTTTACACCGCTGCCTTCAATATATCAGGCCGGACAGTGGACTTACAGTCCCGCAGGTGTGCCAATGTCGATATTAACCGGTAAACTTGCAGCTGACCAGGTTCTGAAGAAGAAACAAAAACATAAAGCAACTGATACCTCCGGGAGCTGAAGTTATTTCTACCTATCCCGATTCGTTGAAAATGATAACATTAAAGTCAGTATATAAAACCTTCGGAAACATTGAAGCTGTAAAGAATGTCAGTTTCAATATCGGGAAAGGGGAGATCTTTGGCATCCTGGGTCCCAACGGTGCAGGAAAATCAACCATAGTAAACATATTAAACACTCTTGTCAGACCGGACAGGGGTGATGTTATTATTGACGGCATCAACATACGGAATGATGGTAATACAATAAAACTGATCATGGGTGTTGTGCCCCAGGAGATCGCTTTGTATGAAGAGCTGTCAGCATATGAGAATCTTATGTTCTGGGGAGGACTTTACAATATCCCTAAACCGGAGCTCAGGGCAAAGGCCATCGAAACCCTGGGAATTGTTGACCTGGTTAACCGGAAGGATGACAGGATCAAGACATTCTCAGGAGGGATGAAGCGCAGGATAAATATCGCCTGTTCATTGCTTCATAACCCCAGAATTCTGGTGCTGGATGAACCTACGGTTGGTGTAGATCCTCAGAACAGGAACCATATTTTTGAGGTGATAGAGCGACTGAACAGTGAGGGGATGACAATTATCTACACAACCCACTATATGGAAGAAGCCGAAAGGTTCTGTGACAGAATTGCGATTATCGATACCGGTCAGATAGTTGCACAGGGGACACTGAAGGAGCTGAGACACATAAGTGGCATAGAAGACCCGGATTCCCGGGGAACGAACCTGGAATCCATCTACTTGAAATTAACAGGGAAAGAGTTGAGAGATTAAACTATGTTCAAGCTGTTTAAAAAGGATCTGACACTGTTTCTTCACGACCGACGATCGGTTATTCTTTCATTTTTCCTTCCTGTGATTTTGATTACCCTTTTTGCATTTGCGTATGGCAGTATAGGATCTTACAACGGACGTTCCGAACCTGTTGAGTTGCTGGTTGCTGATCTGGACCTGACCGGTTCTTCAAAAGAAATTGTTAATAAAATCGATTCACTCGAAGATATAGTAGTTGTTGTATCGGATTCTGTCAGGTCACGGGAACTTGTAATCAAGGGTGAATATGTATCCGCACTGATTATTTACAAGGGTTTTCAGGACTCACTTAAATATGGAAACTCGATACCGGTTGAACTTATCTATGACAGGTCGCGTGAGATGGAAATCGGAATCCTTCAGCAAAACCTGATCAGCACAATAATGTCATCTACGGGTAAGATAATCGTTAACAGCAGCATCGAAAGATATATGCAGGATCAGTTTCCGGATATCGACAAAAAAACAAGGGATGCCATACTCAAGACGGCGATAAGGAAAGACAATAACAGCCTGGCCGTAAAATGGACTTCAATTGTCGGGGAGAGAAATGACACGAAACTGGGGCTCATACAGGCTGTTGCCGGTACTGCAATTCTTATGCTGCTTTTCAGCGTTGCAGGCGTCGGGACAAGCATACTGGAAGAAAAGGAAAACGGAACAATAAAAAGGTTGCTTTATTCTCCCCTGAAGGGCAGTACAATACTATACAGCAAGATGCTGTTTGCCTTTTTCATCTCGGTACTTCAGCTGACTGCCATGTTCCTTTTTGCGTGGCTGGTGCTAAACATGGACATGAACGTCAGCATGTCCGGCTTGATCCTGATGATAATTTCAACATCCTTTGCTGTTTCGAGCCTTGGTATTTTCCTGGCTGCCATTGCAAAAACACGTCACCAGGCACAGAATCTCAGCACGATTATTATCCTTGTCATGTCAGCCATAGGCGGGAGCATGATACCTATGTTCATAATGCCTGCTATACTTCAGAAGATTGCACTTGTAAGCGTTAATTACTGGGGAATTCAGGGGTTTTATGACCTTTTCTGGAGGGTATTGCCCCTCGAAGAGATCCTTCCCAAAATCCTTATACTGATGGGCATAGGGGTTGTTATGACTATCCTTTCAATCCGGCTGTTCCGGAAAAGAATCATGAAGCTGTAGACAGGATTTGGACAAAATACAAATTAAGACGGAGCCCGGAAATTTGGTCCTTACAGGTAGGTGATCTTCAAAACCTCAAAGACGATCTCATCTTTTTCCCGCTTTAATGTTACCTTTTCTCCGGTTTTCCTGTTTATGAGTGCCCTGGCCAGGGGTGATATGAATGAGACCTTTCCCTTCGAGATGTCAGCCTCATCTACTCCCACGATCTGAAAATCCTGAATTTTGCCTGAGGCTCTGTTTTTAAGCGTCACTGTGGCACCGAATGTTATTTCATCCTGTGGCTGCTCTTCCGGATCAACAACCCTCGCTTCGGCAATCCTGTTGTTCAGCAGCTGGAGCCTGGCATTGATATAATTAACTGCAATGCGCCTTTCGTTCTCGTTTGAGACGTTCAGCTCCTCTCTCTCACGGATCAGGGCCTCCTTCTCTTCCAGCAGTTCGTCCATCCCGTTCCGTGTAACGAAGTTTGTCGCACCCTCAGGCAGGTATGCCCTCTTAGGCACCATCGGAACCTCTTCCTGGTCTCCTTCTTTAATAAAACCTCTGCTCATAGTGATTTAACTCATTCCACTGGCATCAGCCGAAATATGTACCCGGGCGTTTCGACAGCGATATAGATATAACCGTCGGGTCCCATTACAACATTCCGGACCCGGCCGATCCCTTTCAGCAGTTCCTCACGGTGGGTGACCCGGTTGTTCTCAAGGACAACCCTTTCCAGGTGTTTAAGCGGGAGGGAGCCAAGGAGGATATTATTCTTCCAGTTGGGGTAACGGTTACCGGTCACGAAAGTCATCCCGCACGGTCCGATAGATGGGGTCCACTGGAATACGGGCTGTTCAAGGCCTGCTTTTTCTTTGTCCGGGGTGAGAACGGTGCCGTCATAATTAATGCCGTATGAGATTACCGGCCAGCCATAGTTCACTCCGGGTCTGATGAGGTTCAGTTCATCTCCGCCGCGGGGTCCGTGTTCCGAGACCCAGAGCTCACCTGTCAGTGGATCGAAACAGGTACCCTGGGGATTCCGGTGGCCGTAGCTCCATATCGAAGCCATCGCTCCGGGAGTGTTGACAAACGGGTTGTCATCCGGGATGGACCCATCGTCGTTCAGCCTGTGGATTTTGCCGTTGTGATTGTCAAGTTTCTGGGGGAAATCGAAGTGTTGTCCCCGGTCTCCGATGCCGAAGAAGATGTGTCCTTTACCGTCAAAGGCTATTTTGCAGCCGAAGTGATAGTTACGGTCAGTGGCCGGTTCTCCGGTGAATAACACTTCACGGTCAATGAGCATTGTGCCGTCAAGCCTGGCCCGCATAATAGCTGTGTTTCCTGTCGGGCGGGAACCTCCCTCGCTGAGGGCAGAATATGAAAAGTATATCCAACCGTTTGTCGGATAATCAGGGTGGAGTGCAACATCAAGAAGTCCACCCTGCCCGATAGGCATTATTTCAGGTAAGCCGGAGACAGGTTCAATGATCTTTCCTCCCGAGAAGCGGTACAGGGTACCTGACCGCTCCGAGATGAGCATATCCCCGTTTGGCAGTAAGGCCATACCCCACGGTACGTTTAATCCCCTGACCACTGTATCGAGGGTAAATTTCTGAACCTCAGATGCTACTATTTCTTCGATTGTCAGTGCCGGCTGCAGCAATCCCCTGTCGGCCGGAATGCCTTTCTTAACATAAGCTGCAAGGTCTCTGATCTCCCTTTTGGTGAATGTTTCCCGGAAAGCGGGCATCCCGATATTCTCAATCCCGTACTTGATGCTGCGAAAGGCAGAGGCATTGCCCTCCTCATCCATCCATGCCTTTGCAGCAAATTTTTCAAGATTGGCTCCGTGGCAACCGGAGCAGTATTTCCCGTAGTTTTCAGAGACAGTCTGTTTCTTAACCGAAGAGCTCTTTTCTCCGGCCGATGCGAACAGTACCGCTGCAATGATAACAGCTCCTGCGAACAGAGCTGATATAATTTTACTCATTTCAGGCCATTTGAATTTGTAGCAGCAAATTACAGAAAAAAGTACGACTTCACAAGTGCTCTGAAGGGATAACAGAGATCGGATATCATGCCTTTAAATTGCGTCAAACAAATCACACGCTGGCTTGTTACTAGGTCAGAAAATAAGATGATGACAGAATATATTGTTAAAATAATTGATATTGAGCAACTCACGCATGATGTGAAGAGGTTCCGGGTTGAGAAGCCTGAGGGTTATTCATTTAAGCCGGGGCAGGCGACCGGGGTGGCAATCAATACGCCTGAACTTAAGAAGAGAAGGAGATCATTTACATTTACCGGGCTGAATGGAGATCCTCACCTTGAATTCACAATAAAGATTTATCCTGAGCACAACGGCCTTACGAAGGATCTGGATTCGGCAGTTCCGGGAACTGAGCTGGTTATCGGCTCACCCTGGGGTGCAATAACATACAAGGGCAAAGGTGTTTTCATTGCAGGCGGTGCCGGCATTACCCCATTCATCTCTATCTTCAGGGATTTGCAGGCACGAAGCGAACTATCCGGCAACCTTTTGCTATTTGCAAATAAAACCAGGGCTGACATTATCCTTAAGGAGGAGCTTCAAGGGATGCTGGACGGGAACTTCATAAATATCCTGTCTGACGAAAAGAATGAAGGTTATTTCAGCGGTTTTATCAGCGAGGAATTCCTGAAGTCCCATATCAGTGATTTCGACGTAAATTTCTATCTCTGTGGTCCTCCGCCCATGATGAGGGCAGTCACTGACCTGTTGTCAGGTCTGGGTGTCGACAAAAAGGCGGTTGTCATGGATTTGTAGCCTTGCGGCCCTGGTTTGCACGGTCCGACGTCCTTCCTTATTTTACCTGCCAAACAGCATATTCCGGGTCATACGAAGAAGGGAATGTTTTTAATTAAATTTGGTGACATTAACGGGAATTTATAAAACAACCAGGGCAGTACCTATCCTGTCCGCCATTACTCACCAAATGAAAAAATACTTCTACATCCTGGGTTCGCTTCAGGCCTTCACGGCTATCGGGGCCATCCCGGCCGGCATCGCATTCCTTATGGATACCACCGGCAAAGAGATGGGAGCCTCTCCCGAAATCCTGGCAAATTCTCCGCTTGACTCATTCCTGCTGCCTGGTCTGTTCCTTGTGCTTGTCAACGGGATTGCAAACCTTGCCGGCGCCTGGCTATCCTTCAGAAAGAACAGGTTTGCCGGACACGCTGGTGTACTGCTGGGTGTTGCACTTAACCTGTGGATTATCATCCAGGTGGCTTGGATCTCACTCTCCAGCATCCTGCAGCCGCTGTACCTCGTGATTGGGCTGGTCAACACTTTCCTGGGCTGGAAGATAATAAAGCATTTTGCAGCTATCAAAAATCAACAATGGTAACCAGTCCGGCCATGAATAGCGCAAACATAAGCAGGTTCGGTTATTATGTTTCGATAATCACTGCTATCCTGACTGTTGTCTCATTCGGGATAGCCGTCTGCACCCCGCCGCTTTCCGGACCCTTCTGCAATGGCGATTGCTTCCAGTATCCTTACACTGAGATAATCAGCCGCTTTCCGCGCGATTATTACTGGATGTATCCTGCTATCCTGCTCTCATTCTCCTACCTGGTTATGATGATTACAGTACACAGGTCGATGCCGCCTGAAAAGAATCTCTTCAGTGCCGTGGCTTCAGGGTTTGCAATTATAAGCAGCCTGATCCTGTCGGCAGATTATTTCATACAGGTATCTTTCATACAGCCAAGCCTGCTGGCAGGGGAGACTGACGGTGTTGCAATGATGAGCCAGTTCAATCCGCACGGGATTTTCATCATACTTGAGGAGATGGGTTTCGTGACAATGGGCATTTCATTCCTCTTCCTCGTTCCGGCCTTCTCCGGTGCCGGCAGGCTGGAGAAAAGCCTGAGACTTACATTTATAATCAGTTTCTGCCTTACGGTGGTTGCCTTTGTCGCCATTTCGGCTGTACACGGCATATTGAGGGAGTACAGATTCGAAGTTGCAGTAATATCAATCACCTGGATAGAGTTGATCATTGCATCAATCCTGTTCTCCAGGTATTTCAGGCGGATGGAAAACTAATTCCCGGAACCGCCTTAATTCTCCCTTGCGATTTCAATGATCAGCACAGGCTTTGCCAGGTACTGGCCGGGAGCCTTAATTGAATGGATTTTTCTCACCACCGCCATTCCTCTGGTGACTTTTCCGAAGGCAGCGAATCCCTGACCGTCAGGATTTCTTCTGCCGCCATAGTCAAGGTCCGGCTGGTCGCCCACGCAGATAAAAAACTCAGAGGTAGCCGTGCCCGGCGTCCATCGTGCCATTGAGATCACACCGTCACGATGGCGTATTCTTGTCATCTCAGTAGTTTCGTGGGGCACAGGGGGAAATCCTCCGGTCCCTTCTGCCTCGTACCGTCCACCCTGGATGACCCCAATAAAAACGGAGTCTTTTGGCTGGTTATCCGGCCTCACCACTCTGTAGAAGCATGTGCTGTCAAACAAGCCGGCATCAACATATCTGAGAAAATTGGCTGATGTCACCGGGGCTCTCTTCAAATCAATTTTCACACTGATATCGCCCATTTCTGTCCTGATAATGATTTTCCCCTTTTTTTCTACCGGTTGCCCGTGCATTAAAGGAAAAAGCAGCAGGAAAAGCAGTGTCATGTAATGTTTCATACTTATTCTTGTTGGTTCAATGAGCAATGAAGATTTCAGAAGTATTGATGACCGATCACTATTCTGCATAATCAATACAGATTCGCTGCCTGCTACTTTCCTCCTATAAGCTGGAACAGCAGGTATGAGACACCCAGGGTAAAGAATATGTTGAAGGTCTGTGCGATCAGGAAGCTGTAGAAGGGCTTTTTGCTCTCTATATGCCTGAAGTCGGCGAAGCGGGTCTCAAGGCCTATGCTTATGAATGCCAGGTTGAACCAGAAGGTGCTGAAAGACTTTATCACCTTGCCTGACGCCTGCGCAGTTTCCTCACTGAGGATAAAGGAAAAGACAAGTGAAGCAAGAATGAATCCCAGCACGAACTTGGGGAAGCGGTCCCATATAATCCGGGCGGGCACATGTTGTCCCTTTTCGTTAGCGCCCCTGTTCCTGTAAGCCCAGAAGATTGAGATTGCAAATGCTGCAAGGCCGAGGAGAACGTTCTGGGAGAATTTTACGATAGTTGCATACTGGAGCCCGGTCTCACCGGCGATGGTTCCGGCAGCCACAACGGCTCCGGTTGTGTCGATTGTGCCTCCGAGCCAAGCACCTGTGACTACATCAGAGAGCCCCATCCATTTAGCTATAATGGGAAGGAAGATCATCATCGGGATTGCAACGAGCAGCACAAGAGAGATGATGAATGAGAGTTTCTTCTTGTCGCCGTTTATGGCCCCCGCTGTGGCAATGGCCGCCGAAACGCCGCAGATGGAGACTGCGCTTGCAAGCATCGTAGAAAACTCATCGTCAATCTTCATTTTTTTCGAGAGCCAGAAGGCAAAGTACCATACTACGGTCACCACTATTACAGCCTGAATCAGCCCGAAGGATCCTGCCTTGAGGATGTCCTTGAATAGGATTGTGGCCCCAAGAAGTATGAGACCTATCTTTACGTACAGTTCCGTCTGGACTCCCGCACGGAGCCAATCCGGCAGCTTTACCAGGTTACCCAGTATCAGGCCCAGCAGCAGGGAGAAGAGAACTGTCTCGAGTCCGAGATTCTTGAATCCCGCGTATGATGATATGAACTGTGCTATGATAGCAAGCAGGAAGAGGGCGAGAAATCCAATAAAGTATTTCTTTAACTTTTCACCACTGAGGAGCATCCCGATACCAGCGATTAAACCGAAGATCAGAAAGGTATAAACAGCAGATGTCCAGAGTGAAGATGCACCAAGCATCCCGGAAAAATCATGATCACTGTTCCAGCCTGCCTTGCCTCCGAATGATGGAGTGGCGATTGCATAACCGGTCATCACAACGAATATGATGAGCACAAATCCTGTAACCACTGAAGACCAGTCCTGCCCGATGTTGAACTTGCTGAGAAATGCCGGGTTATTTTTGTTAGTCATAACTTTTATTTTATCCTCGCGCAGAGGCTTGATTATTACGTTTCTGCAATGACGGCTGCAAATATGAGGACAATTCGGGACTGAAAACTAAGCATAAAATGGTATTCTTGGGCCAGTGAACCTCCCTTCTCCGGGATAATAGTGCCACAGTTCTTGACAATTATTTAAATTCGCATCATTGCCCCTTGCAAAGTAACATGAGAAAACTCCAGAAGGTCTTCACAGGCTATGACCTGCCGCAGCAGACGATGCGGGCAGGAATCTATCCCTATTTCAGAACCATCGAGTCCGATCAGGACACCGTCGTTACAATCAACGGCAGGAAAGTGATGATGTTTGGCTCGAACAGCTATCTCGGGCTGACAAATCATCCTGTAATAAAGGAAGCAGCCATGCGGGCTATTGAGAAATACGGCACCGGATGTGCAGGATCAAGGTTCCTGAACGGAACTCTGGATATTCACGTCAGGCTCGAGGAACGTATTGCGGAGATGACAGGAAAGGAGCAGGCCCTGTGTTACAGCACCGGGTTTCAGGTCAACCTGGGTGTTGTGTCAGCACTGACCGGACGGCGTGATCATATCCTGCTTGACGAGTTTGACCACGCATCAATCATTGAGGGGAGCAGGCTCTCGTTCTCGAAGGTCCTGAAATATGGCCACAATAACATGAAAAGCCTCGAGAGCAAGCTCAGACAGTGCTCCCCGGAAAGCATCAAGCTGATTGTTGCCGACGGGATATTCTCCATGGAGGGTGATATTGTAAAACTGCCGGAGATTGTTGAACTGGCAGAGAAGTATGACGCATCAATTATGATTGACGATGCTCATGCCACGGGAGTGCTCGGAGTCCAGGGAAGGGGAACGGCTGCTCATTTCGGGCTCACTGACAGGGTAGACCTGATCATGGGCACCTTTTCAAAATCGCTTGCTTCCCTTGGCGGTTTCATCGCCTCGGACAGGGATACAATAAACTTCCTGAAGCACAACTCAAGGTCACTCATCTTCAGTGCGAGCATGACACCCGCCTCGGCAGCCTCTGTTCTTGCAGCAATTGAAATTATGATGAGCGAGCCGGAGCGCATCAGCCACCTCTGGGAGATAACCCGCTATGCATTGAAAGGGTTCAGGGACATGGGCTTTGATACTGGAAAGTCGGAGACTCCGATTATTCCTCTTTTTATTCGTGATAATGTGAAAGCTCTTACTCTTACACAGCATCTGCTCGCGGACGGTATATTCGTCAACCCTGTCGTATCCCCTGCTGTTCCAAAGAATGACAGCCTGATACGCTATTCGCTTATGGCAACCCATACAAAAGAGCAGGTGGACATCTCAATTGAGAAGATAACAAGGGCAGCGAAAGCTCTTGGAATAATCAGTTCGGTGGCCGCAGAGCCTGCCTGACCCGGTTGAAAGAAGAGATGGGGAAGGTTATTCTCATTACAGGTATTTCCTCGGGCTTCGGTCGTGAGAGTGCAGCGCTGCTGGCAAAATGCGGACATACTGTCTACGGCACGGCAAGGACTCAATGTGCCGTAAACGAAGGTGTCAACCTGCTGATTATGGACCTGACTGACCGTGAGTCAATCAGGAATGCAGTCAGGTCGGTAGCGGAGAGGGAGGGAAGGATAGATGTGCTTGTAAATAACGCAGGCATGCACACCGGAGGGCCGGTGGAAACAGCTCCGGAAGATCATATCAGGGCACAGATGGAGACCAGTTTTCTGGGCATGGTCTTCCTCACTCGCGAGGTGCTGCCGGTCATGCGTTCCGGTGGTGGTGGCCTTATAATCAACATCAGTTCAATAGGCGGTTTGATGGGCCTGCCTTTCCAGGGGTTCTATTCGGCAGCAAAATTTGCCGTGGAAGGATTCAGCGAGGCACTGCGCATGGAGGTTAGAAGTTTCAATATCAAAGTTGTGGTGATCAATCCTGGCGACTTCCGCACCAACAACTCGGCAAACCGCAGGAAATTCCTTGCCACTACAGGCACAGAAGATCCTTATGCCGGGCAGTTCGAAAAGTCATTGTCAGTCATTGAACGAGATGAAGCCGCCGGCAATGACCCGGTTGTACTGGCAAAAAACCTGGCAGGCATTATTGATCGCAGGAATCCGCGACAGCGTTACATCATAGCCTCGGCAGACCAGAAACTGGCTGTATTTTTAAAAAGGATTATGCCCGGAAAGCTGTTTGCAGGAATCCTTGCCAGCCACTACGGCATCCCTCACGCCTGAAAATAACAAAGCCGGTACTGTCTGTGATTCAGTCAGATACCGGCCTGTTTGATTGACCCGAATGAGAGTATGTTAAATCTCTCCCGGCCTTCTGAAATATTTTGACTGTGCCCTGGGCACGATATCTCCTGTGAAACGCTTAATGGTTCCCTTCGTGGGTGTGATTATAACATCCGCTACATCACCTGCAGATTTCTTGAGTGATATCTCAATCTTTGCCGTGATCAGCAGTCCTTTTGCCTGGAATGATATTCTGACGTTTCCCTTCTTGTCAGTTGTCTGGGTGTAATCAGAAACTGCCAGTTTATTTGTATTTGCATTACCTGTCAGGATTGCTCCCTGAAGAAGGATGTTCTCCCCTTCAAATGCGAGGAAGTTGGCGTTGTCAGTATTGTCAAGAAAACTTGCGTCTTCTGTCTGATAGGTGCCTACAATAATTACAAAGTCCTTCGTCTCTATCGTGGCTAGGGCTTTCTCAAAGGCTGCCAGTGCTGCCGCTTCTCTTTCAGCTTTCTTGTCCTGTCCGGTTACGGTCATTAAGGCTGCGCTGATAAAACAGATGGCCAGTAAGAATTTTTTCATGTTGAGTTCAGATTATGATTTCTTAAACAAAATTACAATTTATAAGATACAAGAAGCGTGCCCGGAAAATAACAGGCTTAAATTTATACCCTGAACTGAAGAAAATAATTCACCTATGAAATTTAAAGGAAAAGTTGTCATTGTAACCGGTGCAGGCAGTGGAATCGGCCGGTGTGTTGCAGAAGAGTTCGCTGCAGAGGGAGCCAGGGTTATTCTGGCTGAAAAGGATACGTCCGCCGGATCTGAGGCCGAACGCCGGATAATTGCCGGCGGCGGAGATGTATGCTTTGTCCGGACTGATGTCAGTATTCCGGAGGAGGTTACAGAAATGGTGAAGCATGCCCTGGGAAAGTACGGCAGAATCGACGTTCTTGTGAATAATGCCGGATTTGGCATATGGAAGTCGCCCCTTGAACTCTCACCTGAAGAGTGGGATGATGTAATTAACACAAATCTCCGGGGGACATTCCTCTGCACGCGGGAGGTTGCCCGGATCATGAAGGAGCACAGGGGAGGGTCAGTGATTAATATTGCCTCCACCCGCGCGTTTATGTCGGAGCCCGGT
>Ga0209202_1001628_pt1 | contig 13420 bp, 11 predicted proteins | sample AD_UKC032_MetaG_FD_184416 | JGI IMG/M metagenome (GOLD analysis project Ga0209202, IMG submission 184416) | Active sludge microbial communities of municipal wastewater-treating anaerobic digesters from USA - AD_UKC032_MetaG (SPAdes) (version 2) | ecosystem: Engineered > Bioreactor > Anaerobic >... | reverse complement strand
TATACGTATACAATAGTAGGCACTCCACCGTGTGCAGACAGTACGGCCACGGTAGCAGTCACCCTTACCCCAAGTCCAAATCCGGGAACAGCGGGAGCAGTAGCTTTTTGTGCTAATGGCACCCCTGAGGATTTGTTCAACTCACTAGGCGGCACTCCGGATGCAGGCGGAACATGGAGTCCGGCTTTAGCCAGTGGGACAGGAGTTTTTGACCCTAGCCAAGATACAGCAGGCACGTATACTTATACAGTAAACGGCACAGCTCCTTGTACCCCACAAAGTACGACAGTGACTGTCACCATTAATCCAATCCCCAATGCAGGCACTAGTGGCAGTATTACTTTATGTACTACGAGCCCTAGTATAGATTTATTCACTTTATTAGGGAATAGCCCTGAAACAGGTGGAACCTGGAGTCCGGCTTTAGCCAGTGGCACGGGAATATTCGACCCGTCAGTAGATACAGCAGGAACCTATACGTATACAATAGTAGGCACTCCACCGTGTGCAGACAGTACGGCTACAGTAGCGGTCACAATTGATTTAGCGGCTAATGCAGGTGTTTTTACAGGAATTCAAATAATTTGTAACTCAACTGGAAACTTCGATTTAAATACATTATTAGATGGAACCCAACAAGCTGGTGGAGTTTGGGTAAACGGTCAAGGAGATACGATTACAAACATTATATCTGTTACTGATTTAATTGCCGGTACATATACTTTTGTATATACAGTTACAAACACTTGTAATTCAGATTCAGAAGTTGTGCAATTAACAATCATTCAATCACCAAACATTACGATTGATGATGTAATTGTATTAACCCCAATATGTCAAGGAGAAAGTACTACAATTACAGTATTCAATTTGGCGAATGGTAATTATTCAATAAATTATTCATTAACAGGTAGTAATATTTTAGCAAATCAAACAGTTTTATTAACTGTTACAGATGGTGAAGGAAGTTTCACAATAGATTCAACACAATTAGTTAATTCAGGAATTACTACTTTAATTTTAAATTCTATTACAAATTCTGTTACTACTTGTACAACAGTATTATCCGGATTAAATTTTGCTATTGAAGTTTTACCAATACCAAGTATTTCAAATAGTACTATTCAAATTGTAAATGTTTGTTTTGGTAATGATGTACTTGTTCAAATTTCCGGAGCAACCAATTTAACAGATGGAAATTACCAATTTGTATATTCTATTCCTAACGCAAATCCAATAATTGGAAATTCAGGCATTATTTCAATAGTGAGCGGTAATGGACAATTTGCTATAACTGCAACAGTTTTTCCATTAGCAGGTGTTTATACTATGTCACTAATTTCAATTTCAAATTTAGCAACAAATTGTACTAATTTAAATCCAAATGTCGCAGTTACATTTGAAATATTAGCCCAGCCGACAATCACGGAAGCATTAGTATCAATGGCCGGAATATGTGTTAATACAGAAGGAACAGTTTTAATTACAAATGCAAACAATTTGTCAGATGGAACCTATCAGTTAACCTATCAAATTTCCGGAGCAATAAATTTTAATGAAACAATCCCGGTTGTTTTTACAAATGGGGAAACAAGCTTCGTTATCCCTTCTTCAGTAACAAATAATTTTGGAAATATTACAATTTCAATTAACCCTATAAATTCAAATACAGGCAATGCATGTGGTTTTTCCGGGCATACCTTTAATACAGTAACCATTGCTATTGAAGAAGTTGAAACTCCACAATTAATAGAGGGAGGAAATTCGTTTTGTGAAGATGATAATTCTACAATTGCCGATTTAACAAATGGTATAATTGGAAGCGAAACTATAATTTGGTATGATGCTCCATCAAGCGGTAATGCTTACAGTAACTCAGATTTATTGGTAGATGGAGTAACTTATTATGCATCCATTCAATCTGCTTCCGGATGTGAAAGTGCAGTAAGACTTCAGGTAACCGTAGTGATTAAAGATTGTACAGATATAATCATCCCTGATGGTTTTTCTCCAAATGGTGATGGTATAAATGAAATTTTTGTAATCAATAATATTCGAACCCTCTATCCAAATTTTACGCTCGAAATATTCAATCGCTATGGAAATATTCTTTACAAAGGAAATGCAAATTCGCTCGATTGGGATGGAACTTCTGATAAAGGAATTCAAATAGGTGGGAATAAACTTCCCGTGGGAGTATATTTCTATGTTATAAACTTTAATGATGGCAGTAGAAAACCATTACAAGGTAGAGTTTATTTAAGCAGATAAAAGATTAAAACGTTATGATAGAAAAACATATAAAATATAAAATCCATTTAATCATCTTATTGGTGACCTTGGTTTCAAATGCCCAACAAGACCCTCAATATACGCAGTATATGTATAATATGAGTGTTATTAATCCGGGTTATGCAACAGATGATGCAGAGGTCATTAATTTTGGTGCCTTATATAGAGCTCAATGGGTTGGTTCAGAGGGAGGCCCAACTACCGGAACTTTTTTTGCTCATTCTCCAATTGCTAAAAAAGTAGAAATGGGAATCTCTGTGGTTCATGATGAAATAGGGGATGTAGTAAAAGAAAGTAATGTATTTGTTGATTTTGCTTATGTTTTAAACTTGAATGAATCTAATAAACTTTCTTTTGGAATTAAAGGAGGAGCAACTTTTTATAGCACGAACTTTAATGGTTTTATATATTCAGATGAATTACCGGATCCTGCATTTGCTGAAAATTTGAGTAAAACTTTTCCAAATATCGGAGTTGGAGCATTTTATTTTGGAGAGAATTATTATTTAGGATTGTCAAGTCCAAATCTTTTAAAATCAAAGCATCTTGAAAAGCAGGATGGTGTTATTGCAACTGGAGTTGAGGAAATACATTATTTTTTCACTGGTGGATATGTTTTTAATTTAAATGATAATTTAAAATTTAAACCGGCTTTTATGACTAAAGCGGTTGCAGGTGCTCCAATGTCATTAGATCTCACAGCCAATTTTTTAATCAATAATGTTTTTGAACTAGGTGCCGGTTATCGTTGGGACGACTCCGTGAGTGGTTTAGTAAATTTCAAAATTACACCTTCGTTACGAATTGGATATGCTTATGACTACACCCTTTCCAATTTAGGAAAATTCAATACCGGAAGCCATGAAATTATGTTATTATTTGATTTAAATAAAAAAGGGAAAACAAACGGGTATGACAAATCGCCACGATTTTTCTAATATAATAAAGATGAGAAAGAACTTTTATATACTATTCTTTTTGTTGGTTTGCCAATTGATGTTGGCTCAAAAGCCTACGGTTAAAAAAGCAAACGAACTTTTTGCCAACAAAGCTTATGTCGAAGCTGCAAAAATGTATGAACAGCTCAAACAAGATCAAAAAGTTTTACAAAATTTAGCTGATTCTTATTACTACAATGCTCAAATGAAATTTGCATCAACGCATTACGGAACTTTATTTTTTACTTACAAAGACAGTGTAAAACCTGAATATTATTTTAGATATGCCAACGCGTTGAAAGGAATTGATGACTACGAAAAAGGAGATGTAATCATGGGCGAATATTTAAAATATTCAGTTGATACCAAGAAATTTAAAGAGCATTTAAATAATATCGTACCTTTTAATTACACCGTACGTCAAATGAGCCGAAGCAATAGTACTGGTGATTTTGGAATTTCTTTTTTTGGAGAAAAAGTCGTTTTTGCTTCACTCAGAAACACAGAAAGCCCACTTTATAAATGGAACGACAGACCATATCTCGATTTATATGAAGCAACCGTTTCTAAAGATGGTATATTAGAAAACATCAAACCTTTTTCTGAAATCATCAACACAAAAACACATGAAAGTTCAGCAACCTTTTCCAAAGATGGCAAGACGATGTATTTTAATCGTACCAATGATGTACAAGTTCAAGTTGGGGAAGAAAAATTTGCTTCTGTAAAACTCTTCAAAGCCGTATTCGAAAATAATGCTTGGACAAATGTAACCGAGTTGCCTTTTTCAAGCGATCAGTTTTCAACACAGCATCCTATGTTAAGCCCTGATGAAAAGAAATTATATTTCTCCAGTGACCGTCCGGGCTCTCTTGGCTCGTTTGATATTTATTTTGTTGACATTTTTGAAGACGGAGGTTATGGCGAACCTCAAAACTTAGGCGATAATATCAACACGATTCATCGTGAACAATTTCCTTTTATTGCGGAAGACGAAACACTTTATTTCGCCTCTGAAGGTCTTCAAGGTTTGGGCGGATTAGATATTTTTATGGCTCGAACGTATGATGGCGTCTACGGAAAACCAATCAATTTAGGAGAAACCATCAACACCGGAATGGATGATTTTGCCTATGTGTTAAAAGCCAACGAAGACATTGGGTATTTTGCCTCTAACCGCAAAGGAACAGATAATTTATATTCCTTCGTTCGCGAAGAAAACGAACGTAGGTTCATCGTGGAAGGTGATGTTCGCGACATAAACACCAAAGAATTGCTACCCGGAACGACCGTCACCTTGTATGACATGGATGATAAGTTAATCGGTCAGCTCGTAGTAGGTGAAAATGCAGATTATGTATTCAATTCTGAACCCAATACAAAATATAAAATTGTAGCTGATCGTGATTTCTATGCTTCTAAAACTGAAATTTTTGAAACGACGGATGATGGTCGGGTTCGATTCACAATCGAGTTAGAAATTGAATCCTATGATGATGCAGAAGATATCATTGTAACGAAAGAAGATGGTTTAGTCTACATTCAATTAGAAAACATTTATTTTGATTTAGATAAATGGGATATAAAACCGGAAGCAGCAAACACGTTGGATGTTTTAGTGGCCATTATGAAAAAATACCCACGAATGGAAATTGAGTTGGGTGCCCACACCGATACCCGAGCATCGGATGCCTATAATTTACGCTTGTCTCACAACAGAGCTAATTCAACCTTAGAGTACCTAGTAGAAAATGGAATCGAAAGAAACAGAATGCGGTCAAAAGGTTTTGGTGAACGAGTTCCTTTAATTAACTGTGGCGACAATTGTTCTGAAGTCGAACATTCAATCAACCGTAGAGTAGAATTCATTGTACGGAAATAAATTATTTGATAACTAAATCATATTTAGAAAGCAATCCTTTTAAACCTTCAGTTGAAAAGATTGCTTTTTTAAGTTTATTTTTTTCTGGATCTAAAACAAAGTCATAACTGCTGTAAAAATCTGCTTTTTCTAAATTGGTATCAATAAATACGGCTCGTCTTAAATTGCAATGGTCAAATAAAACCTCGGTTAAATCGCTTCCCATGAAATCAACGGAAACCATACTACAATTAATGAACTGCATTTTTTTTAATTTCAAGGCATAAAACTGAGCATAGTCTAACAAGCAATCCGTAAAATTAAAATTATAAATCACCTGATCGGTCATCGCAAAATTAACGGCCGTAAAATTGCATCCCACAAACTGAACATCGCGTAACGAAACATAATTAATCTTCGTTTCCTTAAAATTGCATTCATAAAAAGTACATTCTACAAATACAACGCCCGAAAAATCACAAGCTGAAAAATCACATTTTTTAAAAATGCAATTTTCATATTCTTTATACCGAATACCACTTTCTTCAAAAACAATATGTTCTATTTCTTCGTTAAATATATAATCAGAAGCCATTGCAAAAGGATATAAAAAGTTATAAAAAAAGCTTCTCGAAGGGGAGAAGCTTTTAATTTTTGTGACCTCGACTGGATTCAAACCAGTAACCTTCTGAGCCGTAATCAGATGCGCTATTCAGTTGCGCCACGAGGCCTTAATGCGGGTGCAAATATAGGAATATTTGTGTAACTTGCAAACCAAATTTAAAAATTACTGCTTTTTATGAACCTTGAAAAGTACATCCGCATCATACAAGATTTCCCTAAACCGGGAATCATCTTTAAAGACATTACACCACTATTAATCACACCGTCCGCTCGTCAGGAGTGTTTGTCTATTCTATTGGAAAACGTAAAAGAGTTAAAAATCGACAAAGTAATCGGTGTCGAAAGTCGTGGCTTTTTCTTCGGAATATTATTGGCAAACGAACTGAATGTTGGCTTCATTCCGGTTAGAAAACCTAACAAATTGCCTTTCGATACCATTTCCGCCTCATACGATTTAGAATATGGAACAGATGCATTGGAAATCCATACCGATGCCATTCAAAAAGGCGACCGCGTCCTCATCCACGACGATGTGTTAGCCACCGGAGGCACTGCAAAAGCCGTGTGCGAATTAGTAGAACGCCTAGGCGGTGAAATCGTTCAAGTCAACTTTCTAATGGAATTAACCTTCCTGGACGGAAGAGAAAAAATTAAACAATACCCTATTTCCGCAGCATTAACGTATTAGGGAGTTTCGTCCAACGCCCGCGTTGTTACATAATATCGCCAACCGATAATCGCCATCTGCCATTTGGCAGCTTTGGCTAAATCCAAACCTTGTTTAGTAAAACTAGGTAATAGAAGTTTGTTCAGCCGGGCTAAAAATCTAAACATAAGCAGTTATTAAAATTAATACGTTGGTTGTACTTCACTTGTAGGCTAATTAAACACATAGCATCATAGTTTTTCATAGATTTTGAAAGTCGTTTCACTTATGTATAGAAAATCATAGCTATGTGAACCCAATAATTGGGCTATCTCTCTCTCTTTTTGCTATGCTTTCTATGTGGTTAAATCATACGTGTCTTAAATAATTAATAGAGTACTAATTACACCCAACGGTATAAAATTAGTCAAAAATTACGTTTCTTCCCGCACCATTTTCATTACCCAAAGGGCACAACCGGCTGCGAGTAAACCAAAACAAGCCATCACCAGCCAATTCATCTGATAGCCAAACACAGCAATTAGTTCCATACCCATTTTTGAACTCATAATGTGGGCCAAACTAAAACTCATCGTATACAACGCCATATAGCGTCCTTCCTGACCGCGGGGAGCTCTGCTCAAGGCAAAAGAATTTGAAAAAGGAAAGGCAAACATCTCCCCAAAAGTCAAAAACAGAATATTAATGACCAAAATTCCTGCCCACACATTAATCAATAACGAAAAGAATCCCAAGGCCATACAAAACGAACCAAAAAGAACAATCTTTAACCGATTAATTTGCTTGCGTTCAAAAAATCCCACAATAGGCATTTCTAATAAAAAGATTAAAAATCCGTTCAACGTCATCAACAAACCGGTTTGAAATTCAGTTAAGCCATACATTTCCTTATGATACAACGGAAGGGTAGTAAACAACTGAAAGAAAATCATCGCCGTAACAAAACTCACAAATAAGAAAACCCAAAAAGGTTTGTCCTGATAAACCGAACGTTTAGGCATTTCAAAAGCATCGTGTGCGTCTGCCGTTGTTTTTTTCTTCTCTTTCACCAATATCCAAAAGATAGAGATGGCCAAGATACAAGTAGCACCATCCACCCAAAACAACCCGGAATACCCCATGTTCATAATAATCAATCCCCCCAAGGCAGGCCCTGCAGCAAATCCTAGATTAACAGCCAGTCGTACCAAGGTTAAGGCACGGGTTCTGTTTTCCGGTTTTGCATAAGCACCTAGCGAAACAAACATCGCCGGGCGAAACATATCGGCAATAATCATCACAAAAAACCAAGCAATACAAAGTGTATAAAACTCCGTGATGTAAGGAAATATAAACAACAAAAATCCGGTCGACATCAAACTGAAAATCATCACCTTATAAAACCCGATTTTGTCCGCCAGTTTCCCTCCAATCCAAGAACCCAGCATCGAACCGGCTCCAAAACAAACCATAATCCAACCCACTTCGCGGTAACTGAATGCCAAATCCTCTTTTAAATATTTAGATAAAAACGGCAAAACCATCGTTCCTGCTCGATTGATAAAAGTGATAATAGCTAAAATCCAAACCTCTCTCGTAAAGCCACGAAAATTATTAATATACCTTAAAAAAGCAGTTTTGAGCATTTTGGATGTTTCAAGCGGTAAAGGTAAAAAACTTTAAAGGCCTAAAACTTACTCCGCAATTATTTTTTAAACGAGTTGATAACAACCAAACTAATCCCCAAAACCACTTCTCCTCGCTCTACGAAGTCTGACTTCGTAGTAATCTTATAAACCAAAGAACCAAAAAATAAAAAGAACAAAAAACAAAACATTCTCTTCCTACAATAACCACATCTACAAAACTGATGACCTGAAATTCCCTGTCCCGAAACTTCCGGAGGTTACATGGTTAAATACACCTCTTTTCTGTTTTCTTACATGTTTTTAAGTATATTTGTTAAAGAGATTCTGGAGGTTTTTCACTGTCTGAGGTTGTGCCGTTATATTAAAAAAATAGAATTAAAAAAATATATATTATGAAAACAAAATTACTTTTTTTAATGTTTTTTGGACAGATTTTCATATCTAATGGACAATCGATACAAATCAATCAAATAACTCCAACGGCTGTTAGTGATGGTATAAACGTAAATTTACTAGTGACAACTTATAATGGTGCCGGATATTTGAGTCATAGTTATACAGTGATTGAAAATACTATAAACCTATCAGTTTGTTATTGGTTTAATACTACTTTACCAATTTATCAAATTAATAATGACTTTCTGATTAGTGTTCCCAACAATATAAATTACATTATAAATGTCAGTATTTTTAATTCATTTTCCCAAACAGTATGTGATAATTTTTCTACTGGTCCAACTGCTTCAACTAATTATTTGGAAATAGAAAATTTTAAAGAAGCAAACAATAAATATTTAATTTATCCAAATCCAAGTAAAGGAACAATCGAATTAATAGGAGATGAATCTTTAATAAAGCATATAAAAATTTATGATAATCTTGGTAGATTAATAAAACAACTAAATGAAAGAATAACAAAAAATATAGATTTATACGAGTTAAACGATGGCATTTATATTATTAATATTGAAACGGAAAGCGGAAATTTGAATCAGAGATTTATAATAAAAAAATAAGTACAGCCACTAACAGTGGTAGCTGTTGCACAACCTCGTTTAGAAAGATCTAAACAAAAGTTTTTTTGTAACATACTGAAAAACCATTTCTGCCTACCCCGAAACTGCCGACCGACCTTTTGACAACAGTAAACGAAGTAGAAAATTAGTACCAACATTAAACAAAAAACATGAAATTGATTTATTACTACTCACTATTCATACTAGTAACATTAACAAGCTGTTCAAAAGCAGCACAACCTAACGACCCAATACCACAACACGAAACACTTAAAATTCAATCTAAACATGTTGGAGAAGAAAGAATAATTAACGTTTGGACTCCCTCAAACTACAAAACAAGTTCAGACTCATTGCCGGTTATGTATATGGCTGATGGTGGAATTAAAGAAGACTTCCCTCACATTGCTAATACGATAGCTAAACTAATTAAGGAGAACAAAATAAAACCTTTAATTCTTGTAGGAATAGAAAATACACAACGAAGAAGAGACTTGTCAGGCTTTACAGAAGTTGCAAAAGACAAAGAAATTGCACCGGTTGTCGGAGGTTCAGAAAAATTTAGAGCATTTATTAAAGACGAACTTTTTCCCGAAATCAATAAAAGATATAGAACAACTTCTGAAAAAAGTATTATTGGCGAATCATTGTCAGGTCTTTTTGTGGTGGAAACTTTCCTTTTAACGCCTAATATGTTTGACAATTATATAGCCTTTGACCCTTCACTGTGGTGGAATAATCACTATTTAGTAAGAACAGCCAAAGAACAGTTATCTAAATTCCCAACAACCGAAAAACGAATTTGGTTTGCAAGTTCAAAAGCAGAAGATATTTCGCCTTATACCAAAGAATTAGCAACTATTTTAAAAACAGAAAACAAAGCAAACTTAAAATGGAAATTTTCAGACGAACCTAAAGAAAAGCACAACACCATTTTTAGAGCAACAAAAGAAAAAGCAATCATTTGGACATTAAACAAAACGGAATAAAAAACCTGAAAGCCCAAAATCAATTTGCAAAAAAGGAGGGTTCAATACTAAAAACACCTGCCAAATTGCAAAGTCCAAACCATTGGCCACAATGCTTTTTCAAATCTAAACCAATAACAGATATCAAAAAATGACAAAAAAAATAGTATTGGCAATATTGGTAATACAAATTTTATCTTGCCAAACAAAGAAAAAAGGACATTCAGAAGAATTTATTAAAACCCAAAATGAATTAACCGAAAAACTCACAAAAATTAGTACACATAGTGCTTTTAATGGATTTGGGGTAGCTTTAACAAACGACAAGGAAGTTTTATATCAAAATGGATTTGGATTGGCAAACCTGGAAAAAGGAGAAAAGTATACCGAAAATACAATTCAAAATATTGCATCGGTTTCAAAAACATTTGTTGGTATTGCAATGCTGAAAGCACAAGAGTTAGGAAAACTAAAACTTGACGACCCAATTAGTAAGTACCTGCCTTACAAAATTGAAAATCCAAAATTTAGAGAAACCCCCATTACAATAAGACAACTTGTTACCCACACTTCTTCAATACGCGACAATGAAGAGTATCTTCATAGAGCTTGGGTTTTAGAGGATACTGTAAATTTAGAAAAGAATTTAAAAATTGACATTGGAGTGTGCAAGTTCAGTGCACCATCAACAGCAGTTTCAATGGAAGATTTTTTGATAAATGTACTAACTGAAAAAGGTAAATGGTTTAAACCAACTACTTTTAATGATCACAAACCCGGACTAATATTTGAATACTCAAATATGGGAACAACTTTGGCTGCATTAATCTTGGAAAAAGCAACAGGTGAAAAATTTGATGAGTTTACTGCGAAGCATATATTCCAACCACTGAAAATGGAAAGTACAGGTTGGACACTGCGTTCAATAGACATGAAAAAACATTCAAGGCTTTACATAAATAAAAAAACAGCCTATCCTTTCTATAGTTGCATAACTTATCCCGACGGAAGTGTCATTACATCAAGCAAGGATATGAGTAAATACATTGGTGAACTAATGAAAGGTTATACAGGCAATGGAACACTATTGAGTAAGAATAGTTACAAAGAATTATTCACTCAGCAACTTAAAGCTGAAAATTTTATAGACAGAAGTACAAGCGAATACAGTGATGAGTATAACATAGGGATATTAATGGGATTTGGTTCAACAGGTAATTTTGGACATACTGGTGGCGATCCGGGAATGTTTTCCGTTATATGGTTTGATAAAAACACCAAAACGGGAAGATATTTCATCATAAATACAGATTGGGATGATAAAAATTCAGGTAAAACCCAAAAAGAAATTTATGAATTATTGGATGAATACTCAATAAAACTAAACAAATTAAGTAAAGAAGAAAAATAACAATGCAACTAACACCAGCTTCTAACAACGGCAGGTTTAGTGCTATTCCCCCTAAAACCCCAACCCACAAATGACAACCAAAAAACAAACCCTTTGGCAAATCACTAAAAAATATTCCGTTTTGATATGCTTAATCATTTCAGTAATTTTAATACTAATAGCAGCCTCACTATATCCTGGCGGCTCATTGTTTGACAATAATGCGATAGGCTTTAAATGGACAAAAAACTTCATCAGCAACCTGTTTCAAACAAAAGCATTAAATGGAACACAAAACCCTGGCTGGATTTGGGCACTAATAGCAATGGCATTCCACTCGATTGGCTATGGAATTTTTTTCATCAATATGTCAAAAAAGATGGCTTCAAAACCCTGGGCTACAATTTTAAAAATGATAGGAGTATCGAACATAATACTTATTTTCTTAATCGCAACCCCCTTGCACGACCTCGGAGTACTATCAATCATCCTAACATTGTTAGGGCTATTCACCATTACGATGTTTATCCTAAAGTCAAAACGACACGCACTTAAATTCGCCTGCATGAGTTGCTTACTCACCTATTACGGTTTCTTTTTCGTTTATGGCTTAGGATATTTAGATTGGGCAGTCATAATGCAAAAAGTATACATACTAAGCTCTTTGCTAATAGTGTTAGCACTCGAGTATGCAACCAAACAGGAAGACTTCATACAAGCCAAACCCTAATCCCTAATCCGTAATTCCTAATTCGTAATTCGTAATTCATTTCCCAACACCAAAGAGATGCCTTCCGCCAACTAAGAGATGCTTTCCGACAACAAAGAGATGCTTTCCGGCAACAAAGAGATGCCTTCCGACAACAAAGAGATGCCTTCCGGAAGCAAAGAGATGCTTTCCGGTTACAAAGAGATGTCTTCCGACAACAAAGAGATGCCTTCCGGAAGCAAAGAGATGCTTTCCGGCAACAAAGAGATGCCTTCCGCCAACAAAGAGAAGCTTTCCGCCAACAAAGAGAAGCCTTCCGGTAACAAAGAGAAGCCTTCCGGAAGCAAAGAGATTGCTTTTTGAATAACAATTAATTAAAACCCTTTTAGTTAATTTGTAGGAATATAAATAAACAGTATATTTGATATAAATACGCTATTGAGTAGCGACTATCTAACCAAATCTGGATGTATAGTCGCTAGTTTATAGCGAGTATAAACAAGTTACCACACATTTAAAATGAAATTATCACTATTTATATTCTTGTTTCCAATTCTATCTTTTTCTCAGCATACTGAGCGATTTAAGGAGTTGACAAAGGACGTGAAAAAAGATATGACGAAAATGGACACGTTATATTTTGGAAATGGAAATATTGAATATACCATCGAAATTGTGGGATATGTTCATAATGGCGAAGAAGTCAAAACACAAACTGGAAAAACTGTTCTTTACTATAAAAGTGGAATTGTAGCAAGAGAAGATTTACAAGATGATTTTGGAAATTGGTTAACTTCAAAGTATTATAATCGCTCAGGGGTTTTAACAGAAGAATGGATAACCACAGAAATTGACACAAGGGCTAAAAACTTAGACGAATTTTTTAAATCGGTATATCACATTGACTTTAAAAGGATTATCAAGCATTATAGGTTTTCTAAAAAGACCAATGAACTATATCCGTATAAGATTGAATATTTAACTTTAATCAACAACATTTATGGTCGGAAAGTAGAATTTCTTTATGAAAATGGACAAATCAGGCGGATGAAAAAATTAAAAGAAAAAGCAAGAAAAAACGTGTGGTAACACAGGTTTTGCAAGATTGCGGGTTTTGGGCTTAATTTAAAGTTGGTTTTGTATCTTTGAGTTCAGTGTTTAACCGAAAGTTTAGGCTTCTTTAGTCCGCAACCTCGCATAGCCTGAGAACGTTGGCAGAAAATTTTGGAAAATATTGCGAATAAGAAAATATAGTAAGACATTTAACGTTTGTTAATTTTTAACTAAAGCCCGCCCCGCTCCGCGAAGTCTGTGACTTCGTGGCAAT
>Ga0209202_1001626_pt1 | contig 13430 bp, 10 predicted proteins | sample AD_UKC032_MetaG_FD_184416 | JGI IMG/M metagenome (GOLD analysis project Ga0209202, IMG submission 184416) | Active sludge microbial communities of municipal wastewater-treating anaerobic digesters from USA - AD_UKC032_MetaG (SPAdes) (version 2) | ecosystem: Engineered > Bioreactor > Anaerobic >... | reverse complement strand
TTGTCTTTTAAATCATCGTACATATCAATCGCTTCAGAAAATAAAAAAGTGGGCGAAAGCCCACTTCAGCATACAACTTTCAGTGATGGTTGGCAATTTTCCTACCATATACAAACAGGCAATGCAAGCAATATTTACCGCCCGGAAGGGACATACCGGCGAACGGATAAAATGATAGGGCTGTATCCATCCCAGATACGCTTTGGCTTTCGGGAAGCGCTCTGATCGGTCTTGTTGGTTTAAGGAGGAAGATGAAATGATAGAAAAGATTTTGGCTTTCAAATGAAAAGGCAGGGCCACCTGACCCTGCCTTTCGAAAATTAAACCAATTCGGTATTTCGTTACTTCCTAAACCGTCTCCTTAATCCTACAATTCCTATTAAACCAGAACCAAGCAGCCATAAGGCAGCGGGGATGGGAACCGGGTTATCTTTACCGGCTGCATAGCCTGTACTGGCGCCAGTTGGTTTACCATCCGGACCCACCGGGATGATGTGGGCAGCAGCGAGATAACCATCCAAGTTGGGAACGAGAACATCTGATGCGAATACCCAATCAATTCCACTATTATTATCAATGGTAAAACTAAAAGAATCATAGTTGCCGCTATCTGGACCGTAGGCAGCATTAAAAACACCAAAATCACTGATATTTTGTGAATGGCTAACAGGGTCACTTACAAAATGGGTTGAATTAACATTAAGCTGAACACCCAGCTGGCCGTTTTTCAGTTTGTAACCGGCTAGGGCTTCAAAGGTAATAGTTGCTTGATCAAGACTGGCATCGGTTAGCTCAACGGTCACCTTTGCGTAATCAGCCATCAAGCCGCCATTAAGATCCGGATTGGCATAAGTAAGGTTAAAATAGTAGAAATCAGCAAATGCATTAGTTGCTAAAATAAAAACAGAAAATAAACAGAATAATACGATTCTCTTTCCTAACCCAGAAAAATGTTTTTTCTGTTTCATAAAGAACTCCCTTCCTCTGTAAAAAATTTTTAATTATCTTTTAAATTTAAAAGCAATATTTGATCCAAAGTTTTTATCTCTAAATCTGCCCATGGTTCGCATGATTATAAACAATTAATGTTTCTAATAAATATTTGATTAATTTTTCTCTGTAATATTTAGACAAAGAAAAATTTAAAAAATAAGGCATTATGTTTTGTAAAATATTCCGACACTAAAAGGACATGATCACTCTCTTAATTATCTATCTAGTTGAAATTACATATTATCGTAATTGTAAAGAATTTCGACACCTTTCTGACCCGTCAGGGCAAATCCTTCCTCTATTGTCGGATTTATTTACGATGTGGAATATTACCTAAGTGCTTGATAATTATCAATACATGAGAATACGAGCAATTTTGCATGCCTGGAAGGTGTCGATTTATTTTACAACTGTACTGAAGATCAAATATGGCATTATCGTAACATATCAATATAATTATGTAATTATTTTTGGCATAGACATTGCTATTAATTTAACAAATGATTTTAGGGAAAGAATAATTCGTAAACTTTTACAAAAGTAATATTTAGGAAGGGGGGAAAGAAAATTGAAAAGATTAGTTAGTTTTTTTGCAATGGCGTTGTTTCTATCTGTTGCACTGGTTGCAAACGCGGGTCTGGTGGGAACTGGGGATCTCAACGTTTATTGGAGTACGCCTACGAGTAATGGTTATTATCTAGATTATGATGGTACGGTATTGTCATCTAATTTCGGATATACCACTGGACTCGAAGAGGTATTCTGTGTTTCAAGGCAAGAGGGAAACGGCGGGAATTATGACTTTTATACCATAACCAGTGACTTAGATAATTACGCAACACTATCAAAAGCTGCCTGGATCGCAGACAACTGGACCACCTATGGGACCGATGAGACGACGAAAGCTGAGGCACAAAAAGCCGTATGGAAAATCATGGGCGTAATGGATATTACTGCAGGTACCGGAATAGATAATACTATCTATCTGGCTGCCAATGCAATATCCAACTATACTACCGACAGATGGTATTATGCAGTCAGTCCATCGCAGTTTACAGCGGGGATAGATTATCAAGATTTTCTGACACCTGTAAGCAAGACTCCCGTTCCCGCACCGCTTTGGCTCCTCGGCTCTGGCCTTCTCGGTTTGGTGGCTCTGCGTCGTAAATTCAAGGGTTAAACCGTCAGTAGTTTAAAGCTTTACAGAAAATATAAAAAGCCGCCGGGCAGTTTACACGGCGGCTTTTTTATTCTTGGCCGTGTGGCAAGGAAACACAGCAAACATTTCATGCAGAAGAGGAGGACATAAGCGAGCTAACTCACACTCCAGGATTTTAATGTGAAAAAGGCAGCACCAACAATGGTTCTGCCTTTTTTAATTTCTGGTGTCCCGCTTGCACGGGAACGACTTAGCCGGCTCAGGATTTCTTAGGTGTTTTCTGGCCGTAACCGTAGCCATAGCCGTAACCATAGCCGTAGTAGCCGTATCCATACCTCTTAAGTTGACTGGTCTGGCGGTTCAAAACCAGGCCCAGAATTTTCTCCTCCGGCAGTAAGTCGAGTGCGCGATTAACGTCCTGCATGGATGTCTTTCCCGCCTGGACGACAACGATAATCCAGTCCACAAGGTGTGCAACAACCATGGCATCATCGCTTATGAGAACAGGAGGCACATCGAAAAAGACATAGCGTTCCGGATAACGATTCTTCATCTCATCCACCAGTTCCTTCATTCTCGGCGAAGTGAGGATCTCGCTACTTTCCTGTATCGTCTCTCCCCCGGAGATCACCGTGAGCTTTTCGATGCCGGGCCATACAATGAGATCCGATAATGGACTATTAGCCAGGAAGTAATCCTTAAGACCTTTATCGCTTTTGTAACCCAAAAGCTTATGAACTTGCTGCATCCGAAGGTCGCCATCCACGAGAAGCACGGTATTCTCGTATAACTTGGTAAAGGACAACGCGAGGTTGATGGAAGTAACGGTCTTACCCTCGCCGGGCAGAGCACTGGTAATCATGATGGATTTGCCACCCTGTTTGTGGGTGCGGTTCATGATTCGGGTGCGGAGGACTTTGTAAAAATCATTCTCAGGCCTGTCGTGAATCAAGGCCACAAGCCGATTTTGCTCCAAGGTGTTCGGATCGAGTTTGACGGCTCGGGATTGATTGTAAACCGGGGAGAGCCAACCGGTTTTTTCTTTCACCAACGACAGATGCGGAGATAAGTGTTTCTCCGGAACATGGATTTCCGGAAAGGTATCCTTTTTGCTTCGGGAAAAGAGATTTTTAAGACTCATGAAAACTCCATTCTTCTTAACGCTTTGATTCCCATTTACATCGGGAAGGTACTTTGAGCTCAATTACGGGGATAAACCCGGAACGACCCCCATCAGTCTTCGCATGAAGCGGGCCCAAAAAACGTCCAGGTCCATGACCAGGAAATGGACGATCACCAGACTCAACAAGATAAAGGCAATCATGAGAATAATCCATATCGAACGCCGCCTCTTGGCCTGGTCGATATCCTGTTGACTCCCGATCTCCGGAATACCCGCGAGGACAGGCATGGAAGTGGCTTCGGCCAGAGCCTCCTTGGTTCGGACGGACTGGTCGGTGAATTCCTTCAGGGATGCCGCCCCGACACCACCCCCGATACCCAGGATGAAGCCGATGAGGAGAATGGCGGGTATATTGGGTTTCACAGGCTTGACCGGTAGGCGCGCAGGATCGATAATAGTAAAGCGTTCGCCTAAATGGCCCTTTTCCATCCCGTAGGACACATTGGCCTCCAAACCCTTCTTCATAAGATCTTCGTACTTGGCCTGCGTGTTGTTCCTTTCCATCAGAAGGACCCTGTATTGCTCCTCCACGCGGGGACTTGCAGACACCCTACCCAGATAAACGTTTCGCTTTTGGGTCATTTCGTCGATCTGTCGCTGGACTGATGTAATCTCGGACTGGGTGCTGGAGAGCTGCGCGGCGAACTGTCTGTTGGCCGGATTTTCGGAATCGCCATTCACTTTACCCTCTTTTTCTGCTGCATTGACGCGCCGCTCGAGCTCGGCGATTTCTTTCTTAATGATAACCACGTCGGGATGCTTTTCCGTAACGCGCGTCTTGAGGTTGATCAGCTGTGCCTGAAGGTCCCGGAGCCGATTTTTGTCAGGATTCTGAGTTTTGATGGATTCTTCCCTCTCCTTGAGGGTCGCGAGCTGGTCCTGGAGCCGGCTAATGTCCTGGTCAATCCGGTCCGCGTTCATGAGGTTGCTCTGGACCAACTCCGGCAGGGATCCTATGTTACGGGATTTGAAGGTAGCCAGCTTGGCGTCCAGGTCTGCGAGCTTTGCCTGAAGCGCGTTCATTTCCTCTTCAATGAAGCGTGTCGCCCCCGTGGCTTGTTGCTCACGGATTTTCAGGTTCTCCTCGACGTACATGGAAGCCAGAACACCGGCCACCTGCTGGACCACGTCAGGCTTACTGCCCTCATAAGCAACAGTGAAGGCGATGGTGGCTGAAGAACTGCCACCGCGTCGGCTTGCCACTTGAGCGTTGATCGTCTCGAGCTTTATGTCTGCGCGCATTTTCTCGCTAATCTCTTCAATGGACGTACGCTTGCGCTGATCGGCATAAAGGTTGAACCGGTTGATCACCTCGATCAGCTTTGTAGAGCTCATAATTCGCTCGTTGATGGATTGGATGCGTTGCTCCGCATAGCTCGTCACGGTGCTCATGACGTATTCCTCTGGGATGCCCTGTTCCTCGATGAGGATGGTGGAAGTGGAACGATAGGTAGGCGGAATCAGGAAAGCCACGATGGCCGCGGTAATAAATATCAACAAAGCCGGCCAGATAATAAAATTTTTCCGGCGTTTCACGATGTCCAGTAAGTCATCGAGCGACTGGATGTTCTGTCCCATTTTCCTCCCTATCGTATGCCCTTCTTCGAAGGACGAAAGCTTGTTGAAGACCACCGGGGCAGAATCATGGCAAGAATCCTGACTCCATAAATGTTATGCCCCGAAAATGGTCATTATTTGTATTACATTACGACTAACCTGTCAATACGTTTTATGTATTTTGGCACAAAAGCATGCAATGAGCGCCTGTCACTTCAGTCCTTGCAATGTCTTTGCGGCCTCCTCGCGTCCCGGGTATTCCTCTCCGGTCTCCAAGGCCTTCCGGAGATGCTCCTTGGCCCCGGCAGTCTTTCCCGACTTGTAGAGCGCCATTCCCAGGTGGTAGTTGATGCTGGGGCTCTCCGTTGACTTGGCCTGAGCCTTGGTCAGTAACTCTAAGGCCTTCGCCGTGTCCCCTTTCTTATAGTGAATCCAGCCCAGGGTATCCATCAGGGCGGGATTTTCGGGAACCGCCGCCACGGCACTCTTGGACAGGGTCAGGGCCCTGTCCATATCCCCGGGTTTGCGCCCATATTCGCAAAGCAGATACGCCAGATCATTGGCTACTGCCGGATTTTTCGGTTGGCGTTCCAGTATTTTCTCAAAGGCCTGGATGGCCTTTTGAAAGGACTCATCCGCTTTCACTGTATTTTTCTGAGTAAGATGCACTTGCCCCAACAGGCTGTACGTGCCCGCGTCCAGGGGGTTCTGCTCTGCCCGTTTCTCCAGCAGGGCCACCGCCGGGGCGAACTTCTTCTGCCGAATGTAGCTCTGGACCAGCGCCGCGGTTACCGCCATAGCTTTGGGTTCGAGCCTTGAAGCTTGCTCAAACTCAGCCGTCGCCCGGTCATATTTTCCCTGGGCGCCGAAAAGATTGCCCATCTTCAAATATCCAAGGGCAATTTTCGGGGCTCGATTTTTGATCTCGCCATACTGCGCCTCTGCCTTCTTATTATCGCGCATGGCCGTGTAGAGATCTCCAAGATCCGCGCGGGTTTCCAGGTCGTTCGGGTTACCTTCCAGGATTTTCTTCAATTGACTCTCTGCACGAACCGCATCCTTCTTGGCGAAATAGACCCGCGCAACGAACCGCTGAAGGTCTCGGGATTGGGGGTTAAGCTTCAGGGCATTCTGGAGGACGTCCAATGCCATGTTCTGCTCCTTATTCATCAGATGCGCCTCAGCGAGGCGGATATGGCCGAGAACGAAGGCTGGCCGCTCAGCGATGACCGTCCGGAACTCTGTGATGGCGGTACTCGCCTCGTTCCTGGCCAGGTGGACGTTTCCCTTGGTGAAATGAGCGTCCACGTTATTGGGGCTCTCCTTGATAATTTCGGTGACAAATTTCTGTGCGTCGGCCAGCTCCCGGCGAGCCAAGTGGATCCGCGCCAGGCCGTTCTTCGCCTGGATGATATCCGGATTTGCCTGGTCCCTTTCCAGGGCGAGGCATTCCTTGAGCATCACGACAGCCTGATCCATCATGCCGTTCTTCTCATACAGACTGCTCAAGGCAAAACGCAGCTTGAAGCTTTTGGGAATCTCCTTTAGCCCTGCCTGAAGCTCTCCTTCGGCGGTCTTGAACTGGCCCTGGGATATATAAAAGCCAGCAACCTGCAGCCGAAGCTCCTCACCCTTCGGATCGGCGGCCACCAGGTTTCGAAGAAGCTCGGAGGACTTGTCTTTGTTTCCGGTACCCCAATAGAGCGATGCCAGGGTAAGCTTGTGACGAACATTTTTTGGCTCGATTTCCGTCAACTTCTGCACCAGGGCAATCGACTCGTCGTTGCGTTTCTCCCGGATATAGAGGTTGGCCAGTGTGAGGTATAGCAGTGCGTTCTTGGGATTTGTCTCGATGCCGCTTTGCAGGAGGGTTTCGGCGCTCTTGAGATCCCCTTTTCCGATGAAGGAGGATGCCAACAGCAGGTAGATGTCGGGCTTGTTGATTCCCTGCTTCAGGAGCCCCTGCAGGAGGCTTCGTGCGGCCTCTGTCTCCTGCTTCTCAAGCAGGACCGCTCCCTTGAGGATCAGGGCCTCGTCGTTTTTCGGATCAGTTTTCAGGACAGCTTCCACGGCCTCCAGGGCCCGGTCCGGCTCCCTGCTTCGCAGCAGGATGTGGGCCATCTGAATGCGGGCCTTCTGGTGCCCAGGATCCAGCTCCACCACCCTGGAGAAGCTGCCATAGGCATTTTTGGGATTCCCCTTAGCCAGTTCCACCATGCCCAGCCAGTAGTAGGCGTCGGCGAATTTCGGATCGATCTGGATGGCGTTCTTGAACTCCAGCCCCGCTTTCACGTATTCGCTCTTTTCATAGAGGGACTTACCCTTCTCGAAAAACTTTGCCTTTTTCTCTTCCGGCCCGCTGCAGGCCACAACCAGCATCACCAACAGCAGAACCAGAAATCTCAAACCTTTGCGTGCTTTCATCTCCGCCTCCGGATATTTTGTTATATTTTGTTTATTACACTTTAGCCAAGAGAGCTATCATTTTGTCATTCTGGGTTTGACCCGGACTACCCGTAACACTCTGTAACCAACACTCCTCTCTTATCCCACCAAACCCCGGACGACAACCACCAGGTATGCTGCGATAATGAGCGCTGAGACTTTCCAGATTTCCTCGCGAACTTCGCCCATGATGATCTCCAGGCAGAAGTACAACAGGATGATTTTCACCGCTACGAGTCCGTATGCGATGCGGAGATCCGGCAGGACCATGAAGGCCAGGGCGAAAAAAAGGACCAGAAAATCCATCGGCGTGGGCCGAAAGCCCTTCGTGCGTTCCGTGAAACGAAGCGTCAGCCAGGCCAGAATCAGCAAGAGCAGGAGAACCATGAAGTAGATCTCATAAGGTCTCCCGGCCATCCAGGGAGGCATCTCCGTGTGTGCCAGGTAAACCAGACCCGGGATGAACAGATACGCCGAGACGATGAGAGCCCACTCGAACCACTCCCGCCGCAGCAAGAAAACCAGCCCAACACCTAGGACGAGCAGGCCGGAAAAGACTGAAAAAAAGTCTGGAATATTGAGTGGCAGAAATCCCGTGAAGATCAGCAGCAGCGGCATGCCCAACGCCAGGGGTTGAAAAACGATCCGGATACCATACCGCTTCCCCCTCAGCTTTTTCAGCTTACCCTTGATGACCTGGTCGATAAAACTAAAGCGCTTTAACTTCCACCCCGTCTGGTCGGCGAGCGTAAATATGCCCACGACCGTTACGGCGAAAAACCCGTAGCTCAGAAGCAGAAACCATTCCGAATAGAACCGGAAGGCATAGGCGAAGACGATGAGCAGCGTCTGGATGACATAGATAACGAAGACCGCCTCCGTCTGAAACAGTCCCATCTGCAGCAGGCGGTGGTGAAAGTGTTTCTTATCCGCAGCAAAAGGCGAGTGCCCCTCGGAGATGCGCTGGGCCATCACGGCCAGCGTATCCAGCAGGGGGAAGCCCAGGATAATCAGCGGTAAAAGCGGGCTTAGGGCTGTTGCCCCCTGGGTGAGAATCAGTGAGAAGCAGGCCGCGGAGAAACCCAGCAGCATGCTTCCCGTATCCCCCATGAACAGCCTGGCCGGAAAGGTATTGAACCGCAGGAAGCCGAAGCAGACCCCCATTAGTGCAGCGGACATGATGGCGACGTTCAGGTTCTGCTCGATGTAGGCCAGGTACCCGATGAGCCCGAAAATGAGCATGCAGATTCCCCCCGCCAGGCCGTCCAGACCATCGGAGAGATTGATGGCGTTGGTGACGCCCACAAGGAACAGAACGGTGAGGATTGCAGATGCCCACGCCGGGAGAATCATACTTTCGGGCAGCAGGGTGCCAAGTTGTTTAATCTCGATCCCTCCATAGAAAACGACAAGAAGGGCTGCTAAAATCTGGCCGGCAAACTTGATCTTGAAATCCAGGCCTTTCCAGTCATCCATGATGCCAACCGCAACCAAAACAGCGCCCCCCATGAGGTACGCCTGGGTCGCATCAGTCATCGGTACCCAGATGATAATGGATACGAAGGCCCCGATGGCCATGGCGATCCCGCCGATCCTGGGAATGGGCTGCTGGTGAACCTTCCGCGGCCCCGGCATGTCGTAGATCTCCAGCCAAACGGCCAGACGGCTCACAGCCGGAACCAACATGATGGTAATAAAAAGCGAAAGCAGAAGGGGAGTGATCAGTGTCATAAACTTATCCTTTCATCCTTTCCCTCTTGCCCCGTTCTTTTAGAGCCTGATTCCTCATAGCATCCTTTATTTCGATATAAATCCATCTAACACCGGCACGATCTGTCTTGTGAAATCCTGGAGACGCCCCTCCGCACTCTCGATATTTTCATCCGGATATACAGCCGTAATCACACGGACCAGCGCCCCGTCGGTGCGCTGCCTTGTCAGGGCATCCCAGAAGGTGTAAATTTTCAATTCCCACGCATTGGTGAGAATGCGTCCCCGAGTTGGGAACCAGAAGTAAGCAATCTGCTGCGCTCCGCTTTTTTCCATGATGGCCCGGTTGACCGTGATCAACCCGCCTTGCCCGGCAATCGGCACATGCGCCTGCCCCGCCTGCCGGAAGATCCAACCGCTCCCCGGCAGGCAGGTCTCCGGTGAGTGGATTGATTCGGCCTTCCTCTGGCTCTCATAATAGGCCACGTAAAAATCGATATGCCTGCCGTTGCCGCTTTTATAATCAATCATGGTGTAATCGCTGAGGTCCAGCTCCGTGATAAACATCTGCTCCATGAACTGGCGCGTACCTTCCCAGGTACCCACCGAAAGCGGGAACTGGCTGAAGGACCGGCTGGCAGGAATCTTTTCCCGAAAATTCACTGCCTGGTAGATCCCCAGCGTGATCACAAGGAGCGCCACCGCAACGATGAACTGCGGGGGTCTGAAAAAGGACATCCAGCGCACCCCATCGGACGTCACCGCCGTGTCATTCCCTCGCTGCCTCAACGAATCGGGCCGGGCAAAAAAACTCTCCGACGGGCCGGGAAAGATTTTCATCAGAATCCAGATCTCGGCAAGCAGCACGCCCAGGGTGAAGATGAAGATAAGCCAGCCCGAAAATCCGTGAAAGAATCCTTCTGCCACTTCCGCACCCCAGTACTGATAAAAGATGCCGGTCAGTGCAATCCGCAGGCCGTTGGTCACGATAGCCACCGGAACCGTTGAGAGGACCAGAAGCAAACGCTTCCAGAGCGCCGCCCGATAAAAGTAAGCCAGAAGAATGCCCATGATCAGGAGGGGGAAAAGATATCTCAGGCCGCTGCAGGCATCGACAACCTGAAGCTGGGTAAAGCCTAAATCAATGACATTTCCTTCCCTGTAAGCGGACATCCCATACAGCTGGAGCATCTTAACGCCTAATTGCGAGGAGATAAGCTTGAGGCCGAAGGTAAGCTTTACGTTCAGGAAGTTGGGCAGGGGAAACATGGTCAGGGCCATAAGTAACGCAAAGGCGATAACCTTCAGCTTCCGCCAACCGATATGCATCCAGAGGATGCCCACGGCGGCAAACCAGGATGAGAGATAGATCGAGTAGAACTCACCCGCCAGCTCCCCGACCCAGAACAGCAGAATGGCGGGAACAAGAAAGAGCAGACCACTCCAAGACGGCACAGACCGCTCTGCTGCAAGTTCATTCCTCTTCTCCCAGATCAGGTAAAGAACGACCAGCGGGATCAGGTAGCAGTAGCTGTAGTCTTCCATCGCCCAGTCGTGCCCAATCAGCCGCGTGTAGGCCGAATAGTAGATACCCGCAAACAGTGCGGCATAGATTCCGAATTTCATAATAGACTGCAGCTTAAAATCAACAAGGGTCTTCAAAGTTCTTCTCCTCTTGCCCAGGCATCCAACGATTGCGCGAATCATGATAATTCACGCTAGAAACTCCACAATCATTTTCCCAATCTTGCATTCCGGGCTTACATACTGCTTCATCACTTGCTTCTTTGCATCCTTAATACACTGCTCTATTTTATTTAGATCCTTGCACCAGGTCAGCAATCCCTCTTGAGACAGTTTCCCCAGCAAATCACCCTGATGACCACCAAGAGTATTTGGATTCTCTACGGCAATCAATTTCTTGCCTAGATTCAATACTTCAAAGATAGTCCCAGCACCGCCGTGAGCGATAACAATATTAGCTTTTTTATAGTACGCAAATAAATCATTATCAAAATTGAAATATTTGCAGTTTCTTGGAGTGTATTTGCTATCCCCTGACTGAACAACAACCTCTTCATCCAATTGAAGTGCGATCTTGTCTATCGCTTCAACAAGCGCATCAAACCGAGTCGTTCCAACAGTGGCAAATATCATCCCAATCTCCCGGCATAAATTGCCTTAGGATATCTTTTCGTTAAATCCGGCCACTGTACAAAGAACAAGTCAGATAGATAATAACATATTTTTCCTGTTGTGGACTTTGTATGAACCCTCGTCCACGACTCAATAAATATTTTTTTCTTCCTGAATATTGAAGCCCATATAAATAGAGGCACTGCTAAACCAGGACCAGCACTGACTATCCCAACTGATTTAGAATTCATTATTATGCTAAAAGATTGGATGATGCTGTGTATTGTCAGAAATACAGACCTAACAACCGACTTGTCATATACTCTCCTTGGTCTGGGTATGACATGAACAGCGCCGGTAAATTTAATTTTCTTAACTGACTTATCATCGTCGTCATTGACAACATATTCAAAATCGTAAGCATCATGTAACATTTCCGTAAGTCTGATCATCTGAGTGGTATGCCCACCGCTGCCAAGCACGATCATCAGTTTTGGTTTGGATACCATATTTCTTACTTCCCCCTAACGCCTTTGCACATTACGGCGCCCATCCAGTACTTGATCATACAAACGCCTAACCTGCCTGGCAATATTCCCCAGGTCCATCGCTTCAATGCATTTACTATTATCCATTAACGCCCTGTGTTTTATTCGAGGAAGAAGTGTGGTCACGGCATCTGAGATGCCCTTTGGGTCTCTGTCCGGAACCACCACTCCGAACTCCACTAATGCTGCCCATTCCTTTACGTCACCCACATCAACGGAAACAAACGGGAGCTTTGCCGCTATGGCTTCTTTTATAACGGTGGGAGAACCCTCTGATAAGGATGTCAGAAGCATGACATCGCAGTTCCAGTAAATTTCCCGGACTTTCGCGCGGTCGATATTCACCAGATGCACTTCCTCTATTTTATTCCCTCTCCTTTCCAGCTCCTGACAGACAGCCTGAAATAGGCCGTAGTCCTTGATGCCCCTGGCTGGATCAGACGGGAACAAAACCTTGAGTGCGCCGGGCATTCTCGGACTTGGCTTGTTTTCGTGGAATGATGGAAGCCCGAAATCTTGAGTTCGTATGCCGCACGGAATTACTTCGCCGTAACCTAGAGACTCCCTCAGCCTCTGCGAGACAACGATGACCTTTTCCGCCATTGGCGCCAGAAGTCTGGATACATGCTTGGTCGGATTCACCAAAAGATCCGACCCATGAAATGTTATAACCAAGGGGGCCCGGACGAGAAGCGTAGAAACCAGGGTCAGTCCAAAATGGGCATGGACAATGTCATACCTGCCTTTCTTCACGACGGCAGGTAAAAGCAATATTTCTCGCAAGTACGCCCATCTTGGCCTCTCTCCCTCAATCACGCGAACGTCTATCACCATATCAGGATAGAGTTCCCGCATCGATTCAACCTGTTCCTTCACAAAGGGGCTGATGAAAGGCCTCTCCGAGGTTGGGTAAATGTTAGTAACTATTAGTATTTTCAAGGCTTTCTTATAAATACAGCTGAATCTGAAATTAAGAAATTTATCAGTAAAATGGAGCAATCTTTGAAGTTACCCAACCAGGCTTAATCGTCCGACCTGAACGATACCCAGCCCTCCTCACCAAATTCAACACATGTTCATTCCAATTTCAGTTATGAGAAGAACAAAAGACAGAATCCCGGCATAAAGCCCGTGCTCAGACATGATAGAAATGTCAGTTGTTTGGCTAAATCTTTTCTTAAAGCAACGGTCCTCTAAAATGCCTTTGGACTCAAGCCAGCTCTGCGTACTGCTTGATTGAGAAAAGGAACAAAGGCAAGGGCTGTCTGCGTGTTACCGACGGTGCTGGGATGGCTGTCGTTGCCGCCTCCGGTGGGAAACTCAGCATAATTGGATTTCCCGTGGGCCGTTAAGATATCGTAGTAGTCGAAAACAACAACGTTTTTAGGCCCATAGGTCGCAAGCCATCCTGTTTCAGATTTCAGCCAATTATTAAAATGGCGGGCTAAGTGGCCTTCCTTAGATGGTTGTGCAAGGGGCCTTTTCAAAATGATCCGGGCAATGAATTTCCACAAAGGCTCAGGACTTAATTTCCCTACTAACGGGGGAGCGGTCATGGCGACAAACAGGACCTCAGGATGTTTGGCAAATTCAGGAAGTAGTTCTAAGTAGGCCGCTTTTGCATTAGCCACAGTCAGATCCGGGCCGGAGGGATTTCCCGGTTCCTGGCCCATACCGGAGAATGCACTGTTAGGATAAC
>Ga0209202_1001619_pt1 | contig 13490 bp, 15 predicted proteins | sample AD_UKC032_MetaG_FD_184416 | JGI IMG/M metagenome (GOLD analysis project Ga0209202, IMG submission 184416) | Active sludge microbial communities of municipal wastewater-treating anaerobic digesters from USA - AD_UKC032_MetaG (SPAdes) (version 2) | ecosystem: Engineered > Bioreactor > Anaerobic >... | reverse complement strand
GAGAAATGTCTTTTCCTGAAGCCCTGTTCCCCGACCATGCAGCGAAACATCAGAATCCGGCCAGATAGGCTGAAAGATTGACATCTCTCGAAAGATGCATTTTCTTACGCAGACGGTAACGGCTTACCTCTGCTCCACGGTAGGATATGTTCAGAATTGCTGCGATCTCTTTCGTCGGGATGTTCATCCTTATGAAAGCACATATCCTCAGATCATACGAAGTAAGATCCGGATACTCTTCTTTGAGTCTTCTGAAGAAATCCTCATTCGCTGCGTCAAAATAGCTCTCAAAGATCTTGTTCTGTTGCCTGATGTCAATTGCCCTGGTTATCTTTCTCTTCAGACCACTGATCTTCTCCTTAGCCTGATCATTTGTTACATAGTCCTGAATACCATGCAGTTCGTCGGAGATCGTCTTGAGAAGCTTGTTCTTCTCGATAATGGTCATTGTTTGATTTGCCAGCTCCCTGTCCCTGAAGACCATATCTGACTGCAGCTTCTCATTGCGGAGATCAACTATCTCTTTCTCGGCAAGCAGCACCTCCTGCTCATGTCTTATTTGCTGCTCCTTCAGTTCCCTTAGGAGCTCTTCCTCCTTTCTTCGTGCTGCCTGCGCAGCCTTGTTCAGAAAGTACCTTATAATACCGTAAAGCAATGCCGCAAAAATCAGCGCATATAAAACGTAGGAAATAGCTGATCTCGTGAACGGAGGTGACACCGTGAAGCTGAAAAATGCGGTTTCGCTCTCAGAGCCGTAAACATTCAATGCCTTTGCGCGAAGAGTGTACTGGCCTTCATGAAGATTTGTAAAGTCCTTATAATGCTCGGACGTCCATTCTGACCATCCATCTGAAAAGCCCTCCAGGAACCAGCTGAAAAGCACAGGCTTTTCATTCTCGAAAAATGGCGCAGCAAAATGAAAACGAAACGAGTTGTTTTTCCATGGAAACCGGAATCCGGTGTCATTGGCACCATCCCAAAGATATATCACCGAATCCGGTTTGCCGGTTTCTACCCTGGTAATGTACGCCGGGAAGGCACTGTTGTATTGCTTGGGAACGGATGGATTATAGTTGACAAAACCCTCCTCTAGACCCATCAGGATGTTATCGCTGTCATAAGGATAAACCGACTCGAACTCGTTTACAAACTTTTCTCTGAGCTTCCTGAGAGGCACAGTGACGCGAGTGTAGGTCATGTCTTCATTCTTCCGGAGGTAGCCAGACTCGGATTCGGCAATAAACCATGTGTACCCGTTTCCTGCAGTGGTCACGGACATAATCCTGCCTGTCCGGTCAAAGAGGCTGTTCAGTTCGTCTGAAGCTTTGAAGACGTTGGCGGTGCCATCATACTCGAATACTCCTTCATCTGTAGATACACAGATCCTGTTGTCAAAGCTGAAGAGTATATTGCCTGTCCGGGAAGTCAAGCCCTTGTCCTCCACGTAACGCACCGTCTCAGTTACATTATGGTAATCGTCGTCGGGCTTGAGCCTGTAGATTCCTCTGCCGCTGTGCCCCACCCAGATATAACCATTTGAGTCCTGAAGAAGATACCTGCTCGATTCATCAAAACCCTCAATCCGCCGCTCGAATTTCCAACCGCCGTCTGTCTTCCTGAATAGTGCCAGACCTTTGTAATGACCACCTATTAGCAGGTCAGGCCTGTCGTTAACTGAAATAAACTTCCATGCTCCTTCCATGTCAGAGATCCTGACTGCAGTATTGCCACTTATGACAAAAGTGCCGTTGTTATGCCCGCACAGCAACTGGCCCCCTGCTTCGGTCAGTGTCCATACCTGACCTGCACTGTTTTTCACAAGCTGAAAGTCGGTTGTGGATGATGTTGCGTTAAATGGTACTGCAAAAAGACCCTGGTTCGTACCCAGGTAGAGATTGCCGTTGAAAACCCTGCAACAATATCCGGTTCCGATCTTATCAGTACTGATGTAGGAGAGGGGTGAGTTTATCTCGATAAAATCAATGCCGTTATCCAGCCCCAGCCACAGGTTTCCGCTCCTGTCAGCCAGCATGCTCAGAACAGTGTTGTTCTGAATACCCCAGTCAGTATTAAGGTTATAGATGATATTGCCATCATTATCAGAAATTACAAGGCCGTTTAATACCGTGCCGAATGCAAACCGGTTGCCCGGCAGCTTTACAGCACTGTACAGCCTGCTCTTCATAAGCATGTCATTTACCGGAGTATTCCATCCGGTGACCTTGCCATCATTAAACATGAAGAGACCTTCATAGGTGGTACCGATCAGCATCCGCCCGTTATCAAGATCAAGAATCGAGTTTATCTCTGTTTCGCTGTGCGCCTCCCATAATGGCAGCTTAACAAGTGAGTCTCCGGCAAGTTCTGCGATTCCCTCTCCGGGTTCCTGTACAAGCACCCTGCCTCCCACCTTATGCGAGAAACGGAAACGTGTGGATGGCTCAATGACTTTGATTGTATCACCGGCATAAAGGAAGATATAATCGTAGCACTGGAACACAATGCCGGCCTCAGTCTCGTGGATCTTCCAGATTTCATCAAATTCCCTGAACTGCTCGGGAAGCATATATTTGAGGCTTCTGAACGACGAAGGTTTGAGGCCTTCGCGCTCGATGATCCCGAAGTCATTTATCAGTCCTGCGCAGATCCTGTCCCTGCTGTCGACAAGTATGCTTCTCAGAGGCGCACTGGCCGAAATACGGGTCAGGCTCCACTCAACCCCGTCAAAAGAGAGTAGTCCGTCATTATTTGCAAAATATATGAATCCCCTGCTGTCCTGGCAGATGCCCCAGTTCTGGGTGTCTGCATTATAATCTGATTTGCCGAAGTTCCTTACGAAGGGCGTTCCCCGGTAATTCTGCTGGGCTGAGGTCATTGCCGCAAGAAACAGCAGCAGGAAGGTCAGTTCTCTTGACATGGTTCAGAATAGGCACTGTCAAGATAAACAATTAATGTTAACAGCCGGCAGGCTGTACACTTTTTCTGGGTGCGCTTTGAGATGCGGATGCCGGGTTTTTGGCCGATAACACTTTAGGAATGCGGGAAAATGATTTTGTGGTCCTGGAGGGAGAGGATTTCTGTGAGGAAGATTGGAGCCGGGAAATGGCTCGGGAGCCTTGAAGATTCAGGTTACATGGGAGATGACTTGAGCCGGGAAATGGCTCTGGGAACCGGTAGACAGGGGATTTCGCCTGCGAAGACAGGGGCCTGGAAATGGCTCTGGAACCTTGAAAATTCTGGTTACATGGGAGATGACTTGAGCCGGGAAATGGCTCGGGAAGGAGGGGAGAGGAATAAAACCGGCGAGCCTGGTAGCAGAGTGCTGCTACTTGAATATAAGTTTCTTGGAAGTGACCTTGTGACCGTCACTGTCAGTTGTCGTCTCTTCCGCCGTCTTGTAGTCGGGAGTGAGGAGCCTTGGCATGAAAATCCCGAACAAAATGAATATCACTCCTGCAAGAGCTGCCAGGCCAACCGTCAGCAAAGGATTATCCTTTACTTCCGGCCAGCCTGTTATGGCTATTGCCAGGGAAATTATTATCAAAAGCCCGCCTGCAAAAGTTATCCAATGATAATGTCTTGTCTGGCGGGTAGAGACTATATACAGCAGGATCAGCGGTATAATCAGTGCTGAATATTGTGACATGAGAATCAGCCTGACGGAGATGGCGGCAAGCAACAGCAGGAATATTGTGTTGATTATCCCGTATTGCCTGATTCTTGAAGGCTCCGGGATATACTGAACAATCTTTGCGATTTGTTCGTGCAACCTGGGATCATTGAACGAGGAATAAATATCCCTGAAGACATCACTCTTTGGCTTGCCGGCCATAATTTCACGCCTGGCATAATCGGTGACCTTCTGCCTGTCGAATTCCATGATGACCCAATTAACTGGTTAAAGAATTGTATAATATCTGGTAAGGCACTCTCTTCTGACGGCCCTTATTATTCGTCGATGCCACGGATGACCCTGCAGGGATTTCCCGCCGCAAAAACATCAGAGGGTATGTCCCTTGTGACAACACTGCCGGCCCCGATAACACTTCTGTCACCGATTGTAACTCCCGGACAGATCACCACACCTCCACCTACCCATACATCCTCTCCGATTGTTACAGGCCTGCCGTATTCGAGCCCGGTTGCACGCTCCTTCGCACTCAGGGGGTGAGTTGCAGCATATATCTGCACGCTGGGCCCAAACATCGTCCTGTTGCCGATCTGCACCCTCATCACATCCAGAACCACACAATTGAAGTTGAAGAACACATTGTCGCCAATGTACAGGTTGGTTCCGTAATCACAGAAGAATGGTGGCTGGAGCCACAGATTCACTCCTGAATTGGGCAGCAGTTCGCTTAGGAGGCGCTTCCTTTTTTCCTTTTCGCCTTCCTCTGAGTCATTCAGCTCTTTAATCAACATTCTGGCCCGCAACCTTTCCTCTGAAAGCTCCGCGTCAAGGGCGTTATACAACTCGCCCGCCAGCATCTTCTCCTTTTCGGTCCGCATCCTTATCTGTCGCTGGTTTGCTCAACCCAGACAAGTTCAGAGGTGTTGTAACCTATTTCCTCTGCAATCTTCAGATACTTCGTCCTGACCTCGTCAGGTATTGAGGTCTCCCGGGATAAAATCCACAAATACTTCAGGCTCTCTCCGGCCACAAGGGCATATCTATATTCTTCATCAAGAGCTATGACATTGTATCCCGAATAGAAAGGACCAAAGAAAGAAACCTTCAGCATGGCAATGTTTTCGTCTCCTGAAAACTTCGCCTTGCCAATTGCCTGAGTCCGTTCTTCCCTGACAGTATTGTATCCCTGGTTGTCAACTTTTATTGTTCCGTTCTCATGCAGGGAATATTCTGCTGTGGTGTTGTTAAGGTTCCGCTCAAATCTGAAATCCAGCCTTGCAATCTCGTACCATTTGCCGAGGTACCGTGCTTTGTCAAAGGGTGTGACTGCTGTGGCGCCTTTGGGTATCGAGGCACATGAGGTGAAAGAGGTCACAATTAATAGGATAAGCAGCACATGGAGTGGATTGCTTCTGTTCATATTGGTAATATTTGGTAATTCAAGTATTTAAGCATTTCTGATACCTGTTGCGAATCAGGCGCAAGATACGAATTGTTGCTGACTTCAGGCAAGGACTGCCGGCAGCTGTCTTCCGTTGAATGCTTCAACAAGTTCATCGAGGTGATCTCTTCCGAACTGCCCGAGGTCTTCCTCGTCAAGGATGATTCTGCGCTTTTTGCCTGTGTCCAGGATAATGTCTGCAAGGAGCTGATCTGTAAGGTTCCTGTGTATTTTGATTTTACGTATATACTTGTATTCTATTCTGTTATCATATGAAATCCTGGACTGAACAACCATGGCCGGAATCCCCAGGCTTATGATTGTAACACTGATCCACAGATTGGCCGGATCATGCTCCCTTAAGCCTTTCACAATGCTTATAACTCCATATAACAATATGGATATAAGGCTGATCATGCTTATTGTCTTAAACCATGCAGGCTGTCTGTCATGGATATGCAGGCATTCTTCTTCAAAAAGAAGCTCACCTTTATGGATATCGAATTTGTTCTTCATTTTATTTTGGATTTCCGGTTTGTAATTCAGGACTACAATTTCGTTGTGCCAGGTAACCTGCAACGATCTAATCCTTTAAATCCTTCTTAAGATAAATCATATCAACAAGTTGAATGTCACCATCGAAAATGGGGTGGTAGTAATTGTCCGTGAAGAAATTCTTTATGCCCTTTATTGTTTTACGAATTCAATCAACTCGATTGGCGCTCCATTGTGTTCAATCATGGCCACCCTCACTTTTTCACCCGGACTATTTGGGTGAGTCAGAATCTTAAACTTGTGCTTTTTAAGCTCCAGATCCAGGTTCTCTACCTCAAAAGCTATATGAGGTACCTTTTGAATCAGCGGGCTTATAGGCGAGGTCTCTTCAAATCTCATCCATTCTATCCCGAATGGCGATGACGGAAAGCCAGAAGTGAAAAACCTGAACTGCGACAGGTAAGTCTCATCATGCATTTTTTGGGTAGTCGGAATTCCAATATGATGGAATTTCCATCCCCAACTGTCAACAGCTACTGGAGGTTCAGAATCTTGCCTCGGTCTTTTCATATATTACGATATAAAACAGGTGCATGGTGCTTTGGCTTCGGGATGATGCGCTGTTCCCGGTAACTTACTCATTGCCATTCTCATAACAGTCATCTTCAGGCAGCCGTTAGTTGCACTTGTTGGTGACAACCCAGGGGGACGAGACACCGGGAGGAGACGAAGAGACGCCAGGAGGTGCCGATGGGACACCAGGAGGAGCCGACGGGACACCGGGAGGAGACGACGAGACGCCAGGATGGGCCGACGGGCAGATTGAGTCATATGAACAGGCTAACTGACTTAAGAGCATTTACTGATCTGCTTGGTGCTGAAGTTATTATTTGCGTTTTATTGGAATCCAGATCTCCTCTTCAGAATCAGGATCGTCATTTTTATATTTTGCTCCTAAAAGCTCAAAATGAGGCCTGTCATCAGGTTTGTAATCAGAATTTGGCAACCAGTCACCGAGAATATACTGAAAGAATTTAGAAGCAGCACCTGGAAGACCTTTATAAACGAAGACTGCATATAAGCCTCCCGGCAGATTGAATTTTAACAAATCATCGGGAACATCGACGAAGTCAGCAACTTCAACAGCTGCCCATTTTTCAAATTCTGTATCCGGGCTGAAATTGTCGAAAAAGGAGGGAGGATATGTTTGTACAGAATAAAGATCTGAGCTGACACAATTATGAATCTTTTTTCGGTGAGGTAAAAAGCTTCTCCATAGCTCAAATGTTTTATTCGCTGAGTAAGACATAGTTAATCGTTTTCCGATTAATTTTTTTGCAGATAGTGTCTCGATGCGTGGAACCATATACATGTTCTTTCGGTAAAATCTTCTCACTGATTCATTTAATAGTCTGGTCGCAATATGATTACCAAACTATGTTTAACGTTCAGCGGTATCTGGAATTGGTCCGCCATCTGGTGGCGTTTCCCGGTGGCAGCCGGGGTCAGGCTGCATCACATGTAATTTATCAGTCATTTTCAGCATGAAAGTTCTGGAGTTGCGGAGCGCCGATTGAAAATAGCGGCCTGTTATGCACAGTTTTTTCTCCCTGGCCAACAAAAATCAATGATATGTTAAGCCGGGTGCCTTATGGAAACTATAAACTTAACGATTAATGTGACAGTACCTATAATGAGCCCAATGTCTAGGGTCACACCAAGACGGAAGACGCCAAATAATCCGTAGAACAACCCATAAACAATCAACGAGATGGTTAAAGCATTTGAGCCGAAGCCGTTAAAAACCAGTGCAAAGCCTATCAGTAAAGAAAGGGTGGGGCAGGGGATCAATCCAACCGGGGATGCGTATAGATATTTAACAATTGAATCAGATTCCAGGAAATGAGGATACAAAAGTGCGAAAGCGATCATGAGTATACCGATCACCAGGAAGGTTACTTGAGAAACGGTTAGTGGTTGTGAAGAAGCTTTCAGCCCAAAAATAATAATCAGAATGGCTAGAATAGCGAAAAGTGTCCCATTAAACGGGTTGCCGGAGTACCAGGCCAAGATTGAAACTGATACAACCGGAAGGCATAACAGGATTGCCATTAGTTTGTTCGAAGGATTCCAATGGAATAAAAGAGAAATGATGAGACCATATATTGCAAAATGCCATATGGTTGCGATTAACACGTTGTTGCTTACAATTGTTTGAAGCCCGGCAACAATTTCTTCTGATTTGATCATTGGTTAATATTTTGATGATTATCAAAGTTATTATAATAAGGCCAATGACATATACCAACCTGTTGGAGCTAGTGCTTTTTTGTTAACCCAATTTTTCTCCATAACCGGTTCAGCCAACCGAACTTTCTAAGATCACCATCAAGGATTTCTGGATTATCTTTTAGCAGTTCAAAATAATACCGCAGCTGATCATTTGGCTTAGTCTTGATAGAAAGCGATTGATTCGCAATGTGTTTAAGATCAAGAAGAGACAGTGGATAATACAAATATTCATTCAACTCCAACTCTGAATATTTTTTGGTTCCGGATTCTATTTCAGGAATTAGCTTTTTGGTTTTTATAATGGTTACCCAAAAACCACCATCAAAAGCAATATCAATTATTATATTGCCTTTAACAAACGTCCTGTGCTGTTCAAATGCAACATTAAATTCAAATGGACCCTTAAAACCATGATTGGTTAAGAATCCGAAATAATCACTTTCCAGGTATTCCATTTCTTAAGGTATTGCGGTTAATTGATAACTAGGATATTGTGATAGCATTAGCTATAACGTTCGGCGGTATGTGCAGTTGGTCTGCCAGCTGGCGGAAGTCCCCGGCAGGAGCCGGAGTTATCGGTGGCGCAAGCCTCAAAACTGCTTCTCTAGTGACTTAAATGTCGCGCCACGAAGTGGCAATTGCATATGCCGACCTGTTATGCTTAGGCTTTGGATTGTATATCAATGAAATTTAGTCTGGTTATTCACCTTATCTAGACTATTCTGTAAGAAGATTTTAGGGTTTTCAAAATAACTATTTAATTCCTCTTGGCTCATACATAGCCAACTGGCACAACAATAGTCATCAATTCTTTTTTTTATTTCTAAATGCAAATGATCATAATCGCCATTATACTTCAAAGCTTCATCTTTTGTGTATAGTATTCCAAGTTTCGTGTTTGAGTTCACCTCTTGGCCATTCTCAATATAAATATCTTTTAGATGAATATATGAACTGTAAATAATGCTTCCGTCAATTAGCTTGTGTTTAATAATGACTGTTTTGTTTGGCGCAGTCGGGCGAACTAAACACACTTTTCCATCACTTAATGGGTACACAAAAATTGAATCTTTTATCCCAATGGGTATTATGTCTATACCTGAATGCCTGTGCCCTTTAACATGACCCGACCGGTATGTGCCATAGTCACTAATAATACTAATCATTTTAAGATCGGATCTATCGGTATGATAAAATGGCAGAATCCATTTTGTGGCAATTGTTGACGGTTCTGTATAGGTAAAGAATTTTTTCATCTTCAGGCTATACTTTTTGATGCTGTCTGATTGAAACAAAACGTTAATCGTTGTATCTGCAATCCGGATAGTGTCATTTTCCAGTTCTATTACATTTGCCATATTTCTTTTTGGGGTACAGCAACAAAGTCCAATGAGAACTATTAGTATTGTCTTTTTCACTTGATTATGTTCGTTAATTTCCGGAAATTTTTCTTATAGAGAGTAAGGCTTTGGCTTTAATCGCCGTTAGTTTAAATTACAGATTGACTCAAGCTTAAACATAGCGTTTGATGGTATGGTGTCGTGCGGAATTACGAGGCGATTTCCTATCAGTTTACACCGACTTTTTTTACGAGCCACAAACCTTCGAAAACCTCTGAACCGACCGAAGGGAGTTCGCCGAAGGCAAACCCGCATGCACTATACCATGTGTTTTAGCCCGTTCATATTAATTGTCTATCGTTTGCACTGTTAAATTATCTTACTTTTTAATATTGTTCTCTATTGTGTCAGACACAGAAGCGATTGCTGAAGAATTAAAACCTTTAATAAAAAGCCATATTGGAAGCAATAATTCAAATAAACCTCCTGGAAGGTATAAAAGCATACCTGCACCATCATTAATATTAAAAAAGCTAAACATATCCAACATAACTCCAAAAAATAACATTAAGTACCCTATTATTCCAAGTCCGGACAAATATCGCGGAACAAGTTTTGACAGATATAATAAATAAGAAAATATTAGTCCTCCCAGGGCAGTAAAAGCAAAAATTATCATTTCGTATTTCCACATAAATTCTAATAATGATAAGAGGTGAATTCCGCCAACAATTATAATGGTGCACTCAATAATTCTGAATATAACATATCCAAAAGCTAGTCTTTTATTAAACAGTTTTAAAATCGGAAACATCAAAACTCCAATGCCAACAACAGCAACTCCACAAATAATTTCAAGAATAACACCCAGAAATAATGGGGATTTATTTTGAGATACATCAATTAAAAAAGATCGTATCAGGTTACTCCCTATCATAAATGTTAATGTCGATACCAGAAATAATAGACCGACAATTACTGCAATTCTTTTAGTTGATTTCATTTTTTTTAAATATCGTGTCCTTAATATAGACTTATCATTCAGTCAAATCAATTTTATTATAAGCATCAATTTGTCGCATCTAAAATGGGCTATTACGTTTCGGCGGTATGTGGCGTTGGTCCGCCAGCTGGCGGACGGTGGCGCGCTGTGCCCCGCACCGAACTCAGTGAGGTCGGGGTGTTTTTGCACTCGTGGTGCGATGCAGGTTTGTGATGTTGTTTTGTTTGTTCTCGCGTTGGCAAAAACCGTGATCCGCCAGCTGGCGGAAGTTCCCGGCGGCAGCCGGGGCGGGCCGTACCGCCGACCACTTAACAGTCCTATTTAGCCAGAAGATTCTCGCGGTGCAGAAGCCAATGACATATACCGACCTGTTACCACACGGTTATTATTAATCATAATGGAATCTGCACTTAGCGATCCATATCTCGTCTTTTTTGACCTGGTAAATTAATCTATGCTCGCCGTCAATTCTACGAGACCAGAATCCTTTATACTTAAATTTCAATGGCTCTGGTTTTCCAATACCGGAATGGGGGCTTCTGGAAATATCCTTCAGAAGCTCATTAATTCTTTTCAAGATTTTCTTATCGGTCTTCTGCCAATAGAGATAGTCTTCCCAAGACTCATCAACGAAAATGTATTTCATTGTTCGAGCAGTTCTTTTTGAAATGCCTTTTTACTTTTCAATTTTTCTATAGCAGAATCAAGTCGTTTCTCATTAGCTTTTGATGAAAGTTCATGCTGGGTTGCAGCCAGGGAATTATATTCATCAATAGACATGATAACGACACCTGTATCTTTGCCTCTATTGATTATTAGAGTTTCAAAATTCTGGGTAACGTTATCAAGATATTTCTTGATATCTTTTCTGAAGTCTGATATTGTTGTTGTTGTTATCATGGCATTAATATATTAGTACATGATGAAGTACAAATATATGTACATTATTTAATATTTCCAATTCTTCCTGGATATTTTTAACTGTGTGGTAATGTTTGGCGGAATGTGGCGCCACCATCCGCCAGCTGGCGGACGGTGGCGCGCTGTGCCCCGCACCGAACTCAGTGAGGTCGGGGTGTTTTTGCACTCGTGGTGCGATGCAGGGTTATGATGTTGTTTTGTTTATTCTCGCGTTGGCAAAAACCGTGATCCGCCAGCTGGCGGAAGTTCCCGGCGGCAGCCGGGGCGGGCCGCACCGCCAACCACTTAACGGTCCTCTTTAGCCAGGAAATTCTCGCAGTGCGGAGCGCCAATTGCATATACCGACCTGTTAGCATATCGTGCTAATGTTTATATAGTTGTCTAATTAGACTTGACTAGACGGATACCTATAGAATAGTCGGAATATGCAGGAGAGACGTTGTCGCGGTATGATGACCGGCAACGCCTCGCAAAGTCATTCCAACCGCCACCACGCCGTACGCGGGCTTTCCCTGATGTTGCTCCTTTTGGGTTTATTTGTGGATCGGTGGAGTAAGGGCCATACAAATCACTGCACCATTCCCAAACATTGCCATGCATATCAAATAATCCAAATCCATTAGCTGCAAAACTACCTACAGACAAGGTTTTTTTTCTGTATTCACCTTTTGCATTTTTATTATAAGGATTATTACCATCATAATTTGCTTGTGAAGAAGTAAGGTTGTTGCCAGTGTTAAATGGAGTGGAAGTACCTGAGCGTGCTGCAAACTCCCATTCAGCTTCAGTAGGTAAGCGGCAACCCATCCAAAGTGCAAAGGCATTTGCATCGTCCCAACTGACATTTATTACTGGATGGCTGTTTCTACCCCAGCCTTCATCAATAGGTTTTTTTCTACCGGTTGCATCGCAAAATAAATCATATTGTTCAAAGGTTATCTCGTATTTACTCATCATAAAAGCACCTAGAGTTACCTGATGCTGAGTTTCATTTTTACCTCTGTCAACCTCACTTTCGGGACTACCCATTGTAAAGGTACCGGCAGGAATTGGTACCCATTCTATGATTGGTTTAGTTTGAGCAGTAGCAATTAGCCCAAAGCTCAGAAATGTTAAGATCAAGAAGTTTGTTGTCATAAAACAGTTTTTCAGAGAATTATTTATAGGTTATTGGTGTATACTAATATTTGTTGTAGGTCTTAGCATGAATGCTAACGTTCGGAGGTATGTGGCGTTGGTCCGCCAGCTGGCGGACGGTGGCGCGCTGTGCCCCGCACCGAACTCAGTGAGGTCGGGGTGTTTTTGCACTCGTGGTGCGGTGCAGGGATATGATGTTGTTTTGTTTGTTGTCGCGTTGGGAAAAACTGTGATCCGCCAGCTGGCGGAAGTCCCCGGCAGGAGCCGGGGCAGGCCGTACCGCCGACCACTTAACGGTCCTCTTTAGCCAGAAAGTTCTCGCGGTACGGAGAGGCAATGACATATACCGACCTGTTATAGCCAGTGCTATTTAGTCATTTTTCTACAACCCCAAATTCTTATTCATGAGGTCTGACCTGATTTTTAAAATTTGAATTTTGTTTCAGATATAGCCTTCTATTAGAATAATCAAAAATAAGGTTGAATTTTCTTAATAACGCATTACCTATTATTGCGTCAGCTTTATCTTGTTTTGAACGGACTTTTGCGTCTGCGAACGAAGCATTCAGATTATGTAATTCATAAGGACCAATAATCAGTTTTGAAATTATCCCGGATTTTCCATAGATATCTCCGCTAAGACCGCGTCCAATAAATATTTCTTTTGTTTCTTTCGGGATTGTAAACTTCATGTCTGATTTTTCAAGAAGAACAATTTCATCACCTGCTGCAAAGTCTATGTACATCGACAGTTGTACCGGCTCTTCACTTTCAATTTTAACAGAAGCATCTATCCATGGTATATTGTTGTTTTTAAAGTACATTGGGATACTTGTCCAGGAGCTATCTATTTGAAGATAATCAGACTTATATAAGGTCATCGTGTTTTTATCATAATCGAATTCAGTTTTATAATGCCCAAATATTGAATAGCCGATTATCCCATTTGAGCCCATGCCAATATTCTCTTGCATTATTATTACAGGCTGATTTACCATTTTAACACTACCAATGCAAAAAGTTAATGAATCAATCATAAGCGCCCTGGGGGCCTCACCGCTTCCTGCTCCACCAACTCTTACTTCAACTGCCTGTGATATGTCAAGTGAATCTCTATAAGATGAGTTAAATAGCATCAATCCATCGTAGGAGAATCCTGTGTCGAGAAGAATATTAGGAATGGTATATTGGCCAATCTGTATTGTAACATATGTTCTATTGTATCTAACA
>Ga0209202_1001612_pt1 | contig 13536 bp, 7 predicted proteins | sample AD_UKC032_MetaG_FD_184416 | JGI IMG/M metagenome (GOLD analysis project Ga0209202, IMG submission 184416) | Active sludge microbial communities of municipal wastewater-treating anaerobic digesters from USA - AD_UKC032_MetaG (SPAdes) (version 2) | ecosystem: Engineered > Bioreactor > Anaerobic >... | reverse complement strand
CATGACCATCAAACGCTTTCGTTGCTTCCTGATCATCGGTTTGTTGGCACTCTTCGCTGGCGGATGTTCGTCGCCTCCAAAAATTGAAGCTGTTCCGGCGGTGGTGGGCCAAGCTACCTATCGCTCTGACCAGGGGGTTACTATCGATGCGACCTACTACGCCAACAATACCGTCCGCCTCAAATTCAGCAACGGCGAAATCCGGGTCCTGCCCATTGCGATTTCTGGTTCCGGTGCAAGGTACGCGAATGATTGTTGTGAATGGTGGGAGCACCAGGGCGAAGCCACTTATGCTATCGACGGCAAAGCCGTGTTCGTCGGCAAAATCTAAGAAGTGTCCAGGCTTTGGTTTGCAGAATTGAGCCGGCCTGAATGACCCAGCTCGCCATTTCACGGTTATGGCATCACGATTTTTCAGAAGCAGGGGTCGTCTGCCGGAGGCTCTGCTTATTCCTCGGTATCAGGATTCGGAGGCCATGGCCTCTGCGAACTTCCTCAACTTACAATCTGCCCCGATGACTATCAACGCCCAAGCACCTGGCCAAGAACCGCTACCGGAATCGGTGCATGTGCCACTCCCCGCCGATTTTCGCCTCACCCGGCTCATCCTCATCGATTCCTACGCCCGTGGCAAAACCGTCGAAATCGACCTGTCTGGTCACACGGCGCTAACGGGCGAGAACGCCTCGGGCAAGACGACGCTGCTGCGTCTTTTCCCGCTCTTCTTTGGCGAGTCGCCGTCGCGTGTAATCCAGAGCGACAGCAATAACCACAAGTTCGGGAAGCACTATTTCCACTCGCTCGGTTCATACATCGTCTATGAGTACGAGCGCCGGGGCCGTCGCGTTCTGGCCGTGATCCAGCCGGACGGCCAGAGCGACAACGTCCTCTACCGCTTCATTGAGAGCGACTACCGGCCAGAACTATTCCGCAACGGCACACAATCCGTGGATTCGTCCGACCTCACCCGACATCTGTTGAAGCTGGGGGTCGAGCACACGAAGCCGATGTCGCTTTCCGCCTACCGCCAGATCATCCAGAACGAGGCCGGGCGTGATAACCGCCGCTTTGCCAACAGCTACGCCTATACCGGCAGTGGCAATCGCCTCAAGCACATGGAGCGCATCGTCTCCAACATTCTCCAGCGCGCAACCACGTTCTACGACCTCAAGCGCATGATCGTCTCCGCCATCCAGGAGAACCAGCAGGAATTCTCGATGCGTACCAGCAAGCGCGAGCTGCTGCACTGGATCGCCGAGTTCGACGCGCACAACGCGATCATGGAGATGGCACCGGTCATGGATGAGCTGGAACTGGCTGACCAGCAGCGCCGCGAGATCGAGAACGAGTTTTCCCGTCTGCACGCCAGCTTCCAGCTCATGCACGATTACTTCGAAAAGATGGTTCTGGCTGGCGAAGCGGAAGAGAAGCAGTTGAGCCTCGCGCGCGCCGACAAGGTCAAGCGTTACGGCGAGCAGTCATTGTCCCTCATGGAAAAGGTGAACGCCCAGAAGGCGCTGCACAAGACTGAAACCGACACGCTGTCCACACTGGATGCACGCCATGCGGGCTACGAGAAGGACAAGGCGCCGGCCCGTGCCAGCGCTGTCGATGCCCTGCCGGAAATGGGTACTCGTCAGACCCGGCTGAAAACGCAGCTGGAAGCGCTTGAAGCATCCTCGAAATCCGTCACGGAATTCTTCGACAAGCTCGACGCGGAAGCCAAGGCCGATGCTGAAAAGGCAATGCGCGAACTCGAAACCAAGCGAAGCAAGCTTGTCAGCGAAAACAGCACGGCAAAGGGCCAGCTCTACGAAGCGCAGGCCGTGGAGCAGCGCGAACAGGCAGCCCGGCACAAGGAAGAGCACCACACCCAATCGCAAACCGTTGCGGGATTCGGCACCGAGGAAGCCCGGCTGATGGTGGAGGCAGCAAATCCACAGCCCGAGGCGGCAGTGCAGCAGGCTTTCGGGGCCGAAGAGCAGGCGTTTCAGGAGGCAGGCGCCATTGTCGACAAATTGCGCGCGGATCTCGTTCCGCTTGAATCAGCGCTCGGCAAGGCCAATCAGGCATTCAGGGACTGCGAGGATTCGCACAACGCCAGTATCACGGCCGTCGAGAACGCCGGAACTCAGCTACAGGACCTGATCGCCGCCGAGAACGCCGGCACGGACACGCTGCTGGGCTTCCTGCGTAGCAACAAGCCGGACTGGGCCAGTGACATTGGCCGTCTGGTGCCCGAGAAGATCCTGATGCGCACCGACCTCTTGCCGACGCTTGGCGAAGGCAACGACCTCTACGGCATCTCAATCGATCTCGAACGACTGGAGAGCAGCCGCCTGTCTTCTGAGGAAAGCATACAGGCCGAGATTAAGCGCCTACGCCAGTTGTGCGACAAGCGGCAGGGCGAGGTCGAGGAAGACCAGCGCAGGCTCAATGAAGCCGGGCGCAAGCGCCAGTCTGCGAAGGATGCGCGGGATGCACAATTGCTCAAGATCGGCCAGGCGGAGTCCGCCAAGGTGTCCGCGCAGCAACGCCTTCAGACGGCCCGCAAGCGCCTGGTGGACAGCCGGAACGCCGCCCGGGAAATGGCTGAGTTGGCATTGGCCCAGTGCCGGACACGGCTGAATGAAGCGAAGCGAGCGCTCGAGAATCTGGATGCCCGCCATGCCAGCGAAGACCGACTGCAGCTCGAGCGCCATCAGGGGGCACTGGCCGGGATGAAACTGGTACATGAAACGGCATTGAACGCGATTGCCGCGGACGTCACCGCCCTTGCCGCTACCCTCGCAACCCGGCGCCAGGAAATTACCGCCCAGCGTGACCAGGCACTCAAGGATAACGGCGTCGATATCGGTGTCCTCAAGCCAATCCGCGAAGAGCTGGAACGCATTGGCGGGCAGATCAAGGTTGCGACGGATGACCGCAGCTACGTGGCGACATATCGGGACTGGCTGGAACATTCGTGGTCGAAACGGGCGCAGCACGAGGCCGACCGGGATGCTGCGAAACGGGCGCAGGAAGCACGGGAGGAGGAACATCGCGAGTTGATCCGCACTCGCGACCAGGAACTCGAAGCGCACAACAAGGATACCAAGCGGGTTCAGGACCAGAACGACCGCCATGCCCGAAGCCAGCGCATGGCGAAGGCCCAGATGCGCGACCATCTGGCACGCTGGATGCCGGACAGGGCAACCCTTGAAGCGGGCTACGACGACCGTATTTCCATCGAGTTGCTGGCCGGCCGGCGCGGCGAACTACAGGCCACCTACGGCGACGTGCTGAAACGCATTGGCGAGGACGTCAATGCCATCTGCCGCCAGATGGCGTCCGTGGTCGGCACCGGCCCGGAACGCTACTACACGAATGCGGCCAAGCAGATCGGTGCGCTCCAGATCGGTCGCGAATACCTCTGGATCGAGGGCTTGCGCGGCTGGTTCAGCCATGAACACAAGGACAACCGCAGCAACCTGATCCAGTTGGGCAAGACCTTCGCCCAGGGCATATCGGCCTTCTTCACCGGACTGTCCGGATTCAAGAAGGAAGTGGGTAACTTCGCCAACCGCCTCAAACCGCACCTGTTGCAGGGACAGGTCTTCAACAATATTTCCGATGTCTCGGTCATCATCGGCACGGAGGTCGACAAGCAGGGGTACTGGCAGGCGGTTCAGTCGCTGCACAATGAATACGATGCTTGGCACGTCCTCGGGGATGCGCTGCCGCCACCAGCCTTCATCGCTGCGGCGCGTGAAGTGGCTACCGTGCTCCACGACGACAAGGGGCTGATCGCCGACCCCGTCGATCTCATTACGCTGCAGATCACCGCCAATATCGACGGCGATGGCACCAAGGTGGCCAACAACGAGGCCGCGCTCGTACGCATGAGTTCCAATGGCCTGTCCTACCTGATCCTCTGCGTCGTGATGATCGGCTTCATCAACAGCATTCGCGGCAAGGAGAAGATCGTCATCCCGTTCGTTGTCGATGAACTGAAGGATCTGTCAGTCGGTAACGCCACGGCACTGCTCAACCTGCTCGCGCAGAACAACATCAACATCGTGTCAGCTTTCCCCGACGTCGATCCGGATCTCGCCCCGCTCTTCAACAAGAACTACAAGATCCTGCCGGGGCGCATGCTGGCCACGGTGAAGCTCGAATCGGAGGACGCGTATGTTTGACCAGATCGCAACCCGCCTCCTGGAGGGGCAGTTCATCTGCGAGGCCACGGCACCCGGCCTGTTCCGGGAACTCGCCGACCCGCGTATCCGCGACGATGTGGATGCCTTTCTCGGCAAGCTGAAGCGCAAGCTGACGCTCACGCCAAACGGGCAGGCCTACTATGCGACCTGGGTGCGTGTCGGCTCCGATCAGCGGACCGATGCAAAGCGCGCGATGACCACGATCAAGCAGACGCTGCGCCCCGTGATCCAGTTCATCGAACTGTGCATGGACAGCCAGGGCAGCGATGCTGCGCCCGCCCCGGGCGATCGCCTCGACTACGCGACGCTTCTGAAGCGCGTGGCCGAGAACCCGCACCTTCTGGAACGCCTGCGCGAATTCGGCAATCTCGGCAAGGAATTCACGGCCAGCGATGCCTCACCCAGCGCCATGTTGACCAAGGTCTTCCAGCAGCTTGAGCGGGCTGGCTACATTGTCCTCTTCAATCGCGAGCAGGAGAGCTGGCGCTTTACCGGCAAGCTCGACTATTACTATCAGGTGCTCGCGTTCCTGATGGAGAACGAGACGGACATCCACACCGAACAGAAGGACGACGATCCGGAAAGCGGGAGGCTGTTTTGAGTGATTCGACCCCGGTCCAGGTCCTCATTGCGCAGCTTTTCAAGGCCAGTGGCACGGTCAGCCGCGCGTACTACAACGGCGAGGTGACGAAGGACGACGAAAACGCGACCGATATCGAGTTGCTGCGCCGCAATCGTCTGCTGGCGCCGGGGATTCGCGAAACCTTCCAGCTGCGCTCGGCTTTCCGCCATTTTCTCAATACGGCTCTCAGCACTCAGCGCCTCTTTGCCGTCGGCGCCGACTTCGGCGGCTACTTCGGCCGGCTCGACAGCCTCATCACCGAGCATTCGTACGCCTTGCAGGAAGGCCGTGATGCGGCGTGCGAGCAGTACGAGTTCGACATCCGCGAAGCGATCAGCGACATCGCCGATGCGATCGACGACGAACTGACTCTGCTGCACGCGCTGGTCGAAACGAAGTTTGCGGCCGTCTCGACCATCGCCGAAAAGCGCCGCCAGAACCAGCACTATCAGGCGCGCACGGAAAAGCTCGTGACCTTGCTCGAGAATTTTCATTTTTCGGACTTCGCGGAACAGCTCGCCGGCAAGGACGATCTCGACCTTGCCTTTCATTCCCTGCTGCAGGAGCGCATCCCGGCGTTCCGGGAGCAATTGAAGTCCATCCTCCAGCAGCTCAACCAATACCTGTTCGAGTTTCGCCAGATCGAGGAACGTGCGCAGATGGTTCGCGCCTTCTCGTTGCATCTCAAGCGCAAGCCCGACTGGATGCCGTGCAACTGGGATGAGCGCACGAATCCCCCGGAGTGGGTCACGCTAGCGGCGCCGATTGCGCTGGAATGCAGCCCCAACGTGGCACAGCCCGAGTCAGAAGCACTGTTGCGCGAGATTGCCGCCACCATTCCGGCCACGGCAGATATCCGCGTCGAGCGCCGGCAACCGGGTGCAGGCGAGCTGGAAAGCACGGAGACGGTGATGGTTCTTGGCACGCCGCCCATCAAGAAGGCTGTCCGCGCCTACTTTGCCGAAGTTGCGGGCAGTCCGGAATGGATTTCCGCTCGTCTCTGGTGGTGCCGCAACCCGAGCCTGATCGGCAATGTCCGTGAGGACGTGTGGCTGTTGCGCCTCCTCGCTGAAGATGAGCGGGCGGGCGTGGGCCGGAAATGGAGTTTCCGCCGCATTGCTAGGCCGCATCCGCTCTTTGATGGCAACCTCATCATTTCCGACATCCTCGCTGGCAGACCCGGACTCTGAGCATGCTCGATCAACGCCTGGCCGAACTGATGCAGCGCCTGCTTTCGCAGGAAGCAGGTACCACGGCCGTCACCGGAACATCGCGCCGGCTCGCGGATGAACTGAACCTCGGGCGTATCAGGGGAAAGACGATCTACCTGAGCGAAGGTGACCATGCCGAGATGCGTAGCCTGCTCTCGGCCAACGGCTACGCGCTCTCTCCGGTCGACCTGAATGGACTATCCCGTGGTGACCGGCTGCTCGCCGGAACACCCAACGAGAAGGCTGGCGGTGAAGCTGTCAAACGTGGGCGCATCTCGGTCAAGACGCTGGCGGGTCAGCGCCTGCTGATCGGCAATCAGGAGCTATTGTTGCCGCCCCGTTGCCACATTGATGCAGAATGGCGCGCTGTCTTGGATGGGATGGCACACTCCGCCATCATGCTGGTCGAGAACTATGAGGCGTTCGATCAAATCGACCTGGTGAGTTTCGAGCTTCCCGATGAATTTTCCAATCCGCTCGTAGTCTATCGCGGCGACCGCCACGAAAGCCGTCAGGACAACGTAATCGCGTTTCTGGATGCGGCCCAACTGCCGATGATGGCTTTCGTCGACATCGATCCACGCGGCCTGCATATTGCTGCGGGTTGCCCGAATCTTATGGGCATCGTGGCACCGGATGCCCTCGTTCTCGAAACGGCGCTCGCCTCTTCGGCTACCGGACGCCGCGATCTCTTTCAGGCGCAGGTGCCAAGTATCGAGCGTTTCCTTCAGGAGATCGCCGACGATTCGCTACTGCATCCCCTGTGGACACTGATGGCGCGCCATCGGGCTGGTGTCGTTCAAGAGCGCTGGCTGGCCATGCGCAGCCGATGCATTCTCTGGAATCGTTGATTTCGGTGGCTACCTACGCATAAAGTAGGCTCCAATCGCGCCGTTTGATATGTGCATAACCAATTGTCCACTTTGAATTTGGCACAGCCCGCAATCTGATAGAGATCGACCGGATCCAGACTCGCAGGAAGCATAAAGCAACGCTGATCTGGTCTATTCATCGATCACCTCAAGGCGTTCCTTGATGGCCGCCATGATGGATGCCCGATTACGTACGCGAAGAGGTACGAGCCGGCGTACCTTTGAGGCTACTTTTTCCTTGACGCAGACATCGACGTCCACCAGCTGTTTGGTTGCTTCGGCTAAGCGCAGAAGAAACATCTCATCACTTTCGTCGTCGCCATCAAGTTCGTCAACCAAAGGACTGGACCATTCGATAAGCCTTTGCCATTCCGGGTCCTGGGCACTTCCCTGCAAAAAGCGACTGTTGTTCTTGCCCGAAATTGCCACTTTGCACTGTGTAAGTGCGAAAGTGCCTTGAGAATATAGGTGATTGGGTATCAGATGCCATCCGCCCAATGCACGATCATCCCCCAGGAAGCTGAGAATCTGTTCGGCTCCCCGCGCCCGACAATATGCGATTCGGCTGACTCTTTCATCCGGGCTTGCCGCAAATACCGGATCCGCCATTTCGATGCTTAGCGACTCTTGCTCGGCTTTCTCGATGAGGGTGTCAGCCACATCAATCGCGCTCTTGGAAATTCGCGCGGAGGCGCGTGCAATTTCCTCCGCTTCCATCATGGCACCCACTTCCAGTGTCAAGTTATTCCCGCCTGACTGCCCGCCCATCGGGTCCAATGACGACGCGCCGCCGGAGACGGGATTTTCTGCGACGTGAGGCTCGCCACCACGTGCGATCAGCGCACCCTGACTTTTCCGGGGTACGACCAGTTTGAGGGTGATGTCGGGTATCTCTTCGACAACGATTGTCGTGCCTGCCGCAGTGCTGTTGTGATTCGTCAGGTCGCGCGCGGCCTTCTGGAGTCTTTCAATGTGATATCCAAAACTGACGGGATGACCTGGCGACTTTGCGGTTGTGGTGTAGGTCACGGCATATTGCCCCAATTTGATCGCCTCGAACTCAAGGGTATCGGTCCGCTTGTCCTTCATGAATGTTTCCTTTCATCAAAAATTAAGTGCAACAAGTGAAGCGCTTGCCAAGAAAGTCAGATGGGGCGACGCCCGGAATTGCGATGCCGAGCCACTCCGGCCAAACTTCAGAAGGCCGGCAACACCACGTCGGAAATGTGTGGCGGGGTAAATCCGGGCCCGCAGCCCGATGCCCGAGAAGCGCTGTAGCCAGTAGTCGTCAAGGCGTGACAGACCCAGCGACTTCAACTCAAGACGTGGTTCAATGCCAGCCGCTCGTAACGGATCCAGCAAGGCGGCCGCTTCAAGCAGGTCTGCGGGATCCTGGAGCTCCCAGGCGCCGCCCATGTCATTCACTGCAGCCCTGAGGCGCCTCAATACACTGATGTGCGGGGCTGTCGCATGCATGGCAACAACCAAGCCAGTTGTCAGGGCGGCATTGATAAAGGTACCTCTTGAAATTGCATCATGCCCTCGCAGTGCTGTGCGTCGCTCGCGCTGAAAGGTCGCAACTTTCGATTCCAGGCCATTTGCCACGGATGATGACAATCCGGCCGCCAAACGTGCCGATTCGAATGGTTCTGCCAGGAGGCGCAGGCCGAGATAAATGCTTGTGCCCACCAACTCCGTCTGGCGATATTGCTCTGTCGGTTCCTTGACTACGGTCAGGCCGGATACGACGAGTGCTGCCAGCTCTCTTACCGTAGCGCCGGTTTCGAGCGTTTCTGTAGCGTCGAATGTCTCAAAGAAATCGTACTCTTTCAGAGGTTTCGTGGAGCGTGCTGCGCGTTGCCGGTAAGTCGCCTCCTGAATGCCGGTCACACCTGCGGCAAATGCCGTGCGAGTCGGGATCTCCATGTTTTCGAGAATCCGGTCCAGCCATTCCCGACGCCGCTTATCCATGTCGTGGACATAGTTTTCGATCGACACTCCAGGATGAACATGCCCTGCCTGGGCGGAAATCCGGAACGGCGCCTGTCGACGGTCGAGCGTTCCACCCGCCATTCCTCGGGATCCCGGTTCGAGCAAACGCCCCACCTTGCGGGTCAGGCCGGCTGCACGGGTGTCATGGACCCGCAGGACACCTGAGCCGGTGGCACACCAAAGCGCTTCGGAAATCAGTTCATGAACCTGGTCGAGAGAATCGCACGCGCGGAACTCGGTTTCACTGCCAAAGAGAGGCACAAGCGAATCCTGCGGAAATCTTGCTGCGCGCTGGACATGAAGCTCCTGTGACTCTTTCGCCAGTTGCTGATCATCCAGCGCAATAACCCGCAGGGCGTTGGGTGATTTGAGCCGAGCACCGGATTTGCGCGTGATTGCCAAATGTGGGCGCCAAGGTGCGAGGCAAATATCCCCCATGCGTAGACAGGCCAGTTCGTCCCAGCGCATTTCGACAGCCAGCAACAAGGACAGGGCTACGCTCGCCCGATGCCACAGATCGCCGGGTGTTTGTTGGTTTTTTCTCAAGAGGGCGATGGCAATTTTACCTTCCCGTTCGGTCATCCGGTCCGCATAGGCGAAGGCGGAGGGCGGTGGCCCGCTCCTGCGATAAACACGCTCATCGACCCCCAGCCATGCAAGGCAATGATTAATAGCCGCCCGGTCGGGGGCCTTGTCCATGTGCGGCTCTTCGCTGGCAAGGTGCTGAAGAACAAGTGCGTGCCAGTCAATGCAATCCCAGCCGCTTTCCTCGATACAAGCCAAGACCAGTTGTAGAAATGACCGGCATGCAGTGATATAGCGGGATACGGTCGCGAGCGTGGCCTGAGTTTGGCAAAGGTAGCGGGTGTAGCCAATCAAATACCATTCCAGTGATACGGTGTCATGGTTTGGCTGGATTTTCGCCAATTCCGTGTCAAGCTCCACCAGCACGGTCTTGTCTGCAGAGCCGCTGGTCAGTGCCTCATTTGCGTTGCGAAGCAGCGTGGCAAAGTCATTGAACCGAAATCTTTCTCGCCGCGAAAATCGCTGCTCGAAAGACGGATGCTCGCAGTATCCAGAGAGTTCGCGGGCCACCAACTCCGGGCGCGATGTCCTTGCAAAAATATCTCCGCGCATCCAGGCATGCAGCATTGCAGGCACGCGAAAGAAAGTGAACGAATGCATGCATCGCTGGACAAACTTGATGCCTCCCACGTTCACCTCGGGTATCTCGCGACGCACGATTTCCCGGAAAACAGCCTCGATCTCCGCAGGATCTGCACTTGCCGAGTGTCTCCTCTTGATCTTGTGCAAAAGCCGGATGGTCACGGGGGACAGCCAGACTCTGCGGATTCCAAGGTTGGGTGTCCGGGTGTCGACAAAGTATTGGCGGTGGTGACGATAGACCATCCCCTGCTTCATCTCGCTGATCGCGCCGAACAGTTCCTCTTCCAGAAGAACACCGTCTTCAAGGATCAGGCTCATGGCGACTCCTGGCCAACCAGCCGGTGGTGCCGCACTGCGCCAAGCCTGAAACAGCCGCGGAAGCAGCGAGCCCTCGAGAACATTGGTGACCTGATAGGGGCTGGGCTCCACCGTTCCAGCAATTTTGATGGCCAGTGCGTCAGGGGTTTGGCGCAGCAGCTCCGGAACGTATATATCCCTCTTGTTCCTGGGGGACAATCCATCTGAATTACGGGGTGAAATCAGTGGTGCCGGGGGCAGCGACAATCCTCCGAACCAATCCTCTATCGCGTTGGCACACTCACCAAGGGCATCCAGGGGGGTGACCGAACTCCAGCGGCCAAAAATTTCCTGTCCTGGATTACCTCGCCCCATCCAGCCCATGATCGTGGCGCTATCCAGTCCGCGTTCACGAAAGATCGCGTCAACAAAATGACGACCAGTGTTGTTATGCAAGCCCGCTGCCTCAAATGCCGGCATCAGATCATCGCTCCCCAGAGCTGCAATCTTGTCGCCCCGGAAGCGGAAAAAGAAGGGAATCCGATCCTGGTTCCATGGTGCATCGAGGGTGGAGGTTATTGCCTCGGACAGGCATCGATCTTCATTTGCGATCCTGTAGGCGACGAGGCGCAACCAGCTCACATACGCCCTCATCCACTGGCGCAGTGTTGGCGGCAGGCAAATTGTGCGGCGTTCGTGATAGGGCGCTATCCGCTTGTCACAGAGTTCAGTGAGACCGGAGGTGAGGTCCATTTTGGAGAAGGTGACGGTTTCTTCCGTTAGTGCCCGCCCGCCTGTGGCCAGTTTGAAAACGCCGTAAAGGGCGACGGCAATCTCGTTGTGTGCCGCTTTCAGTCTTTTAACCGTGGCGCGTTTCGGGAAACTGGTGATGAGGTCGCCTACTGTCCGGAGTGAGTGCTCGACCAAGGCGGAAATCTTTTCCTGTGCGGGTAACCGCCGGGATTGAATGTCGGGAATGTTTGCGCAGCCCAGTTTTCCGGACAGCCCGGAACGTCTGTAAGCATCGCTCAGGATGGAATGGATACGCTGCCCACTGAGCGTCACGTAGTTGAAGTTGGAAACGGTTCCGACCGTGAAATCCATACCCAGTGCGGATGCATAAATCTCGTCCCGGCACAGGGTGAGGAGATAGCGAGCCCAGCTATCCGAAAGGCGCGATAACGTCGCATGGTGCGAGGAAATGCTGAGCCCGCGCAGAAACCGTTTGGTCGACACGCCAAGGCGCTTTTTCTGCCCCGGGAAAAGCGATGCCAATGTCAAGTGGGCTTCCGGCCGGAAGCGATGACGCAACTTCTCGAGGATTTCCGTTGGCAGTGGAATCAGGACGTACCGGTCATCCGGCGAACGCAGGAATGGTTTGTCCCTTTTGTGACTGGCTAGAATTTCGTTTAGATTCCAGCAGAGATGTCCACGCTCCAGATCGATCCACACGCCGGCGCCTCCATCAATATGGAGTGGGACGCGATCAAAATGCTGTGGCATGACGCGGGTCAGGAGCGTTAGCCAGGACGCAAGGCATTCGTCCTCGGTTTCGTCGCACCATTGCTCCCTTATCCTCGCCAGAACCGATTCCAGTTCATACGGCTGCAAGCAAGAATAAATATCCGGAATGCCGGAAAACACCTTCACGCCGGCGATTCCCTTCTGGGCCAGAAATCCGGCGAGCGGCTCCGGGACGGTTGTCTCCTGGGGCATGTCTCCCCGGCACTCCGAAGTGGTCTTGTTCGGGTATGCAGCGTCAATTCGTTGCCCTACCTTACCCGCAATTTGTCCCCCAGCCTGTTCTGCCTTCGTAAACGGATCTTTTGAAACGGATTCCAGGGGTTGAAGGATAAGTGTCAGTAGACGCGCTTCCGGTGTGTCCGGAGAATGGCCATCGCGTACCTCACGCAATCGTCCAGGGGCAATATGCTCCGGCTCCAGATGCAGCAAGCTTTTCCCTTTCAGAAATCGGCCCATCTGGTCAGCCAGCGGGCCTGACAGATATTCTTTTTTTCCCAGTAACTGCAAAGCTGCAAGTGCGCGGACTGCCCGAATCGCACGGTGTCGATTTGGTTTTGTGGATGCGATGGGCGTAAGCAAGCTGCGCAGGGCGCTTTTCGGTTGGCTTTTCAGCGCTACCAGGTCGCGAACATGATCAATTCCGGAAATTGATTTCAGTTCTTTATTTATGGAATCAAGTTGTCGGGCCCACGACGGTACTTGCATAAATGACTGCAATACATCCAGATCTTTGGTGAGTTCGTGCAGCAATGCCATCAATCCGACGGCAGACTCCTGGATCCCGAATACATTGGTCAATAATTCCAGAGCGGGAAGCGAAGTTTCGCTGAGCTGCTTCCTAAGCGATGAAAGCGACCATGTGCATTGCAAAGGCGTTTCTGACGGGCGCACACCATCCTCGCATTTCAGCGCTTCAAGTGATATTGAATCAATGCTTGCATCCATGTGATTCTCCAGAGGTGGACGACAAAAAGCCCCGGTCGCTGGGCGAACCGAGGCTTGCTTCCTGCAAAAGGCTTAGGTGGGGTTACAACAGGGCGGATTTGGTACAGGCTAACGGCAAGCGGCCAATATCCTGAACCAGAGTTACGTTGGTGTTTCGGGAAAATCAGGGCGCAATACGCCTGTCGTCGGCAAAACCAGAAGTCCGCCTTTTAAACTTCAGCCCAATCCCGTGGCATTGACGGATAGAGGCTCAATGAGTGAAAGGCATTGCCTAAGCGCTCATCGGTTTTGCCAGCGGGGAAGCTGGCTTGTCCGCAGAGAATTTCAAGCCCGCGAATTAGCGGATCATGACGGAGATCCGTAGCCGACTGACAAATGCCAAGTGCAGACATCATATCCGGAGAATATAATATCGTGCAAGTATCAATGAATGTTAGTGCTGGCAGTCGTCATTTTTGCGCTGCCACAGCTTTTGGCGTTTGCGGGGTTTTGTTTTTGGTTTTGTGACATCCTATCGACCAAGCGGTGCTATGGAGTCGCAAGCGTCACAAATTGATGTGCGGAAAAAGTCATTGGTTTCAACGGGGTATGGATTTCTTGGCGATAAATAGGCAATACAACTCGATTTGCACCGCTTGGTTACACTGATCTTTTGGGCTCTCCGAAGGCAAGGTCGGACGTTCGAATCGTCTCGGGCGCGCCAATCA
>Ga0209202_1001611_pt1 | contig 13541 bp, 18 predicted proteins | sample AD_UKC032_MetaG_FD_184416 | JGI IMG/M metagenome (GOLD analysis project Ga0209202, IMG submission 184416) | Active sludge microbial communities of municipal wastewater-treating anaerobic digesters from USA - AD_UKC032_MetaG (SPAdes) (version 2) | ecosystem: Engineered > Bioreactor > Anaerobic >... | reverse complement strand
GAGCGGTTATCCAGTATTCGTGAGACTCTTCGGTTAGTCCGCCAATGTCCGAGTAGCAATAACGGAAGCTGGGAATGATGAATCCTCGTACTAGGGAAATTACCCGGTGCATGATGTCGGCGCTGACTTGGCTGCTGTCGCGGTCCTCGATCATGTGCAGCACAAGCGCCAGGCGTCCGGTCAAACCTTCTAACTTGCCGAAGGCAGTCATGAACTCCACTGGCGAGCGGATAAGGCGCTCATCGTGCTTGCTGGACTCGTACCATTGTTGGAACTCACGGAACGCACTGTAGGCTTCCGGTGATAGCGTATAGTGCCGTTCGCCTGCCGCGTGTATCTGTCGTATCAAATGATCCCACGTTGGTTTGCAGGACGACCATGCCGGTACGGGATTGCCTAAGCGGGTCTTGCTCGGGCGTAAGGTCATCGGAATGAACCGCTGAACGAAGCCATCGCTGGACAGGCTGGGTAGCACGCGCTTGAAGACCTGTGGCTGCACGTTGCAGTAGAACGATACTGCCAGGTTTTCGGCGACGATGCTGCCGGTGCCTACACGATCCATGAAATAGCGATCGGACTCATAGCTGACCACCCAAGCGGAGCGGTCATCCCCACTGGTCGGGTTCGTCAGCTTGTTGAAGAAGCCGTTCGCCTCGTCCAGGTAGCACAAGACACCTTCAGGACGCTCGGCGGCAATGCGTACCATCTTCTGACTGGTGCTGTCGCTGATAACCATTCGCTTGGGGACTGGCTGCGGACGCAGCACGGGCAGCGTGGCAAGACCTTCGAGAGGATCACCACCCAGTGAGCCAAGCATGTGCTCGCCACCGCCCGCTTGGGTAAGGAATGCCTTCTTGGTCGAGGCGAACATGGCCTCCTCGGCTTCCCAGCGTTGCATATCCATCTGATAACGGACGCGGTCATCGCGCTCGATGTCCGCCAGGATGCTGAACATGGGCTTCGACCCGGGACTTTTCTTGTCTGCTGGGCTGCCAATGGTCATGAACCAGAGTACCGGCGGCACCTTGTACCCATTGGTCAGTTCCAAGCGTGACCGTGCGTCAATGGCCGAGCAGGCGGCTGCCATGCCAGCGGAGATTGGCACCATCGGGTCACAGCCGACTGCCTCACTGACTTCCAGCGCGTAGTCGCGCAGCACTGATGGGAACAGTTTGATGTCAGCCCCCGGAGGACTGACGATCATGCCGGACAGAAGGTCAGACATGCCCTCCAGGGGCTGATTGAAAAGCGTGGTGACGTCGATGGGCTTGCTGATCCAGCCGTGCTCCTTGGCGTGGAAATAAACCGATGAAACCGTGATGCCGTTCTCTTTCTCGCCGAATGACCTCCAGCGAGCGTTGAATGTGTTGTCGCCCGGGTATTTCTCGGGGCAAGACATCGACCATTCGCGCGCCAGCTCGTATGCATCCGGGTGGCCGGTACTGTGCAAGCCCATCAGGCATTCGAGCCATGTATCGTGGCCAACCGATGCAGGGACGCACTTGATGGCGCTCTTCAGTTCTTCCCAGTCGATGTTGGTGCGGGGTTCGGACGGTGTGTGGTCGTGCTTCTCGGTCAAGAGCATCGACCAGATACCGAGCAGCGCAGCAGGCACATCTGGCAGACGTTCCCACGATCCAGCACCAGTCCAAGCGTAATTCTTGCCCGAGGTCGGGTGGCGACTTGGTGGCAAGACACACATGGTCGACTTGCCGTCAGAAGTTCCGCAACGCATCTCGAACGCTGTCTTGCCGTTGATAATTACCTTCTTCGTTGGCATCGGGCCGATAAATGGTGGCAACTTGAACAACAGTTTCGCGTGACCTGGATTACCCGAATCAATTTGCACCGAATCGGCGGCAAGGAACCACGTCTTGATGTCGATATTCCGTTCGAGGAACCAGTCGCGGGTTGCTTCGCCATCGTCAATGTCGAATGCCATTGTGCCTGACAGGGCATGTAGCAGGCCGACACCGTGTTCGGGTGGTAGTTCTGCGCTCGATTTCAAAGCGTTTTCAGAGAGGTTCCACCCCGGCGAATTTGGCCCTTTTTTACCGGGTGGGATGGCGCACAACTTCCAGCCTTCTGCGATATACGCGTCGGGAAAACTTGGGTGAGGTGTCGCGCTCATCTCACGCTGCCTTGGATAGTTGGCGCGACTCCAGATAGGCAGCAACCTTGCTGACTGTTTGAAAACTTGGCTCCTGCTCCGGTCGGTGTGCCAATCTGTACACGCGACCATATGGCACTTTGGTGGCCTCGGAAACACGGCTCAAATTCATGTCCAGCAACAGTGCTCGGATTTCGTCTAAGTTCAACATTTTGCTCTCCTGTGAAAAATAAATGTCAGATATGCTTGACACTGATCGGGAGTGTATGAGAATCTTCGTTCCGTCGCAACAACTTTTTGAACTAAATTGAAAGGCTTGACAATCAAACTTTGTATGTCTAAGATAGCGCAAATGACTTTTTAACCGTAGTACCTTTGATCTGGAGAAACAAATGAGCATTGAAAACAACCTCGCTTCCATCGCCGCTTCCCTCGCAACTATCGCTGAAGTTTTGAAACGTGACCGCACCACCGATACGCCTGCCGCCCCTGTCGCGGTTCCTGCTCCTGTCGCGGCTGTACCTGTTGTCGCCGCTACCGCCCCCGTCGCTGCACCCGCTCCTGCACCCGCCCCCGTGGTCGAAGCACCGGTTCAGGCTGCACCTGCATGTCCGATCACCGACCAGCCGTCGCTCATCGCCTACGTGATGACCAGCTACAAGGACATGGGTCCGGTCAAGGGCAACCAAATCCAGGGTGTGCTGGCTGCACTGGGCATCGCCAACATCAACGAGGCGAAGCCGGAGCAGTACGTCGCTATCCACGCTGGTGTCGAAGCCCTGAAGGCGCAGTGATGAGCACCCACGCAATGCTCTCTCCCTCGAAGCGATATCGCTGGGCAGTGTGTCCCGGCAGTATCCGCGAAGAGTCGAAGCTGCCCCCGAAGCCTGGTGGCCCTGCTGCCATTGATGGGACGCATACCCACACGGTTCTCGAACAGGCACTCAAGACGGAAATGCCCGCATCCTTCTTCGTTGATCAGGAACTTGTCGATCACGAAGGGAAGTTCACCGTCGACAAGGCCCGTGCCGAGCGTGTCCAGTTCGCCCTCAACTACATCGTTTCTCGCGTTACCAACAACCCCGGCGCAGAAGTCATCGCCGAGGAACGTGTCGATCCAGCGTACCTGGTCGGTCGTGACGACATGTCCGGTACGGTCGACGTGCAGATTGTCGGCAGCACTGGCATCGAAATCATCGACTACAAGGACGGCATCAACGCGGTCGAGGCGAAGGACAATCACCAGATGGAGCAGTACGCTCTGGGCATCATCGCCAAATACATGTCCCAAGGTCGCTTCTTCGAAACCATCGCGATGACCATCATCCAGCCGAAGTCACGCGAAATGGGTGGGAAGGGTATCGACACCCACTACACCACTGTGGCCGAGATGCTGGGCAAGGTGCAGCAAATCAAGGCCGAAGCCGAAGCAACCGATGATCCTGATGCCCCCCTTGTGCCGGGTGACAAGCAGTGCAAGTACTGCCCTGCCGCTGGTGGTTGCCGCGCCCGTGCCGACCAGTCGTTTGCTTCCCTCGGGGTGTCCTTCGACCAGTTGTCGCAGAAGGCAGCCGACAAGCAGCCGAACCAGATGTCCGACGAGGAACTGCGCGAGATCATCGAAGCCGCGCCGCTGATTCGTCAGATGCTGTCCGGTGCCGAAGAAGAGGCTCTGCGCCGCTTCGAGGCAGGTATGCCGGTGTCCGGTCTGAAGCTGGTCAATGGTCGCGGTTCCCGTGCTTGGGCATTCCCTGAAGAGGAGATGGCTGACAAGCTGAAGCGTATGGGTATCCCCAAGGATGTTCTGTGGAAGACCAGCCTCATCAGCCCTGCACAAGCCGAGAAGGCTGTGTGGGAGAAGACCAAGGCTGGCGAGAAGGTGGCGGTGCAGTTGTCGCCGCGCCAGATCAAGACTCTGGAAACGGAGTACATCAAGAAGTCCGCTGGCAAGCTGACTGTCGTTCCCGAGTCGGATTCGCGGCCTGCTGCGAAGACCTTCGAGGTGGCGATGTTCGATGCACCTGTAGCACCCGTTGAAACTTTGCCGTCTTGGCTTGCATGATCCTTCTGGAGAAACTGAAATGACCATCCTTTTGCAAAACGTCCGTGCCTCGTTCCCCCGTATCGTTGAGCCGGAAATCAACAAATCCTTCCCCAACTCCCCGGCGAAGTTCTCGATGAACATCATCGTCCCCAAGGATCACCCGGGTGTCACGCAGTTCATGGCCGAGGTGCAGCAACTTGCACTGGAGAAGTGGAAGGAACATGCCCAGGTTATCCTTGGCATGGCGAACGCTAACAAGAAGCTGCGCTGCTACGGTCCGGGTGAAGAGGTGATGAACAGCACCTCGTTCCAGGTCTATCCCGGCTACGAGGGTATGCTCTACTTCTCTGCCGGCTCCGACAAGGACCACCCGCCGCAAATCGTGAAGCGTGACGCCAACGGTATCGCTCAGGTTGCCCACGACCTTGAACGTCAGGAACTGGCGAAGCGCATCTACGGTGGCTGCTACGTCAATGTAGCAATCTCCCCGTGGTTGCAGGACAACGCTGGCGGTCGTGCAGTACGTTGCAACCTCCACGCCATCGAGTTCGCTGCTGATGGTGATCCGCTGGGTGACTCTGCTGGTGGTGTCAATGTCGCCAACCTGTTTGGTAGCATCCCTGCCCCCGCTGCGGCTGCGCCGACCGCTGCTGTACCGGGTGGTCTGAGCTTCCCCGGCCTGCCGTCCTTCCTCTCGTAGTCGTCCCTTTTCCTCCCCTTCGGGGGAGGCTTTTCTTTGAAGGTATGACAAATGATTACGTTGATGTTGGGCGACTGTCTCGAAAAGATGGCAGAGATTCCAAGTGGGTCTGTAGATATGGTCTTGTGCGATTTACCCTATGGAACGACTCAGAATAAATGGGATTCGGTTATTCCTTTCGAATTGTTGTGGAATGAATACAAGCGGGTTACGAAGCCGAATGCGGCGATTGTGCTTTTCGGTAGTCAGCCGTTTACGAGTGCGTTGGTGATGAGTAACGCAAGGTGGTTCAGACAATCAATGGTGTGGGTGAAAAATAAAGCAACCGGACACCTTAATTCAAATAGACGACATCTTTTGAAACATGAGGACGTTTTACTATTTTGTAAAGGCTCGTCAACTTTTAACCAGCAACGAAGTGAGACAGGTAAGCCGTCAAATTACGCAAAGCGTGCAAAACAAAGTAACTGTTATGGTTTTGCGGAATCTACAGAATACCGTGGAGGAAATACAGATAGGTGTCCAAATACCACATTATTTTTTGAAGTAGTCAACAATGACGGCAGTAACGGAGGAAGATTCCACCCCACCCAAAAACCAGTCGCCCTAATGGAATACCTGATTCGTACCTACACGAACGAAGGTGAAGTCGTCTTGGACAATACGATGGGAAGTGGGACAACGGGCGTTGCTTGCGTCAACACCGGAAGAAATTTCATCGGCATCGAGAAGGACGAGAAGTATTTCGAGATTGCCAAGCAACGAATTTATGACGCAATACCGATACCCGATTGGCTACGATGAGAATAATCTACGACATCGAAACATACCCTAACTGCTTCACGCTGGCGGCAGAGCACGCCGACATGCCGCTGCGCTGGGCGTTCGAGATCAGCCCGTGGCGCGACGACCGTGCCCAGTTGTGGCTCTGGCTGCTCTGGCTGCGCGGCGCGGGTGCCGAGATGGTCGGCTTCAACAACGCAGGCTTCGACTACCCGGTGCTGCACCTGTTCTGCCAGATGCAGGGCAAGGCGACCTACACCGACCTGTACCTGAAGGCGATGCAGATCATCCGGTCGCGTGACGACGAGGACAAGTTCGCCCACACCGTCTTCCCGTCCGACCTCTTCGTGGCTCAAATTGACCTGTTCAAACTGCATCATTTCGACAACAAGTCGAAGATGACCTCGCTCAAGGCGTTGGAGTTCAACATGCGCCTCGACAGCGTGGAAGACCTGCCATTCCCCGTGGGCGTGCCGCTACAGCGCGAACAGGTGCCGGTGCTGCGCGAGTACAACGCCCACGACGTTCATGCAACCAAGGCGTTCTACCATGCCTCGCTGCCGATGATCGAGTTCAGGGAGCAACTGAGCCAGAAGCACGGCAAGGACTTCCTCAACCACAACGACACCAAGATCGGTGCCGAGATTTTCCAGATGGCTCTGGAGAACAACAATATCCCCTGCTACACCTATGGGGCGAACGGTAGGCAGCCGCGCCAGACATTGCGACCAGTGTTGGTACTTAAGGATGCAATCCTTCCGTGGATTGAACTGGAAACACCCGAGTTCAAGCGAATACTTGACTGGTTACGTAACCAGTCGATCACCGAAACCAAAGGTGTCTTCAAAGACCTCAGGGCAATTTGTGGTGGTGTGGAGTTTGTTTTTGGTACGGGTGGTCTTCATGCGGCAGTCGAGAACGAAATCTTCATCGCCGACGACCAGATGGTGATTGAATCGAAAGATGTGTCCAGTTACTACCCAAATCTTGCAATCAAAAACAGGTTTTATCCAGAACATCTTACTGAAAAGTTCTGCGACATTTATCAAGACCTCTATGAACAGCGGAAGCAATTCAAGAAAGGGACTGCTGAAAATGCGGCATTTAAGTTGGCGCTTAATGGTAGTTATGGAAAATCTAACGACAAGTTCAGCATTTTTTACGATCCACTTTTCACTCTGAAAATCACATTGAATGGTCAGTTGTTATTGTGTCTATTGATTGAAAATCTGATGAAGGTTCCTACCCTAAAGATGGCGATGGTAAACACTGACGGGCTGGAATACACGATTCATCCCGACTATGTGGGAATGGCGAACAAAGTATGCGATTGGTGGATGGGTGTGACAAAACTGGAATTGGAGTCAGCAAGATACAAGAAGTTGTTTATCCGCGACTGTAACAATTACCTCGGGGAATATTTGAATGGTGATGTGAAACGTAAAGGTGCATTCGAGTGGGACGTCGAGTGGCATCAGGATGCATCAGCACTGGTCGTGCCGAAGGTCGCCGAGAAGGTACTGCTGGAGGGTGTGCCGATTCGCGCCACGATCGAGAACTGGCCCGACAGGATGGACTTCATGTGCCGCGCCAAGATACCACGCTCCAGCACTCTCTGGGGCAGCGATGGCAGGCAGCTGCCGAACATGCTGCGCTACTACGTCGCCAAGGGTGGTGTGGCACTGACCAAGATCATGCCCCCACTGGCGAAGAATCCCGGCGTGATGCGTCACTTCGCTGTCGTCAGTGGGTGGAAGGTTTGCCCCTGCAACAACATCGCCGATGCCACGATGGACATCGACTTCGATTGGTACGTGCAGGAAATCGAGAAATTGACTCTCGGAATGAAAGGAGACTGAAATGTTCAACCCGCTTGAGAAGGTCATCGAAGAGAAGGTCAACGCCTACGCCAAGGAGCGCGGTGTCGCCGTCTACAAATTCACCAGCCCCGCACGCGCAGCAGTGCCTGACAGGCTCTACATCAGCGCCAAGGGGTTCATGTGGTTCTGCGAGTTCAAGCGCAAGGGGAAGGTGCCTACGCCAGCACAGGAGCGTGAACATGAGCGCCTGCGCCTGCGGAACGTGACGGTCTACGTCATCGACAACGTGGAAGATGGGAAGTCGATGGTGGATGCTCATGCTTAAAGGAGAAACACAATGCACACCATGCACCTATTCGCCGGAATCGGAGGAGGACTCCTCGCCGACCGGATTCTCGGACATACCCCACTGGTTGCAGTCGAGTGGGAACCCTACGCCTGCCAGGTCTTGCAAGAGCGAGTCGCCGATGGATGGTTCCCCGGAATGCGCGTGTGGGAAGGGGATGTCCAGTTGTTCGATCCATCCGAATACACCGGACGCGTGGATTGCATCCATGCAGGTTTCCCTTGTCAGGACATTAGCGTTGCTGGAAAGCAGGCAGGAATTGCTGAAGGAACCCGGTCGGGGCTTTACCGTGAAGTCCTGCGAATTGCGGGCGTTGTTAGACCGCCCTACATCTTCCTGGAGAACGTGGCCGCTATTACCTCAAAAGGTCTTGACCAAGTTCTCAAAGACTTGGCCGAAATGGGGTATGACTCAAAATGGGCTTGCCTACGCGCATCCGATGTCGGAGCGCCGCATCACCGCGACAGGTGGTGGTGTCTGGCCCACACCAGACGTGAGGGGATACTCCAACGAGGGTTCGATGTCGATGCTCCCGAAAAAGTGCAGTTCAAGGGAGGAGTTCGTGGGGATGTGTTATCGGGCGGGAGCAGCGAAGAAGGAACAGATATGGCCGACACCAAGGGCGAACAGCGCAATGGCAGCAACGATAACGCCAAAAAACTCATGGAACATGGATCGATTTCCGAATTTGGAAACCGTAGTTGGAAGATCAATATTTCCGACTCCATATTCAAGGGATTGGAAGGACAACGGGAAATCACCGGCAGAACTGGAACGGAACAGCAAAACGCTGGCGACCCACGCTGGTGGGACATTGAACCCGACGTGGGTCGAGTGGCTTATGGGATTCCCAATCGGGTTCAGCGCCTCAAGGGATTGGGTAACGCCCAAGTCCCGCTCCAGGCGGCAGTCGCCTTCCAAATCCTCTTCACTTCCTGAGTGGCTGAAATGATTCGCGACGAATCCCACCTCTTCCCCTACCAGAGGAAGGCGATCAACCACCAGTGCACCCACCCGCAGTCGATGCTCTGGCTCGACATGGGTCTGGGCAAGACCCCGATCACCCTGTCATCCATCCAATACTTGATTCATGAGGTCAATTACCTGCGTGCCGTCCTGATCGTCGCGCCGATCCGCGTCTGCAGGCTGGTCTGGCGGCAGGAGGCGAAGAAGTGGTCGCACCTGCAGAACCTGACCTTCAGCATGATCGTCGGCAGCAAAGACCAGCGGTCCAGAGCGCTCATGCAGAAGGCCGACATCTATCTGGTCAACTACGAGAACCTGAAGTGGTTGGCCGAGGCACTGCAGACCTACTACATCTCGAAGGGACTCCCGCTGCCGTTCGACGGTGTCGTCTATGACGAGGTGACCAAGACCAAGAACAGCACCACCAACCGGGTCAATGCGCTGGAGAAGGTGATCCCCTACTTCAACTGGACGACCGGCCTGACCGGAACGCCCGCCAGCAACGGCTACAAAGACCTCCACGGGCAATATCTGGTGGTCGACGGGGGTCTGCGCCTCGGGACGTCGAAGTCGGCCTTCAAGAGCCGCTTCTACAAGAAGTCGGGCTTCAAGGAGATCGCCTACGACAACGCCGAGGAGCAGATCAAGACCCTGATCGGCGACATCACCATGGAGATGTCGGCGGCTGACTACAACCCGCTGCCCGACATGATCATCAACAATGTCGAGGTCGAGATGGATCCCGCCACGCGCGCCCAGTACGAGCGGCTGGAGAAGGAGTACTTCACCAAGCTGGACAACGGCACCGAGGTCGAGGTGTTCAACGCAGCATCGCTCACCAACAAGTGCCTGCAGTTCTCCAATGGTGCGGTCTATCCGGTACCCGGGATGCCCCTCTGGGAACCCGTCCATGACCTCAAGCTGGACGCACTGGAGGAAATCATCGACGAGGCCCAAGGTCAGCCGATCCTGTGCAGCTATGCTTACCGTAGCGATGCCGAGCGGATCATGGAGAAGTTCAAGGAACTGCGCCCGATCAACCTGACCAACTGCAAGTCCGAGAAGGCACTGAACGACGCCATGGTCCGCTGGAAGAGCGGCGACTGCCGGCTGATGATCGGTCACCCGGCAAGTATGGGTCACGGCATCGACGGGCTGCAGCAGAACGGCCACATCCTCGTATGGTACGGGCTGAACTGGTCGCTCGATCTGGTCGATCAGTTCAATGCCCGCATCCGGCGGCAGGGACAGGGCGCGCCGGTCATCTGCCATCGCATCCTGTGCAAGGACACCCTCGACCAAGCACAGGCTCTGGCCCTCGACGACAAGGCGACTACGCAGGCCTCGCTCCGCAAGGCGATCAAGGACTACCGCATTCAAAAAGAAAAGCTTGCAGGAACCAATCAAACTATCTTATACTGACCTCTCTTAATAAGGAGTTTGATTATGGATATGATCTGCACCATGGCCCTGACCAGCTGGGCCAAGCTGAACACGGTGATCAGCATTCTCACCGAGGATCAGTTGCATGAGATGCTGGCCCATGAGCAACTGACCGGTCAGCGGCTCGACATCATGGTTCGCATCCAGCAGCGTCTGAACGCGCTGGAGGGCGAGAAGCGTATCACTGAACTGAAAGAAAGGTTTGCAAAATGAAAAACGAAGACACCGCATTCGAGCAACGCCGCCAGAAGAAGCTCGACGAGAGCATCCCGCTCTACAAGGTCGGCAGCAACCTTCGCTACACACCCTACGCGACCAAAGACCCACACCCCGAGATTCCGTTCGGCAAGGACGCCCCGGTCATAGAGACTTTGGAGAAGTGGATGTGGGCGATTGCCGGCGCTGCATTGGTGACTGTGCTGCTGACTGGCAACGCCTTCGCCAATCCCGAGGAGCACCGCCTCAACCAAGAGCGCATGCTCCAGTTGCAGGAGCAGCAGGTCATCAACCAGTGGGAGCAGAACCGTCTGCAGCGCCGCCAGATCGAGCAGAACACCCAAATCTATGTCAGGGAGCAGCCTGACTACGGCGCGATCATCTCGCGGGCTGTGAAGCAGTATCAGGACCAGCAGCGGAGACAGCAATGAGCAGCGAAAATTCACTTCTGCCAAGAGTATGGGAGCTTGAGCGTTCGCTTGCATCTGCGGTTCGGGTAAATGAATCCCTGCGCCAGCAACTAGCCGCTTTGAAGTCTGAACTCAAAACTATCGGGAATGCTATTGATGATCCACGCACTGATCTGACAATGACCATGAGCGAAGTCATCATTGAGCAGAAGAAGCAACTCGCCGCTGCACTGGCCGCGATCAAGAGTAAAGACGCGGCGCTTCAGTCCGCAATATCCGCCCACAAGTATGAGTCTGGGGACTTGCATGAAGCACTCGCCATCCAGCCCGACGACAGCGCACTGCAAGCCTTCGCTGAAAAGGTGCGGGAGCAATGCGCTCACATCATCGAAGCGCAGGATGTTGATCCATCATTCAAACACAGAATGGCTGATGCTATTCGCAGCCTGAAGGAGCTACCGAAATGACCACACGCGAACAGATCATCGCTGCGGCGAAAGAGGCCGGCGCAGACGACCTATGTATCCGGTACAGCGAAGTATTCCTAGATCAGTTCTACGCCATCGCCTTCAACGCTGGTCGTGTTGCCGAACGGGAGCCGAAGACCCGCAAGGTCAAGATGGAGTGCTTCCTGATCGACGGCGAACTGCACTGGCGCGACGAAAACCTGTCTGTTCTCAGCCATTGGATTCGCCAGCCGCATCGGGACATAGTTGTTGAGGTGCCAGAATGAACTTCGCTCAGATGCTCTCGATGGACGTGAAGCCGCTGCCTGCGCATCCACGCGAGAAGAACAACAAGTGGCGCGATCCGACTGTGATGCATGAGGCGCGCCATTCAAAGGCGGTCGCCAAATACCGCAACGCCATCGGCAAGGAGTGGCTCAAGACCGTCGAGATTGCCGAACGCCTCGGGATGGGGCGTATGTCGATCTTCAAGCAGTTGGTGCGCTACACCGAGTTAGGCATTCTGGAGCGCCAACCAGTCGGCGGGAAATACAACCATCACCGTGGATGGGAATGGAGGGTTACAAAATGAAAGACGAAGACATCATGTTCGAACAGCGCCGTCAGGCAATGATCGACTCCGAAGCATGGAACAGTACTCACTCAGTCCCATGGCACCAGAAAGTCGGCACGGTGATCCCCTTCAGCCGCACGGTTGATCGTGACCCGAACCCGCGCATCCCGCTGTCTGTTCCGGAGCGTCTGCCAGCGGTCAGCAAGCGCGAGGCAGTGTTCTGGGCGGTGCTGGTCGGCCTGTGGATGGTATATCTGTTCTTTGGAGGGGTGCGATGACGCTGATTGAACGCTTACGCCAGCTTTCAAGGGCGGTATCTGAAGAAAAATGGGGCGAGTTCTCAATGAGAGTCCCACCAGACGAAGACAGGGATGCTGACTTTGTGCTTCTCCGTGCTGCGGAAGAGATCGAATCCCTGCGCCAGCAACTCGCCGACACAAAATTGGTACTTGGTCAGGCGATGACAACAGTAGATGACATTCAGAAATCAAACGTGATGCTGCGGGATGCTATTAAATTCTGGATGCAAGCCGAAGGCAATTATGACTTGATGAAAGCAGATAAAAAGTTCCAAGAAGCACTCGCCTCCACTGCTGACCTCAAGGACGTGATCCTGTGCCATGCGGAGCCTGTTGCAATTGTTCGTGTAGAGTCATTCAACACTTTGCGCTGGCTTGTTGAATCGCTTCCGAATGGAACAAAGCTTTACCGCGCATGGGAGCCGAAATGACCACACGCGAACAGATCATTGCTGCGTCGAAAGAGTCCAGATTGGAAATCCTGCACATCAAGGATGCGAACCGCAAGGAGTGGCGAGTGATTGACCTTGCGTTACCTGAACTTGAACGCTTCTACGCCATCGCCTTTGAGGCCGGTCGTAATGCTGAACGGGAAGAGTGCGCCAAACTTGTCGAAGACAGTGATTCTGATGGCCCTGATCCGCGTGAGCTTGCCGAAGCTATCCGCGCAAGGAATTGATATGAAATGATCGAAGAAACGCTGATAGAAAAGTTACGAGGATACAAATCAACTCCGCGTCACTGTGAAGAGCTTTGCTACGAGGCTGCAAACGTAATTGAATCCATGATCCAGAAACTTATCGCCGCACAGGAGGCAAGTGAGTTCGACCATAGCGAGTACAGGAGACTGCGAGCAGAACTATGCCAGCAACTCGCCGCAGCACTGGCCGCGATCAAGATTAAAGACGCGGCGCTTCAGTCCGCAATATCCGCCCACAAGTATGAGTCTGGGGACTTGCATGAAGCACTCGCCATCCAGCCCGACGACGCTGCGCTCAAGCCTTGGCTCGGGGAGCCATACTCTTACACTTACCGGCACAACTCTGAGTTTGGCGACGGTACATTTTGGAGTCACAGGCCAACACACAACGGGAATACTGCGCTTGAGTCAATGCCACTCTACTCACCGAAAGGACTGAAATGACAATGCCGAATTTCGAGCCAGCTTGCTACTGGATAAAAGAAGCCGAGCAATTTCACATTGGGCCAAAGCCTTTTGCACTGGCGTGGAAACCGCTTTACACCGCCGACCAACTAACCGAAGCCTACGAGGCCGGGAAGCGGGAGGCCAGTGAAGACATAGAACAGGCTGCATTTGAAAAGTGGCTATATGACAAATGCCCATCAGGCGACGTTGAGTCTGTGCAAAGGCAGTGGCTCGAAA
>Ga0209202_1001604_pt1 | contig 13571 bp, 9 predicted proteins | sample AD_UKC032_MetaG_FD_184416 | JGI IMG/M metagenome (GOLD analysis project Ga0209202, IMG submission 184416) | Active sludge microbial communities of municipal wastewater-treating anaerobic digesters from USA - AD_UKC032_MetaG (SPAdes) (version 2) | ecosystem: Engineered > Bioreactor > Anaerobic >... | reverse complement strand
CGTCAGCAGGCGTCGGTTCCGGCGCAGTTCGAGATTATGAAGGTCACCTGTACATTGGCACTTCATCCTGGATCTCAGCTCATGTCCCTTTCAAGAAGACCGACATTTCCCATAATTTCGGATCTTTCCCCAGTCCGATTCCCGGCCGTTATTTGATTCTCACGGAACAGGAATGTGCCGGTAAATGCCTGACGTGGCTCCGGGATAATGTTTTGTATCACAAAGATGAATTACTGAAGGAGGAATGTGCGCCGGACATTTTTAAAGTCTTGGACAAAATCGTGACGCGCGTTCCGGCCGGCGCTAACCGCGTGATTTTTACGCCTTGGTTATACGGGGAACGATCTCCAGTGGATGACTGCCACATTCGGGCTTCCCTATTCAACCTCTCATTGGAAAATACTCGTGAAGATATCGCCCGTGCTGTTTATGAAGGTGTGGCTTTTAATTCGAAATGGTTGCTTGCTCCCGTGGAAAAATTCATGGGCCGGCCGTTTCAGTATCTCAATTTCATTGGCGGCGGCGCCAATTCTGATATCTGGTCACAAATTATTGCTGATGTGTTTGACAGAAAAATCCGTCAGGTCAAGGATCCGATCTATTCCAATGCCCGCGGTGCGGCATTTCTTGCATCGATGGCTTTGAAATACATTGCCCTTGAGGATATTCCTAAGTATATTCAAATAAAAGCTGAATATACGCCAATTGCGGACCATCGGAAATTATACGACGAGCTGTTTGATGAATTTGTCAGCTATTATCAAGCTCAAAGAAAAGCATGTGCGCGAATGAACAAGAGCGCAGCGGGTGTGTGTTCGCTGCCAAAGTAGTTGCAATAAAGAATGAGGAGGAGACGATTCTATGGAATATGCGGAAATCATGAAAAGAAAAGATGCAATTTTATCCCAACCGGTGCACCCGATTCCCAAAGACAAACTGGCTTCCGAGCAAAAGCTCTATGCCGAGCGCTGCAAGCGCTCGATTGAAATCTTCGAGAAAGCCAAAGGAATGATTCCTGGAGGCGTTGAACATAACCTAAGCCAGAACAAGCCTTTCCCGCTAGCTATGGACCGGGCCAAGGGTTATAAGATCTGGGATGTGGACGGCAATGAATATATCGATTATCTGATGTGTGGGGCGCCGATTATGCTCGGCCATAGTTACGAACCTCTCGATGAAAAGATTGTCGAGATTATCCGACAAAAAGGGCCGGCAACCGGTCTAACCTCGGAATACGAGCTTCTGGCTGCTGAAGAAATAATCAAGCACATGCCTGGTGTGGAAATGGTCCGTTTTCTTCAGTCCGGCACAGAAGCGGATATGGCGGCGCTGCGCATTGCGCGGGCCTATACCGGCAAAGTTAAGATCATCAAGATCGGCGGCAGTTATCATGGCTGGTCTGATCAGATGATCTGTTCCGTTCATATTCCCAGGACCGGTAATTTTGAAGCCAAAGGTATTCCTGCGGAATGTTTTACCCACATCGTTGACGTGGCGCCGAATGATTTCGAGGCGCTGGAGGCGGCTTTTAAGGATCATCAGGATAAAGGTGGCGTCGCCGGTGTGATTGTGGAACCGATCGGCGGAGAGTCCGGTGCTCATCCGGTTCACCCGGACTGGAATAAAGCTATACGGAAATTGTGTGATCAGTATGGATCGCTGCTGATTTTTGATGAGGTTGTGACGGGTTTCCGACTGGATATGGGCGGCGCTCAGAAGCTATACAACATTATTCCCGATATCACAGTTCTGGGTAAGATCATTACGCACGGTTATCCGTCATCGGGTGCTGTGGCCGGACGAAAAGAAGTTATGAAAGTCTGCACGGGCAGCATGGGCGAAAAGATTTTTGTGGGTGGAACGCTGGCGGCCAACCCCATTTCCATGGCAGCCTGTTATTACGCCCTGAAGTACATGGCCGAACACGATGCGGTGGCAAAAGCGACAACCTTTGCCAACAGGCTCACTCAGGCTCTCAATGATCTCTATGCGACACGTCCTGATCTGGGATTTTTCGTTTATAATTATGGTGCCATTATGCATTACATGACGACCGCATTTTTTTCAATCGATCTGAACACGCCGGACGCGCTCACCCAGATTTTCACACGGAAGCAGGTCGCGGACGACTATCAGGTCGTTACGATGGCTCACGGATTGTGTACCCTGGCCGGAACCCGCATGTACACCTGTATGCAGCACGATGATGAAGCGTTGAAGAAAACGTTGGCGATATGGGAATACGTGCTTTCATTGATTCCCAGAAGTTAAAATGAAATTATGTAACAAATAAAGGAGCTGAAAACGATGAAAAAAAACAAAAGCCCGAAAGTTGTCAGAAAGGAAATAGGTCCCTTCGCGGACAAACCCATTGCCCTGCCCGAAGGCATTAACATGGAGGATCATGTCATTGCCACCTACTGGATTCAAGCGGATAAAGGTTGGGATATGTCCGTAATGGGACAAGTTCTTGCCATTGAGCAGACCACCGGTACCTGGGTGCCGGTTCCCGGTGAGACACCGGAGGTTCGTGCCGGTCACGTTGCTAAAGTGATCGGCGTGTATGAGGCCCCTTATTATGAATACGCGCTGCCTACGGAAGTAACGAGCCGGCAGTATATCTTGCAGATCGCCTTTCCATCGGCCAATGTCGAGGATCAGTTGCCCATGATGTTGACCGCAACCATCGGCAATATTTCGATGGTGCCCAATTTCAAGCTCTTGGATCTCAGAATTCCCAAAGCCACACTGGATCAGTATAACGGACCGAAATTCGGCACGGATGGCTGGTGGAAAGTTCTTGGCGTTAAAAAAGGACGCCCGCTGCTCAACAATATGATCAAGCCTTGCAGTGGTTATCCTCTGGAAGTCGGGGCTGAACTCTTTCGACAAGCCGCGTTGGGCGGCTGTGACGTAATCAAGGATGATGAATTGATCGCCAGTATGCGTTACAACGAAGCAGTCAAACGGGTTAAGGCCTACATGAAAATTGAAAAAGAAGTGTATGAAGAAACGGGCGAACACACGATCTACACCGTCAATGTCACCGACCGTCTGCCGCGGATGTTCGATCTGGCGAAACGTTGTGTCGATGCGGGAGTAAACGGTATGATGGTCAATTATCTGGCTGTTGGTCCCGAAGCCATGCGTGCGCTCGCTGAAGATCCGGCCATCAATGTGCCGATCCTGGCTCACATGGATCTGGCGGGTGCTTTCTACATGTCGCCCTACCAGGGGATTGCCTCGCCGATTATTTTAGGCAAGTTTCCTCGTCTGTGCGGTGCGGACTCAATCGTTCTGCCTTTCTCGATGGGTGGGAAGGCCATGTATATGCATGATCGTTTCATGAACACCGTGCGTAATTTGACCTATCCCATGGGTGACCTAAAGCCCACCATGCCGATGCCGTCCGGAGGCATTACACCGGCCAATGTGGCGGATATTGTCAATGCGGTAGGCAAAGACATTATGATCGGCTCCGGTGGAGGCATTCACGCCCATCCCCAGGGGCCAAGGGCTGGCGCTCGCGCGCTACGGCAGGCCATTGATGCGGCAGTAAAAGGCATCAAACTGGAAGAGTACGCCAAAGAGCATGAAGAGTTAGGTGTTGCTTTGGGTGTTTGGAGTAAGAAAACCGATTTCAAGATCTAAGAGATGTTTGCGGAAGTTAAATTATTTTTCCCGTAGGGAACGGTTTGAATCACCCATTCAGGTGGCGCGACTGTTCCCTACCTTTTTAAAGGAAGTTAGACGTTGAATTATTATCTGCATGACGATCCCAACCTGCCTGTGGCCTGGTCCCCTTGGTTTGCTCATGAGTACCTTGCGTACTTTGCCGTCCAGGCCATTGACAGCATGATGTCTTTGCCGCCGGTTCCCGTAAAACCAAATCCGGGTTACGGCGACAAGCTCTGGCCAGTCGGCCCCAAGCATATTGATGTTTACAAGGAAAGGTATCAGGAATGCCGCCAACTGGACCCCTTATGGTCTTTCGATTATAAAAAGCGCAATGGCGATTTTGCGCTTGAAGCACCTTCCGAAAAAACGATTGAACCATGGAAAGTACTGGTGATCTACAGCACGGAGCCGGATTTATATCTGGACCATGATCTGATCCTTCAAAAAAATCAGAAAGTCACAGGGGGGTCTCATGGCTGGCGGCACATGCAGTTCAAACTTTTCGGAACAACCTACGGCATCGCGCCACAATCTTTCCGCGTTCATAAAGACTTGGCGGAGCTTGCTTTTGAAAATAGCGACGACTACTGGGGCTGGCGCTATCTTTCCCGATGCGGCCATTATCTGTCGGATCTGGGTCACCCTTTTCATGTGAAGGCGGTGCCTGTTTCTTTTCTGATGAAGAAAATTGTTTCAAAGCATGAAATTTTTAAAATTGTTTCGGCCATGCATCAGAGTTATGAGGTCTATGTCGAACGACGCTTTCGTGAAGCATTTGAGCCATTCAAACAGGCCTTGTTGCAAGGCGCTCGTGAAGGACGGGGTGCACGAGAGGATATCCAGACCCGATTAGCTCATTATATTAAACAAGCGAAAAAAAGGCACAATCCGATTTTTTATTATTTATTCGATACGTTCGGCCAAGAGCTACTTAGCGCTTTTGATTCGATGGACGGAAACAGTCAACTGGACTTGTCGATACAGACCAACCGCTGCTCCGCTGATGCGGCCAGAGTTATTTTTAAAGAGACTAATCTTTCCAAACTGGATTTTCTCGATAGAATTACGGGGGAAATTCTTTTTGATGTCGGCAGAATGCTGGGAATGCTATTCGCCGGGTATTCATCAAAATCATGAACGCAAATCGTTTCATGTCTTACGTGATGATCCTGCCGGCCTTGATCGCAGCGTTTATTTTTCCTTGGTTTAAAACCTGCCTGCCGTTGATGAAGACGGCTTCGATGCCGGAAGGCATATTGCTGGTTTCCTTAACCGTATTGTTGTCGCGGATATTTTTCCAATCGATCACAGTGATATCGGCGGCCAGGCCTTCTTTAAGAAAACCGCGGTCCTTGATGCCATAGCGCTCGGCTGTTGCTCCGGACATTTTAAAGACGGCTTCTTCCAGAGAAATGAGTTTTTTCTCTCGGGCCATTTGAAAGAAACGAGGGAAGTTGCCCGATAATGCCGGATTCTGCACTCCCCTGGAAAGCGGAAGAGCATCGGTCATGAGGAGGGATGCGCGATGACGCATCAAAGCCTCGATGATCGGCAGATTACTGTACGAGTGATTTAGTACTTGAGCGACACCTTTACTTTTCCTTGCTATATCCATGGCGTTGTCAAACCAGTCCATGCTCCGTTTTTGCGCTATTTGATCGAGAAACATGCCGTTGTACTGATTGAGTTCCTCAGAATTCGCATAGGTGATCTGGATGTCTTTAGTTCCGAAGCCGAGGAACCTTTGGATAAGACCAAGCTCGCTTTTGAGTTTGGAAAGTATTTTTTTATCGTTATAAGCTTGGGGCGCCTTGGCCAGGAACCACGCCGGCAGTATGACATTGATGATGGACTGGCCGCAGTGATAGGAGTAGGTGTCGAACTTGACGTCCACGCCTTGTTTGATTGCCCTGTCGATGCGGTTAAGAGCGTCTTCACAGGTCTTGAAGGTTCTTGTCCCCACAAATATCAGATGGGAAATTTGCAGCCGCACGCCTGTTTCCCGGGCAATGTTCAGCAGCTCGTTTATGGCCAGCAGATTATGAGGTTCGTAGCCATCGAAAGGAGAAATGTAATCCAACAGGATCTTCGGGGTGCTCATCGGGTATCCCGGTGCAAGCGAAGAATAAGCCCGGAGATGGACCGTCAGCAACTTGTTTTTCCTTTTAACAAGTCTCGCGATCTCCCGGAGTTCTTTGCCAGTGGCGAAAATTCCCGGCTCATACTGCAACCCTAGGGAAACACCTGCCGCCCCTTCATCCATGGCTTGTTCGAGCAGTGTGAGCATCTCTTTCATTTCATCTTTGTTCAAAGGTGTCGCATTGAAGCCGCGGATGGAGGTTCTGGTCGTGCCGTGGCCTGCCAGAGTCATCATGTTGTGGGTCATGCCGCTACGCGTTACATGATCAAAATACTGTGTCATTGTATCCCATCCAATGGTCATGAGGTTGGAGAGACCCTTCTTCTGAACCAAGTCCAAATAGGATGTCTTTTTGCTAAATCCCGCCACGCCGTAACCGCATTGGCCGGCGACAAAGGTTGTTACGCCTTGAGCGGTGAAAGGGAGCTTCATTTCATCATGTCCCTTGATGGGCAGATACCAGTCCATGTGGGAATGCGCGTCAATGATACCCGGCATGATAACCAGTCCCGTGCAGTCCAACATCCGGGCTTGCACCGGAATTTCGCCTTCAGAGATATTTTCAATACGATTGTCGCAAATCAGCAGATTGCCCGTAAAGCCTCTTTTTCTTGTGCCATCGACTATGAAGCCGTTTTTCAGTAAAACATAATTTCTACCGCTAAACCTGATTGATGTTTTCTGCGCTGTAACTGAAGCCGGCGCAGCGTGCGCTTTTCCCCCGGTAATCTTTAGCAGGGGTAGGGCGGAGACCCCAGCGAGCGTTTTACCGGTTGCAGATAAAAACTTTCTTCTGGATGATTCGGTCTTCAGCAGTGTTTCCACTTTTTCTTCAATGCGGGTTACCGAATTTTTGTTTTTCATTGCAACCTCCCGAGGTATAGTTTACTTGCTGCTTTTTTTCAGAGCCCCCTGAACTTCTGAATCGCGAACCGCCGCTATAAAATCTGTTATTGATGCGGGTAACGTCGTAAAAGGTTTGCCTGTTGACAAAGCTAAACAATATATATGTGCGACTTTCTCCAGAAGCTCCGCGTGGAGAATGGCTTTATCCAGGTCTTTACCCAACGCCAGAATCCCATGATTCTGAATGATATAGGCGTTGGCATTATTGGATAATTTTCCGCCCACATTGGTTGCCAATTCCGGGCTTCCGGATAGGGCATAGGGAATAATCTCAATCACCTGGCCTAATGAAAATGAAACCTCATCAAAAAGAGAAGGTATCGGCGTGTTGATGACACCAAAGACACTGCCATAGATTTGATGGGTGTGGACGACTGCGTTGACATCCGGGCGATTCTGGTAAACGATGCCATGCAGACCGGATTCCACAGAAGGCTTTAGACCGTTTTTTACTTCAATAGCCGAGCTGTCAAAACCAACCACACAGATGTCATCTATGGAAAGCTCCTGATATCTGACGGATGAGGGTGTGATGGCCATTGCCGTATCACTGAGTCGTACCGAAACATTGCCTCCTGAACCCCGGTGAGAACCAAAATAACCTTGATCGGAAAGCCAGAGGCTGGCTGTGAGAACACTTTGTTTTTCATTTTCGTATTGATTCATAGAATGTATTTAACCTCCTGCTTAGAATTTATTGATATCTAATAATCGTGATCATGCCATCTAAATTCTTTTTTCCGAATAAAGGATTTCCATCAATGCAAAAAAAGTTGAAATTTTTGTTGACTTCATGATTTAATAGTATTAAATTAATATCATTAAATTAACAATGATTCAAGCTTATTGATTCAAAGGAAAGACAACAAGGAGAGTGGAAAAAACTTTATATTTTCTATTGCGGCAAAAAAAACAAAGAGGGCTTTTAGAGACTGTCCATTTTTCATAAGGCTTTGTTTTTAAAATCTGAAAGGATTGAGGAGGGAGCCATGAAGAGACTATGGTTGTTTTTGCTGTCATTGGCGTTGGTCATTGTTTTTAGTGCTTCGGCCTTCGCGGTGGATGTTAAGTTCAGCGGCGAGTATTACGCGGCCGGTATGTATCTGGACAAAGTCGGTTTAAATAAATCAGGATATATGTATTATCCTATCAAAGATTTTACACCGACACCTACCACCATTAATAGTGGAGAGACGAGTACAGCTTTCTATTTTCAGAGGCTGCGCGTGCAAACCGATTTTATTGTTTCTCAGGGCCTGAAACTTGTCACCCAATTCGATGCCATGGAAAGAGCCTGGGGTGCCAGCAGGTCAAAAACCGATTTGCCGGATTCACGATCGATAGCAACCAGAGCGGAAAATGAAAACATTGCCTTCGATATGGCTTACATTTACTATGAATCGCCTATCGGTTTATTTCAGGTCGGCTATATGCCTGATTGGGGATGGGGAACCGTTTTCGCTGATAGCGAAAAAAATAATCCTACCTTGGGCGTAATCCAATACATATTACCCATTGAACCGGTTATACTCAGCGCCACATATTACAAGCTCCTTGACGGGAACCATACCGCCGTAAATTCCTCATCAACAGCTACCGATAGTGATGTAGATAAGTATATGTTGGGTCTTACCTATGGATACGAAACGAATTTCGAAGCAGGGATTCTCTATGAATACATGCGCGTTGCAGCTGCCAAACCTGTACCCGTTTTTGGTTATGTGCTGAAAGGCATGGGTTTTGCGCCTTACTTTAAAGCCAAGTATGGACCGGTTTACGTCGAAGGTGAATTGATATACGCTTGGGGCAAACTAGAATGGGAAATCCCCAGCGATATGACGGGCCCTGATCAAGATCTGCAGATTCTTCTGGGTTACCTTAATGTCGGGGCCAATCTGGGGATGTTTTATGTCGGCGGCACATTTGCCTATGTTTCCGGCGATGATCCTGGAACCAAGGATAAAAGGGAAGATGGATTCGGCGTTCTGGACGGCGGCAGGGATTTCAATCCCTGTTTGATTATGTTTAATGAGGAGCTAAGTTACTGGGCAGGACCACTTTACGGCTATGGAGATAATCTTTTTAACACGTCTGTCAACGGCAGTCCGATGAAAAATGTTTGGTTCATCCAGGGCAAAGCCGGTTTGAGACCTACCGATAAACTGGATATTATGGCCTCGGTTTCCTTTGCCAGAGCCGACCAGAAACCGACCGAAGATTGGAAACACAAAAACTATGGTTGGGAAGTGGATTTAACCGCTACTTATAAACTCACGAATAACCTGTCTTATATGCTGGGTGCCGGTTATTTCTTTACCGGTGATTATTATAAAGGCTGTAATGGAGATGATAATCCAGACGCGGATCTTTCGGATGATTTGCTGGTCATCAACAAACTGACGCTTACATTCTAGTATTGTATTAATGCGTGAATTTTTAAATCCCCGGGAGTTTCGATCAAGAACTCCCGGGGATTTTTTATAGGGGACAAAGCTCATGTCGGCTGATTTCAAATCATTTTGGTGACGGGCGCCAACAGCGGAATAGGACTGGCAACGGCGCAGTATCTGGCATCCGAGGGATTTCATGTTTATGCGGGAGCGAGAAATCCTGCAGCTCTGGAAGATTTGTGTAAAACCCCAAATATCACACCTGTACAACTGGATGTGACAAATACTGAAGATATCATCAACGTTAGAAAAATTATAGAACAGAGAAAACCAGCACTATTCGGTTTGGTGAACAATGCCGGAATTACCAAAGCAGGACCGTTGATGGATGTCTCTGTTGAAGATCTGCGTTCCCAATTTGAAGTTAATTTATTTGGTGTTCATCAAATCACGCAGGCGTTTTTTTCTCTGCTGCTGCAGGCAAAAGGACGAATCGTCATGATAAGCTCCGACAGCGGTTTTTTTGCTACGCCGTTTGTCGGCCCTTACTGTTCAAGCAAATTCGCGCTGGAAGGCTATTCGGATTTGCTGCGCCGCGAAATCGTTTCCCATGGTATGAAAGTAATTTTGATCGAGCCCGGCCGAATCATGACGCCGATATGGAATAAGGGGGAAAAAATTCTGAAGAGTGAAAAAAATGTGAAGTCGATATTCTGGAGAGAAGCAAAGGCGATGGGGGAATACGCAATCCGAAAGGGGAAAACCAGCGGACTTCCGCCGATTGAAGTCGCTAAAGTTGTTCATACCGCCCTGACCGCTGGAAACCCCAAACTGCGATATATTGTTGCGAAAAATAAATTCGAGTACCAGATGATGAAGATTTTACCGTCATGGTATGTTGATCAAAGGGTGATCAGAAAAATTCAAAGGGTTACAAAAGAGGAAGAAACAAAACGCTGAAGACACGGTTGACGAGCTCTAGGCACGGGATATAAAAATTGGGCGATGAGAGACTCGAACTCTCGGCCTATGGCTTCGGAGGCCAGCGCTCTATCCATCTGAGCTAATCGCCCTTGCCCGGTGCTTCTACTATATCCCGGATTAATCTTCAATGAATAAATTATGATTGCTTTTTGGAGGTGTGATCTTTCCCGAGATAGTAATTGATCCATGATGAGGTTTGATAAAGATCCCAGTTGCAGGGCGGAACAATATCTTTGATCAGATGCGCTTCATCCCCGTGTTTCTTCAATCGGGCATAGGCCCGGACATAAATGCACTGTCTTGTTTTTGGAAAAACCTCACACCACCCCTGGAAACTGCCGCCGCAGGCGCCGTTGCGCTGGTTTTTCGGGCATTGCGACATCGGGCAGAGGTAGGCCACGTCGATCAGGGCGCAATCTCCGCAATCCTTGCAGTCAAAGAGCAAGACCTTGGTGAAGTGTTCCAGTTTGTGAAAAAGGTCTTCCATCTTTGACCCTTGCACTTTACCACTCAGTCCCTTCATAGCGCCGTAAAGTTTTTCCCCCGGTTCAAACATTAATTTGTGGAAAAAACGCGAAAACCCATAGGTACATCCGACTTCAGCATCGAGTGGCCGATGCCGTCGCTGTAACGGCGTCTCTCTGTTGAGGCCCGTGGTCGGATCATGCTCGAAGTAATAAAAGCCGTTGTCAATGGGATAATCAAAATACCTGATCAGACTGGTCCATTGAGAGGTGAGCGCTTCCCCCTGCCGAATAATTTCTTCCACCTGTTCATATTTGATATTATGCCCGCCGATATGGACCCCACTGTAGCCCATCCCCTTCATGAAGGCATACATTCGGGCGGCGCGCAGGATTCTGGCTTTTTCTCCCTTGTCGGGATCGTTTCTCTCCCGATCAAGATCCGCAAGAAGTTTATCCGTAACGACGGAGCCCGGCAGATCATTACGGTTCATCATCTTGGCCGTACCAAACGGAAGGATATAAATGTTTCCCATAAGCGGAATGTTGAAGCCGTTTTGTTTCATGAAGAGCAACACTTCATGGAATTTTCTTGCGTCGTATCCCAGTTGCGTGACGATGAATTGTGCGCCGGCATCAATCTTTTTTTTCAGTTTGTAATACTGAACCATTTGTTCCGCTTCGGTTGCTTTGAAGGGAGAAACAACCGCTCCGGCGAAGAAATCACTGGGCTGGTGCCGGATGATGCCTTTGATTCCCGAATACTCAAGCCCGCGATTCATGTCTGATATCAACTGCAGAATGTGGATCGGATCCAGATCAAAAACCGGTGCGGATCTTCCCCGATAACCGGATACGGGGTAATCGCCGCTCATCACCAGAAGGTTTCGGACCTCCGCTCGATCCAAAGCATAAAGCTGGCTTTCGATAGCATTGCGATTTTTGTCTTTACAGGTAAAGTGAATAAGAGGCTCGATGCCCATTTTGCGAATTTCGGCGCCCATGGAATCAGGTGATATGGCCGGTGTTCCGCCCGGGTTGTCCGTGATCGTGAGGGCGTGAATCTTTCCCCCGGAAGCCGCCTGACCGGCGAGGGTTATAACCTTGTCCTGTGCCGCTTCTTTCGCGCCTCTTCCCGGCACCAGCTCCCATGTGACTGGGAATAAGGAGGAATTCAATAAAGCATCTTTAAAACGATTATTCTGCATCGTTATCCTCAATTTGCATTTCTGAATAATTGTGTGCTGAAAATCGCATTTACGAAAGAGCTTGTCAACTATTTTTAGTAATAAGGGGTGAGGTGGAAAGTGCAATCATCGACTATGGCCCATAACTCATAACCTTTCCTTGCAGTTGTATTAGAAATTTGTTATTTCTATCGCATGAGGCTGGGAAAGAAAAATCTAACACAGAAATTTTTACGTGGTCTGGCGATTCTTGTTGTTGCATTATGGACTTCTCAAGGATTTGCCGCCACGGAAATAACCAACATCCGACATTGGGGTGCGCCTGATCACACTCGCGTTGTTTTTGATCTTACGGATACACCGGACTATCAGTTAAACATCAGGGAAAATATTCTCACTCTGGAATTTTCCAATGCCGTATTCAAAAAATCGCTTCCGACGGAATTGATCATTAGCAGATCCGGCATCAGCAAAATCATCTTTATCTCTGCGGATGACAATACATGTAAAGTTGAAATGATTCTCGATCAACATTTAAAAGTGGATGTTTTCAAGTTAAAAAAATTCATGGATAAACCTGATCGTGTTGTCGTGGATATTATCTTGGAACAGACCGTCAAAGAAGAAATCGTCAAAGAAGAAATCATCACAGAACACAGAACCCCCTCTGTGAAAAAAAGAGTCATTGTGATTGACCCTGGCCATGGCGGAGAAGATCCCGGCGCCATTGGCAAAAACGGAACTTATGAAAAACATGTCGTGCTGGCCATCGGCCGTGAAATAAAAAAAGCGGTTGACAAAATGCCGGGGTACCGGGCGGTATTAACCCGCGATGGGGATTACTATGTTTCTTTCAACAAGCGTCTAAACGTAGCCAGGCGGACTGGTGCGAGCCTCTTTATCAGCGTCCATGCCGACGCGGCCAGAAATCGCCAGGCCAGAGGTAGCTCCGTGTATTGTCTATCCACGGGTGCTGCCAGCAATGAAGCTGCAAAATTACTGGCCAACAATGAAAACCTTTCCGATATTATCGGCGGTGTCCCCAATAGTGAGGGAAATAATCAATCCGATGAAATTATCCTGAATATGTTTCAAACCAATACGATCAATCTTTCGAAAACATTTGCTGCCGATTTGCTTGATCAAATTGGCAGAGTGCAATGCCTGAAGTATCCTATCTTTCATGAGGCGCCTTTCCGTGTATTGAAACTGCTGGATACTCCGGCTGTGCTTCTGGAAACGGCATTTATCTCCCATCCACAGGAAGAGCGCCTGTTGAATACAAGCAGTTTCAGAAAAACAATTGCTTCATCGGTTGCCATGTCCGTCGCCAATTACTTTTCCGGCACACCTGCGGTTGCTGCTACCCGTAACATGAGCAAAACAGAAAACAGTGTCGTCCCCACGTTAAAAAAGACCGCAGGTGCCACCCACCTTGTGAAAACGATAACCTATCGCGTTAAACGAGGTGACAGCTTGAGCACAATAGCCAAACAGTATGAAACAAGTCTGGCAACACTTTTAAAGCTAAATCAACTGAAAATGAACGATCCTCTCTATGTCGGCCGGAAAATTCTTGTTCCGGTTCACCAATCTGAAACTGCTGGTGCTAGACCTCTGAAAAAATATACCGTTAAAAAAGGCGATACGCTGTTTGATCTGGCTAAAAGTAACTCCATGACGGTTGATGAATTACGACGCCTCAACCATATGATGGATGACGATGTTTTATGGTCGGGACAGAAAATTAAATTGCCTCAATAGAAGAAACGTTATGTAAATTGTGAATCCATATTTTCATCTTAAAACATTTTCAAGGAGG
>Ga0209202_1001603_pt1 | contig 13572 bp, 7 predicted proteins | sample AD_UKC032_MetaG_FD_184416 | JGI IMG/M metagenome (GOLD analysis project Ga0209202, IMG submission 184416) | Active sludge microbial communities of municipal wastewater-treating anaerobic digesters from USA - AD_UKC032_MetaG (SPAdes) (version 2) | ecosystem: Engineered > Bioreactor > Anaerobic >... | reverse complement strand
GGCTATTTCAAAACTTTTCAGGAGGCGTGTGATGCAAGATCGAGATTCATTGCTGCGTGAGAAAGCAGAACTTGAAGCTGAACTTTCGAGAAAGGAGGTTGAGATGAACTCGAAAAAGATCACGCTCAACGGCACCTTCGGCAAGCTGGGGTCCATGTTCAGCAAGGTCTATGCGCCCGACCTGATGCTGGCCACTACGGTAACCGGTCAATTCTACCTGCTTGGATTGATTGAGCTGGTCATCCAGAATGGTGGCCATGTGGTGTCAGCCAACACGGACGGCATCTGCGTAGCGGCGGCGCCGGCCGACATGGCAGCGATCCGCGATGTGGTGACAATGTACGGCTGGGTGACCAACTTCACATTCGAGGAAACCCGCTACCGCACCATCGCGCTCAAGGACGTAAACAACTATCTTGCCGTGGGTGTGGATGGGAAGATCAAGGCCAAGGGTATCTACGCGCTCTCGGGCCTGATGAAGAACCCGACCAACGAAGTTTGCACGCTGGCGGCGCAGGCGTATCTGGCTCACGGCACGCCGGTGGATCAGTTCATCCGCGAGCACCTGAAGCCGGAGAACATCGCCGACTTCACGCAGAGTCGCGTGGTGAATGGTGGCGCCATCCAGTACCGCGGGCGCAAGCTGGTGGATGACTGGATACCCATCACCCGGGGTGAGTGGCGCCGTGAAGCTTGGCCGCCTGAGCGCGCCACCTACAAGCGCGTGAGCCGGCCGAACCCGGTCGAGGTGGGGGATGACCCTGTGTTCTTGGGCCGGGTAGCTCGTTGGTATTACAGCACCGACCACAAGCTGAGCATCAACTACGTCACCAACGATAACCTCGTGGGTAAGAGCGAGGGTGGCCGAGCCTGCCTGAAGCTTCCGGATTCAATCCCGGATGATCTGGATGTCGATCGGTACATCGCCGAGACCAAAGCGAATCTGCTTGCAATGGGTGTCACTGTTTGATATAATGTGGTTTCGGTCGGCCCGGGCTGACCAGCCAACAGGAGAAATGTGATGAATAGAGTGCTTTTCGGCGCCATGCTGTCCAAGCCTGATCGCGAACCTCAGCGCGCCACCCGCCGCGATCCGAACCCGACGATCCCTTTTTGCGACGTCAGCTATCCGCAAGCAACCAAGACAGAGGCGATGGTCTATGCGCTCGGGCTTCTGTTTGTTGTTGGTGTTCTGCTTGCACCTTGGGTGATGTAATGACCGACACTGAACGCATCACCCTTCGGCGAGCTGGATTTACCGAGCGTGAGATAAATACAATGCGGGTGAAGTTTGAGAACTTGCTCAGGATTAACCCTTGCTTGACAAGCGATATTACTGGCGAGGTGAGTGATGAATGTCCGGAGATCGAGCGCCTGCGGGAAGAACTCACCACCCGTGATCGCAAAAGGGACGCAGCACTACTACGAATGACACTATTTAACAAAGCGTTGCGTACAACCTCAATTGCAGACTTAGCTGATCGGCGCGAGTCCGGCGAGTGGGAACCCGAATTTGAGATCAGATAACATGGAAAACAACTTCTGTCCACGTTGCGGCAAGCGCGCAGCTTCTGTCGGAATCCACACGTGCAGCCCGCAATCTACCGTCACAGCCAATGAAGCCCTACGCGACCCGAACCCGACCCTTCCCTTTGTCACATATGAACCCTTGTTCGATGACAGCACTGTTAGAATTATCGCAGTGTCGATTGGTGGATGCTTCTTGATTGCCACCCTTGTTATCGCATGGTGCTTGCACTGATCGCAATCGGCACCCCACTATCCAACCCTTTTGAAGAAAGGAGCGGACAGGCTCGGGAAAAGCAAGGGGTGCCGACCCTTACCGCCTACCTTCCTTGATGGCGTTGATTTCAGCCAGCAGCTTGGCGCTCTTCTCCCGGATTTGAGTGTCGATCTGGTCGGCCTTTTCCTTGTCGCCATCCCGCTTGGCCGCCTCGCGTGCTTTGCGTAGCTTACCCTCGCTGTTGAAGTAGGCCTCAACCTTGGGGCGCATGCGCAGCTCAGGATGCTCGGCGATCACCTGCCGTGCCTCTGCCACCTTACGATCCTCACGCAGACCCTCAACTTCGGCATTCAGCGTGTTCAGCTCGGCGCTGATCCCGTAGAGCTGGTTGCGCACCGCGGATGTGTCGGTCGTGCTGCCGGCGAACTTGCCAAGCAGCGGCACCTTGTACCAAGGACGGTTCTCATCGGGTGCCGGGCTGCTTCCATATTGGATCAGCTTTCCGGTCTCGCGCGCCACGCCGCCACCCAACTGGCCGAAGACGTAATCGATCTGGTCACCCGTCCAGTTGATCAGGCCCGGGCGATACTCGCTGCCGCCGGTCAGGTTGTTCAGGGTCTTGGCGACAGTGGTGCCAAATCCGCTCGTGGTGTCCTTGCTGCGCGTCCAGCCCGGCGTCGGGCGGCGCGGATCGCGATCTTCCTTGTAGATCGGGCGATCGAATGCGTCCCGGTTCTGCAGCAGGGCAACCGGGATGTCGCCTGCGGCCGGGGTCATGTTGAGCAGCAGGTTCGGCGTGCCACCCAGCGGGTTGAACGCTGACGGAATATCCATGATGGCATCCGCTGCGTGCTGCCATGCGTTCTGCGGGTGGAGCATGGCTTCGACCCCGTGGCGCCCCATGTTGAAGACGGCGTTCAGACCGAGCGGCATCGGGATGGTCACGTAGTCACCACCTCCGGTCGGGATCACGAAGTTGCGCGCCTTGACGTGCTCTGGCGGCTGGTCATCCTCATAGCCTGCGGCTGCCAGCAACAGGCCCTGCAGCGCGCCAAGAGCGGGCAGGGCACCCAGTACCACCTTGCCTGCCTTGGTCAAGCCGGTGCGCTCGCTGTAGCCCTTCTCCGCATCATAGACCCCCTTCTTCTCGAACAGCAGTTCGGCAAGCCGGGCTGAGCCTTGCACCGCTGCATTGAAGAACGGGAACAGGGCGCCAAGCTGGGAACTGATATTCCCCTTGCGGTTGAAATTGACCGACACGTTCTTCGAAACCACGGCCGCCTTGGCGGTGGCTTCCTTGTCGCTCAGGCCGGCGGCGATGTACTTCTCGTAGCTGGCTTTGAACGCAGCAACACGGGTGCCCATTTCGAAGGCGCTGTTCAGATGATCGACCATCACCGGCAAACGACTGGCCAGCTTGGCAACCTTGTTCTTCACATCCCCTTCTAGGAACTGGGCGGTCTTGTCCTGAATGGCGACAAGCCGCTCGCCGGCTTTGTAGAGTGCGTCCTTGCGAATCCGCGGATCGTCGGTCTCGTTGTGAGCGTCACCGAACAGGTTATTCACCTGCCGCATGGCGTCTTCGAAGTTGCTCATCGATTCCCGCAACCCGGTCAGACCACCAGCAGCCTTGGCCTTTTCCATCCACCACTCGGGCGTGCCGGGCTGAGCCACCACATCGGCGGCCAGCGTGTTGCTGTGCTTGGCGTTGTGTTTGGCATTCAGGTGGCGCAAGATCGAACGCGAGTTCTTCCACGCATTGCCCATCAGCATGGCAGAATCAGCAGCTGTCCAGTTCGGCACACCAGTCGAGGCCATGTTGATGGCGCTGGATTGGATGTCGCGCAGGAAGTTAATCGGGGCAAACATCGGGTTGTATTGCGTGCTCGTGCCAACCACCCAGCGGGAGAACACGTTGGTGACCTTGAACACACCGCTCAGCTGAGCGGTATCAAGGTTCTTCAGGTTCCTCACCATTGCCATTGCATCGGTCGAATCTTCATTGAAGATGATGACCCGGTTCTCACCATCCACCGGGATGATGAGCACGTTGTCCTTGTTGATGTAGGCCGGGTTCTGCGAGGTGACGACGCGCCCCTGCACGCCGAGAGAGGTGTAGGATTTTGCCCCGTTCGGGTTGTTCGCCGTTGCGGCAATGTACGCTGCAGCTTTGGCTTCACTGTAGAACTCGATTGGCACACCGCCGCCGTTGAGAATCGGCTGACCATTGATGTCTTTCACCTGATAGACATTGACCTGTTTCACGGTGCGGATGTTCGGGGAGGTATCCACCTGCCACATCGGCTTCCATTCACCACCCTTGGTTTGGAACATCGGAACCGGGGCGTTGTTGCGCGTAGCCAAGTTGAACAGGGTTTGCCCAACACGCGCTTTCTCGCCACGATCAACAATCCGGGCGCCCTGCAGCAGCGTGTTTGCCAACGGGGATTGGATTGGGGCTGCGCTACCCATTGCCCGGCGCGCGATACCCTCGCGCACAGAGAAGCCGAAGCCCGTACCACTACCGATATCCTCGATATCCAGCTCGCGATGCAGTGGAGCGTAGGTCGGGAACAGGTTATTCCATGCGTCGATGGTGTCCTGAGTCTCGAGCCCGGCCGCCACAGCGTACTGCTGCAGGGAACGAGTCACCGAGTCATAGATCGCCGCCGCCTCCTGATACTTGGCTTTGTCGAGCGATGCCAAGTAGGTCAGTGCATCTTCTGTCTTGATGCCAGTGCCGGGCTTGTCGGTCAGGTTGAAACCCCTATTGGTTTCTGCGACGTAGGGATTGACCCGGGCGATGTGCGCATTGCGATCCGGCACAGCCCGGTTGATCAGGAACTTGTCGAACTCGGCGCGGGTGATCCCGGCCTTGAACAAGGTGTTTTCCAGCTTGGCCATCGGATCGACCACCAAGTTTTCATAGTTGAACTGGCGGATACCTTGGAAGCGGTCGATGGCGCTCAGCACCGTGTTGTCCTTGATGGCCCGCATGATGCGACCGAGGGTGACGTGCTTGTCCTGAATCGCGGTGCGAACCGCGCTCGTGATCCGCTCGAACCAGCTCAGGCCACGAGGATCAACAACCCGGATTTCGTTCGGGCTGCCAACCACGCCGGCCTGAGCACCTTGCACCGCAGCATCCACCGGCGGCGCCAGCGGGCCTTCGCTGCGATCGAACAAACTCATCTGGGGTTCGCCCGGGTCCAGCTTGCTACCGTCGAGCAGAGCGAACTGGGTTGCGTCGAAGCCACCCCACTCTTGGGCCTTCGGACCATAGAGCATGTTGCCATCCGCGCTGCGCTGGGCGATGGCTTCCTGCTGCGTCAGCGCGGCCACCTTCTCGGCCTCGGTCTGGGTCAGGGGGCGATCCAGTTCGGCGACCAGGGTGCGTTCGGTGATCTTCTTGCCGTCCTTTTCGTAGGTGGATTCCACCACGTTGGAGCGGGTGATCTTGACCCCGGCTTGTTCGAGAACCATGCGCGCGGTCGAAGGGTTGATCTTCTGCGTGCGTGCGCCAGCACCAACATCCAAACCGATATTGACCAGCGCCAGCTCAGGGTTGTCGGCAAGCGGGTTCTTCTGGCCAACCACCTTGGCGGCTTCATTGGTCAGAACCGGGATCGGCTCGGTGCCAAAAACGGTGACAGCCAACTGGTTGCCGAACGGCGCAGAGTACCCCTTGTAGCCGGCGTCGAGAACGGCAGACTCAAACGCATTGTGCCAATCGTCGCCGCTCAGGGTGTTGGGGATGGTCTTCTGGATTTCGTTCGACTCGTGGGCCGGATAGATACCGTCGAGATTTGCAACGTGCTTGACTGCACCGACACCGCTCTCCGGGCGAATGCCGTTGCCGGCGTCAGCGTAGAAATGCACACGGGTCTTCAGGCGCTCATCGTCAGAGCGTTCAATGCGCTTGCGCTCGGCACCCTTGTAGCCGGTGCCATACTTGCTCGGGTCAAGCTCGGTACGCTGCTGGTGCGAGTAGTGCTCGCCGGTGATCCGGATAGGGGTGACGCCCAACTTACCCATCTGCTCCAGATCGTATTTGGTTTCCGGGGTGAGTCCGATGTTTTCCAGCATCGTGTCGCGCTTGGCTGTCTGCTCCATGCGCAGGGCAGCAATCTCCCGATTGATCTCGCCGCGGCGCCCATTGCTGGTTTGCGGGGCACGGTGCTCGGCAATCAGATCGTTGATATTGAGATCGATATCGCTGGCCGTGAGCTGGCGCAGAACCTCGCGGGCTTCGGCGCGTTCTTGGGGGGAAGTGTTCGGGTCATTCAGGAATTCGCGAACAGCGTCGATCTCGGATTGCAGTTGGCTCTTCTGCTCTTCCGTGCGATCGAAGAACCAACCTTCCTGCTCCTTGCCCATCTTGGCGGCGGCGACAACCTGCTGCTCAGCCGGATCGGCATAGCTGTTGTTCTCGATCTCATCCAGAACGGTTTGAGACATGATCGCAAAAGCAGCGGATGTCGGACCAAGACCTTTGCGACCTGACTGCGGATCGGCTTGGCTTTCACCGCCGATGGCATTGACCTTTTTCAACAGACCAACGAAAGTTTCGTAGTCCAGCTTGCTCCCCTTGGGCATACCGTTCGGCGTGTTCGGTTCGTACTTGGCAATGAACCCTTTACCATCCGGGCTGACCACCAGATTATCCAGCGCGCGACCGTTCGAGATCACCTGCTTGGCGTAGCGCGCGGCGTTATCCGGGCGGCTGACCAAGGCGTTGTGGGTGTGCCGCAGGATGTTGGCGCCAATGCGTTCCTGATCAGTCAGGTGCGCCCACAGCTTCGTGTCCATACCGTAGGAGCTGATGTCCCGGCCGCCCACCATCGGACTGAGCAAGTCAGGCTCTTGCAGGCGCAGGCTGGTGGCAACGGTCTGCCACGGGCGCCGCACGTTGTTGTTGGACATCAGGGTATCGGATGTCGGGAGGCGCAGCTTGTGGGCCTTGGCCACATCCGAGAAGACGCGATACACCACATCGGCCGTGCCAGTGTAGCCGGCTAGGTCCATTGCGTGAATCTCGTTCTGCTTGGAATGAGGGTTGAAATCCATGTAGGCGGACGTGCGTTCCACGGTGTTCGGCAGGTAGGGGTTCTCCCCGGCATGCTCCCGGCCAAGGCCACGCACGGAAAGCCGGAGCACGGGTTTGCCATCAACCGTATCCGGTTTCAGGAAACCAATGACCTCGTTGTTCGGCATATCCTTGGGTTCAGGGTGGTTGCGTTTCTTGGCCCACTGCTTTGCCTTTTCGAACATGGCTGCGTTGTAGGCATCGACCAGCTTCTTGTAGTCGGCCGGGGTGCTGTCCTGTCCGTTGAGGAACTTGGAGCCATCGATGTCGATCTTGATCTGCCCATCGTTGGACATCACGTTCTGCCAGAAGGCACCCAGCTTTTTCAGGGCACCGCTGGCGTAGGCGTTGGCAAGGCGTTGCTTGAAGTCGTAGGTAATCTTGCGGCCACCTTCGGCGCGAGCTGGCTCAGGATCGCTTTGCTTTGTCATCCGGTCATCGGCTGCAGCGGGGGTGGCATTCTCATTCACCAGTTCGCTGAACCGGGCGCCTGCCGCAACACGCGCACCTTCAATGTTCGGATAATCCAGCATGGCCTGAGCCATTGCCGAACGTGCCCCGTTGCCGGCGGAGCGCGCAACAAGGCGAAGCTCGGTCGGGCTTTGGTTCATGGTACGCTGGATCGTAGCGACGTTGTTTCCACCAGCGTTCCAAAGCTCATCAAGGGCGGCGTGCAGCGCGCGTTCTTCCGGCGCAGCAACCCCGGACATCTCCTGAAAATCTTCGATACCTTCGAAGCCACCTTGGTCCGGACCATAGTCGGGCTCTTCTTCGATCCCGAGAGCGCCCATCATTTCTTCTTTGGCGCCCTGCCGTTCGTTGTCATCGATGCGATTGTTGATCACGTCGAAGGCGTCATCGAACCCTGCTTCGTAGCGGGCGATATAGCCATCAACGAAATCGCGAACCAGACCGGTGGCGCGGGCGTTGCGCAGTTGCTCGAGAGTCAGGCCACCCAGCTTGTCGTTGATGTCGATGAGCTTGGTCACCAGATCAGGCTGCTCTTCGAAAAGGTTATCCACCAGATTCTCGAGCGTGTCACGACTGGCAATGTCGGCCATGTCGTCGCCAGTGTCCTTGCTCTGCGCCTCGGTTGGGATGAGGTCCGGGCTCGGGCTCTTGGCTTCGATCTTCTGTGCCGCCTTGGTGCTGCGCTTGATCACGTCGCTGCCGGCTTGCATGACCTGCCCCAACAGCTGAAGGTCCATGTCAGGTTCGCCGATGACATCGCGCACCCAGCTGACGAGCTTGTCCCACAGCGACTGATCCTTGGTGGCAGGCACCCCCATCAGGAAATCTTGGAATTGTGGGTTGGCAAAAGCTTCGGCCAAAAACTCAGCCTCGTCTTTCAACCCGTAGTAGGTTTCCCCGTTGCGCTTGGCGTAAAGGCGCGCAGCGTTCAACATCCCACCAAGTTCATTTTTCAGCCGGTCGTCCGATTTCGCCCGGGCAAGCCATGTTTTGGTGAGCGCATGCACTGGCTCGTGCAAACTGGTGATTTCGTCAGCATAGCCTTCCACGTTTTCAACGCGGGTGATACGGCCGCGGTTTTCACCTTGGGATACGTAGCCAACACTGCCCCGTACAAGCGCTTCCTTTGGACGATGCTTGTACGTTTTGCGCAGGTAAGGGTTGCCGGCGGCCAGCTTCTTCAACTGAGCGGCCATCTTGGCGACACGCGGCGTGGCGTTACCTGCCAGATAGTCCAGCATCCCGCCAACCGTTGTACCCTTGTTGATCTGTTCGGCGACGCCGCCCGTGCGGGTGTATCCGACAGCCTCCTTCATGGAGGCGCGATACTCATCCCACTGCTGCTGGGTAATCCCCTGCTCGGCGAGAGGGGTCGGCAACCCACCACGATCCGGATAGTTTAGCTGGCGAGCAGCATGGATCAACTTGTTGTCACTCAACCCCCTGCTCAAATCAGCATTGAGCAGGGATCGCAGGTCAAGGTTAATCCGATATGGGGCGTCAGCCTTGGCAAGCGCATCGCGAATTTCAGTAGCGTGCTTGACCACCGGAGCCTTGGTGGTCTTCGGGCTTTTTGGCTTCGGAGTGGCACCCAGTGCCGCCAAAGACACGTATGGGATAGTCGGCAACTTCAAATTTCCGGCCGGGCTCACCTTGGCTTGTTTCTTGATTGCAGCCTTGACCTCATTACCGTAGAGAGCGGCTTCGGCTTCGGACATGCCAGTTTGCTGGCGAACGAAGGCGAGGAACTTAGGATCAGCTTTGGATTTTGTCGTACTGTTGGCCACGATATACGCGGCGCGCATGACATCGTTCGGGAATTCAAGCGTGAATTGCTTCGACCCAAAGCTGTAGCGCGGCGCGGCCTTGGACAATTCAGGTGGAAGCTTGGGCTCGGCGCTGGGTGCCGGGGCGGTAGTGGCCGCGGCGGGCGGCACAACAACTTCTTCGCTCGGCTCGATCGTGGTCTGGGCGGCGGGGATAGTCGCCGCGGCAGCAGCCTGTGCAGTGGCGCCTTGCTTGACAGCGGAGGTAGCGGTTTGCTTGACCGACTCAACGGCGGCAGCCCCAGTGCGCAAGGTGGAACTGGCTTCCTGCCCAGCGACGTGCTGCTGGATTGCAGCCTCAACGGTTGGCGCAGAGATGGTTGCAGCGGCGCCACCTTGAGCGGCGACGGCGGCGGCATGTTGGCGTTCTTGCGGGGTGCTCATTGCGGCCGTCAGCGCGGCGCGGGCAGAATCCACACCCTCCTTGGCAAGAGGATCATTCGGATTTTTGGTGAGCACCGCCTCGGCGTTGGCCGCTTGCTGAGCCAAGTAGGCAACCTCAGAGTTGCGACGCAGGAAAGCGGGGTCGCTGGCTTTTTCTTCGAACTCGACAATGCTGCCCGGGGAATTGCTGGCCCCCTTGGTGACAAGGTATTCTTGCCAGCGCTGGTTTTCCGCAAGCTGCAGCGCAGCATCGCGCTCGGCAACAGTTTTGAACTCCGGCTTGGTGTCGCCGAACATGGGATGAAAACCCCCGCCTGCAGCAGCACCTACAATAGCGCCGACAGTGGCGCGCTTGGCCGCCTGCATGAGATCAATTTCTTCACCATTACCCATCATTTCGATGAGCGACTGGCCACCCTCTTGGATATATTCCTGAGCGCCTTCACCGGCAATCGAGGTCAGCACACGACGGGCAACCGTCTTGTTGAAAGCGTTTTCGACACCCTCACCAAGAATTTCCTTGCCGACAGCGCGGCGGGCAATACCGAGCCCAACGTTGCCGCCAATACCACCGGTTGCAATGCCAAGCCCAAGAGCACCGGCGGCGGCCAGCCCGCTCTCGGTCTCGTTATAGACATCACCTGCCATGAGGGCGCCTTCGCTGGCACCAGAAATCCCGGCCAGAACGTAGGGGGTGGCCTTTGATCCAGCCTTCAGAAGACCAGAACCGATAGCCGCCTTGGCTCCGGCACCGGCAAGCCCACCACTCGCGAGCATCGGTAGGGTGGAGCCTGCAATCAACTGGCCGACCATCTCCGGGTTGTCCCAAAGATAACCGGCAACGCTTTGATCCGGATTTTGAATTGCTTCGCTAAGGCCAACTTCTTTGGCCTTGATGATGTCGCTCTTCTTGTCGTCCCAGTATTCCTTGGCGGACGTGATGAAATCGGCGTCAAACTTATCTTTGCCCGTGCGACCGGTGGCCCAGTTCAGGAGACCTTGCCCGGCATCAACCACACCGACACCACCCTGCATGATCTCGGCACCGATGTCACCGGCAGCTTCTCCCCAAGTACGCTCGGTCCTTGGTTTGGGCTTGGGTTCAACAAACCCGCCGGTTCCAAAAATGGAATCTGCACCTGCTGTCGGCGCTTCGCCAAACCCGCTGGTGCCGAAAATGGTGTCGTCTTTGCTGGCCATATCGGGCTCCTAAATGTGGAGCGAGTATAGCTTATTTCACGTCGCCCGGTTTCTTTTTGTGATCGATGATGAACTGGTCTGTGCTCATCCGCATGGCATCAACAAAGCTGACATCCGGATGTTTGGCTCGCCAAGCGTCGGCATCGGTGCGAATTTTGGCGATGGCATCGTAACGATCGCTGCGGTCCTTGATCCCAAGTTGAGTATCGAGGTATCGATCGGCCTGCTTGACAATCGGCAAGGCCCCGTAATCGAGAACATCTTCGCCGGTTTCCTTGTTCTTCCCTTTGAGGGTGCCGAGCAAATTTAGCTCAGCCCGATAATCCTTGTCCTTCGTGAATTCGAATTGCTCCTTGCGCAAGGAACTCTCGCTCGCCTTCGCATCTGCACGGGCAGCGCGCGACTCAGCAACACCGGCAAGCGAAGCATTGACCTGCTTCTCCTTGAGCCGGTTATCCTCGAACTTGTCGGCGTACCCCATGTACTCCTTAGCGATATCCTTCTCGCCGCTGTCATAGGCGTACTTGGACATGAACTTGTAAAAGTCCGGGGTGCCTTCCTTGAGACCCTTGGCCGCGGCTTCCTCGGCGCCGAGTTGCATGACGGTAGCTTGAGAATCCTTCTTCTCCATCTCCATCTTGTCGGCGAACTTCTTCTTCAGTTCCATGCTGCGCTCTTCGCGCCCGGCCTGTAGCTCATCCTGAAAGGTTGCCAGTTCCTTCTGGCGCTCGAACTGCGCAGCGTCGCGCTCGGCCTGTTTTTCGGCGACGATCTCCCGACCAGCCCAGTCGGCCATGCCCTTACCGGCACCTGCGAGAATACCACCCAAAGACCAGCCCATGATTTACACCCCGCGCTTCTGTTGTTCGGCTGCTTCAGCTTCCGGGGTTTCGCCCAGTTCCTCTTCAGCCGCTTCCATGTCAGCCTCGCCTTCGGCCTTCTTGGTCTCGGCAAAACTCTGCTTCTGCTCTTCCGTGAGGTCGAGCTTGTCCATCAGATCATCGATCACCTTATCGACCTGTTCTTCCGGGATATTGTATGCCTTATAGACGGCATAGACCATGATCTCCATGCCGTCGCTCAGGTCTTGCTCGGTGACTTCAATCCCGCATTCGAACATGTAGTCGGCCGCTTCGAAAAGCAGCGACACGCCAGCCGGGATGATCACGTCCTTCGGAATGGTGCCGTTCCCTTGGTTATCCATCATCACCAGCAGGTTGGCCACACCTTCGCCAAGCTTGTTCTTCATCGGTACCTGATCATCAAGGATAAGGCCGTGGATAGCCTCGGCAGTTTCCTTGGCGTACATCATCTTCTTGCCGGCAGTCAGCACGCGCTGATAAGCGTCAGCCATCTTCGGCGGCATGATCTTGATCATGGTAGCCAGCTCGTCTTCGTGAGCCTTGACGAGCGGGCTCGTGGTTGCCGGGTTGGGCGGGGGCAGATCACCGCCCGGTGCAGGTGTCACCTGATCCAGATTCTGCGGCGATCTGGCAGCAGCCATCATCGGATTCGGAACGCCAGCTTGTGCGTTTTGCAGGGAGTCTTGGAGGATTGGCATGATGCGTCCTTATCGCTGGAGGCGCTGAAGTTGCTGCGGTGCAACATTGGGGGTTTGCGTGTTCGAGGACCACTGCATGTTCCCACCCAAGATCGGCCCGGTTTGACCCGGGACATTGTAGTCCATCGTGGGGATACCCTTGGCTGCGGCTTCGGCTTTCTTTGCAGCGTACTGGGGATCGCGCGGATCGAGCATCAGGATTTGCGTGTTGGCGTTCTTGGCTTGCTGGGCTTCCAGTTCGCGCTTCTGCTGCAGCGAACTGGCCTGCTGATTGGTGGCGTTGGCGGTAGCGCTCTGAGCCGTGGTCTGCGCATCAAGCAGAGCCTGCTTCGCCCCGGTCAGATCGCGCTCAGGATCGGTCGCACCCATCAGCATCTTGCCGCCGATTTCGACCATCTCCTTGTTGTCCTTGAAGAACTTGCCGGCGCCACTGGCGATATCACCAGCCTTGTTGTAGGCGTCGGCCAAGATACCGCCACCGCTACCACCGCCGCCACCTGTAGCCGAAGCTGCAGCATCCACGGGGGCGATGGTGTTCGTGCCGCCGGCAGACTGAAGCCCGCTACCCAGATCGGTCGGCGCGTTTGCCGTGGTCGGGGCGAGCGATTGCTTCGGAGCAGCAAGCCCGCTACCAAGATCGTAGCCCGTGCTCGTGCTGCCAGAAGATGCTCCGGGCACAGCATCGACTGCCAACTCTTTCGGAATGGCAGTGCTTGAGGCTTTTGCTGCTTCAGCGCTGGTGGTCAAGCTGTCACCGATTGCACTGTTCAGGGTATCACCGGCGGTAGATGTCGCTTCTGCGGTTACCGGGGCTGCGTTTGCGGTCCCGGTCTCGGCAGCAGCACCCGCACCACCGATACCCCCGGTCATCATGGTGCCGATGCCGCCGGCCAGCGAAAGCACGCCGCCGATCTTCATCAGCTTCTTGTTGCCAGTCACGGCGCCGACACCGGACATCACGCCGCCGGCAACCATCGCCCCGGCAGACAGGGCTGAACCTACACTCCATGCGCCACTGGCGGACATGGCGGCAAGCGAGGCGCCACCGGTAGCCACAGCGGCGACCGCAGACACGATGCCGATGACAATTCCGATACCCTTGGATTTCAGGTACTCACCGTAAGCAGCGCCGGATGTGGGATCGCCAATCGGCATTTCCGCAAACACTCGGCGATAGTGGCGCATCTCGTTACGTTGTTCAAAAGTGTGCATGATGCGCCCTCGGGTATTTGATTTCGTTCAGGATGAATGTTTTGAACCCCTCGATTGTAGTCCCAAGCGGCTCAAAACCCAAGTGGCG
>Ga0209202_1001602_pt1 | contig 13583 bp, 16 predicted proteins | sample AD_UKC032_MetaG_FD_184416 | JGI IMG/M metagenome (GOLD analysis project Ga0209202, IMG submission 184416) | Active sludge microbial communities of municipal wastewater-treating anaerobic digesters from USA - AD_UKC032_MetaG (SPAdes) (version 2) | ecosystem: Engineered > Bioreactor > Anaerobic >... | reverse complement strand
GGAAGTTCTAAACCTTTAACCAAATATGCTGGATCGAGACTTACGGAATCTGAAGCGAAACAATATGCTGAAAGACTTTCAGACTATATGAAGTCATCAAAACCATATTTAAATCCGGAACTGACCCTTTCACAATTAGCTGGTGGCCTTGGAATTTCAAGCCATTTTCTTTCACAGGTAATAAATGAAAAGTTCGAACTTAATTTTTTTGATTTCATTAACGGATATCGTGTTGAAGAATTTAAAGAAAGAACCGCTGATCCCAGATACAGTAATTTTTCATTATTAGGAATTGCACTTGAATGTGGTTTTAACTCGAAGTCAGCATTCAACAGGATTTTTAAACTAAAAACAGGCCTTACTCCGTCTCAGTTTAAAAAGACCTTGTAATCAGTTGTTTATATACTTTACTTCTGAATTCTATCCGTCTCATTTTATAAAACAGGCCCTGTTTTTCAGTGTTCACAAGTCCTGTCTTATAACTCTGGACGATTCCCCTTTTGCCATAATGTAATTTTGAATCGAATTTATAACAGTTTGATTCTTAATTATTAATTTAAAATTTTATGATATGAAAACAAATGAAAAGAAAGTTGCTACAGACAACTTAAAAAGTAATCAGAACAGAAGGGCTTCATTAAGGAGGCTTCTGGCACCTTCGTTTATTCTATTAATGTTGATTTTTTCAACAAATGTTTCTTTTGCCCATTGCGATACTATGGATGGTCCGCTGATTAAAGATGCAAAGATCGCAATTAACAAAAACAATGTGAATTATGTCCTTAAATGGGTACAACCAGAGAATGAGACCGAAATCAAGGAGGCTTTCTCCCTTGCGATGAAAGTAAGAAAGTCAGGCGCTGACGCCCGGAATCTGGCAGATAAATATTTCTTTGAAACAGTCGTGAGACTTCACAGAGAAGGAGAAGGAGTCCCTTTTACAGGAGTTAAACCATCAGGAACTCCAATTGATGAAAAGATACTGGCTGCCGATAAATCAATTGAAAAAGGGAACCTGTCTCCAATTAAAGATCTTGTTCCCAAAGAAATGCTGCCAGAACTGGAAGTGCGGTTTAATAAAGTAATGTCCCTGAAGGATTTTGATGTGAATAATGTATCCGAAGGAAGAGAGTACATTGAGGCTTATGTACAATTCTTCAAGTTTGCTGAAGGTGAAGAAGAAGGCCACGCTCTTCATGAGTCACATAATTAATAATTTACACACCAATATAAATTTGTATAATCACAATTTTGAATTTATCAAACTATAAAAATATTTAATATGAAAACAGCAATAGAAGACCTGATACATGAACATAAAGCTATTCAGTATGCTTTGAATATTCTGGAAAAAATGAGTGAACGGATTGAGAATAATCGTGATGCCAAGAAATCTGACATCAAAAGCTTTTTGGAATTCTTAAAAGAATTTGCAGATAAGTGCCATCACGGAAAAGAGGAGGATTTTTTATTCCCTGCTTTGGAAAAAGCAGGACTTAAAAAAGAAGGAGGTCCGATTGGAGCAATGTTATTCGATCATACTCAGGGGAGGAATTACATCAAACAGATGCAAAACAGCATTTTGAATAACCAGGTTGACAGACTTCTTTTTGTTCAGGCTTCCAAAGATTACATTAGCCTGATGAGGTCACACATCCAAAAAGAAAATAATGTATTGTTCCCTCTGGTTGATATAAAACTTTCAGATTCAGAGCAAAACGATCTGTATGAAAAGTTTGAAAATCATGAAGAAAATGTAATAGGTAAGGGCAGGCATGAAGAGTTGCATAATATCCTTGAAACATTAGCGGGAAAATACCTGGTTCTGGATAAAACGGCACATCACTAAGCTTCTTTTGACGATGTCTTTTATGCGGCAGGATTAAGGTGCCAGTTTGGGGCCGGGATTTTGAGGAAAAATTGAGGAATTTTATTTTACGCTATTGTAATATTGTACAGGTTCTGCATCCTCAGATCAATATTTGAAATAATATCAGCACAGTCTTTCAGTTCTTTTGTAACACTTTCCGTCTTCCTGTTGGTCAGCTTATATGATAGCTCATGTTCAAGTGACGCCCATAAATCCATTGCAATCGTTCGAATCTGAATCTCAACTTTCACAAGTTCTGTGCTTTCTGACAAAAACACAGGAACAGTTACTATAAGGTGCAGGCTTCTGTAACCGTTCGGTTTCGGGTCCTTTATATAATCAGATCTTCGGATAACTTTAATATCATCCTGAGAAGTTAGCAGGTCGGCAATGAGGTAGACATCGTCAATATAAGAACATATTACCCGGACACCAGCTATATCAGTAAGATTCTCTCTGGCAGATTTAACGCTAAGCTCAAAACCCCTTCGTGACAGCTTTCTTATAATACTTCTTGGCGATTTAACCCTGGCTGTTATTATATGTATCGGGTTGCGATCTTTCACATGCTTAAATTCATCATTAAGGTTTTCAAGCTTTGTTGTGATTTCTCTGGTAGCTGATGAATAAAGATTCTCAGTAATACGAAAAGAATTTATTGCTTCAATGATTTCTTTGGGTAAGTCCTGGTCAGTAAATCCATCAAGTAAATAGTAAGTTTTGGGAAGATCAAATTTATCCATTGTATTTAAGAATATTAGTATTATCCAACATAAATATTTAAAAGAAGGTTAATCCCATAAGCTCGCCCCGGTTGCGTATTCTGGTCTTTAACAAGATAAAGTAAGACATGGGTAAAATTACAAAAAAAGCCTGTCTGACAGCAGTCGGAATAATCGTACAGCCTGTGCAGCTTCTGCCTGAGGGGTTACTATTATGGGATTTTCATTAACTTTGTTCAGGTATACCGACAGTCTCATTGATAAATTGAATGAGCACTATGGCGGAGACATAGTGCATTCCGATTTATACCAGTCAAAGAATAATTCAGATGAACAGGATCTTACTGGCTGAAGTAGCGTATGTAGTTGTTCTTGTACTGGTGTGCATCCGTATTATTTATGATACCCGAAGCGCCAGCAAAACGCTTGCATATCTTCTCCTGGCAATATTTATACCTTTCGCCGGGATGATTTTCTATTTCCTTTTTGGCATTAATTACCGGAAAAGGATCATCTATAGCAAGAAACTGACAACAGATGAAAAGAAACTAATTGAACTGCATGACAGGATAGTATCATCAACGGTGAACAATCTTAAAATGCACTCAGATGAAATGAGAGCGGGTGAAGGGCTTGTCAATCTCTTGTTGCATGATAATCTGAGTCCTCTGACAAATGGGAACAATGCTAAGTTGCTGATTAACGGAGAAGATAAATTTCCGGAAGTGATTAAAGCCCTGAAGTCGGCGAAGGATCACATCCATATGGAGTATTATATTTATGAAAACGACCTGATTGGCAATCTTATAAAAGATATACTTATTGAGAAGGCACGTGAAGGTATCTGTGTGAGGTTTATTTATGACGATTTTGGCAGCAGGCAGATAAGGAAGAAGCTTGTAAAGGAGTTAAAAGAAGGTGGAGTTGAGGCATATCCGTTCAACCGTGTCAGGCTTTTACTTTTTGCCAACAGGATCAATTACAGAAATCACCGGAAAATCATCGTAATTGACGGTAAAACAGGTTTTACGGGTGGCATAAACATAAGCGACAGGTACATAAACGATGGGAAGATAAAGAACAAAGTTTACTGGCGCGACACCCACCTGCGAATCGACGGACCGGGAATTGTTATTCTCCAGCATGTTTTTCTTTGCGACTGGAATTTTTGTTCAGGCCAGAAAGTTGAAGCTGAAAGAAAATACTTTAATACAACTCCCATGCCTGATAGTGATGTAAGGATTCAGATTGCAGCCAGCGGACCTGATTCACCAAACTCGACAATTATGCTCTCACTTCTGAAAGCTATCACAATGGCAAAGAAGGAAGTGCTTATAACTACCCCATACTTCATCCCCGGGGGAAGTATTCTGGACGGCCTGACGATGGCTGCCCTTAGCGGTGTTTCTGTTAAGCTCCTTGTTCCGGGTATCACAGATTCAGTTATAGTAAATAAAGCAGCAAGATCATATTACGGGGAACTGATGAATGCCGGAGTAGAAATCTATATTTACAGGAAAGGTTTTATCCATGCAAAAACAATGGTAATTGATAATTTTGTGTCCATTATTGGGACAACCAATTTGAATCACAGGAGTTTTAATCTTGATTTTGAAGTTAATGCAAATATTTACGACACTGCCTTTTCTGAAAACCTGAGCAAAGTTTTTTATGCTGATCTCAGGGATGCCGAGAAGATAAACATCGAGAGGTGGAAATCGCGGCCGGCTTATCTTAAACTGGTTGAAAGGCTGGCAAGGCTTCTTTCCCCGGTAATGTAAAATCTATCATAATCTATCAACCATGATACAATCATATAATCAGGATATAAAAGATGTGCTGAATAGCCTCAAAACCTTCCTCCAGCTCGCTTTCATACTCACGCTTCCTTTGGTGCCGGGATCTGAAGAAATTCTGTATAGATTTAAATAAGAGAATGGTGTAAGGTGATACCTGTCAAGGCCTGAAAATATTATATCTTAAAAGAAAATTGGAACAAACTACAGGAAGGCCGATATATTGCAAAATCCTTAGCCTTTCAGCTCTTCCAGCAGTCGTAACGCAGCATCACGTATAGGCTTCTGCTTCCTTCGCCATATCAGGTATCCTGTAAATGCCGATATCAGCATTACCGGAATATAAAAAGCCTGAACATATAGTATCCTGTTTAACAGTTCAACTGTTGTCCATTCGCTTATTTCGGAAATTACCAGGGCGGCATCTATAAGCAGGATTGATGGCAGCATAAATAAATACCGGCCTCCTTTCACTCTTTCACGTAATGTCTCCTTTATTCTGTGTATTTTATTCATCAGGATCTCCTGATAGATATCCATCTGGTCATCTGGTGTCGGAGCATAATACCTGCATATGTGTACTGTTTTTTCTTTGTTTCCGGAAATTATCTTCCGGAACTGCTCTTCTTTGTTCTCCATATGAATTGGTACCTTTATTCATTTAGTACGTCAGTGAACACTTTTGTTACAGAAATTTAGCTTTTTTTTTAAGAAAAGTTTATATTTTTTATGTTCAGAAAAATAATAGGGTTTGGTGCCAATTGCATAAGCCGGTCGTCCTGACCACAAGAAGCCGGAGTTACCTGACCATCGCCAGCCGGTTGTAAATGGCTGTTCTTATATACATTATATTTTGAATTATCTGCATTTAATTTTCACTAATTAATATCCTTTCCCTCAGATTATATCTATCGCCTTCCCGGAGGAAATAAAAGATCCGTTCTTTCTCAGGTAATTGCTTTAACTCCGAGCCCTCCCTCGACCAGAATTTCCCATCATAAACAACAACATAACTTTTCCCCACCACTTCAAAAATATCTCCCCTGACTATTATTGCTGTTGACTCATCAATGCCAATTCCAAGTAATTCAGGATGATTCTTCAGTATTTCAAACATATCAAAATGCCTGTTTCGGGCAAGCACATGCTGATCAATGGCGACATTCTTCAGAAAGCCAAATCCCTCCTGATGATCACCCATCATAATCTGATTATTCTTTGTATCCCCACGTACAAGAAAACTGCCCTGAATTGTAGCGCCAGCCGAAGATCCTCCTATGGTACCTCCGTTTTCAAGAACTTTCCATAGCATCTTTTCGGTCAGGGTATTCTTATATGCATCAACAAGTCTCCATTGACGCCCCCCGCTAAACCAGACCAGCCTGGCATTCAGGAGTGGCTTTACAAATTCTTCAGTATTCGCAACATTCCTGTCATTCGTGTGCAGAACTGTGACATTGGTTGCACCCATTTTCCGGAGCAATCCTGCTTCACCAAAGTTTTCATCATAGTTTTCTTTCCCGTCAGCTGTGGGAATAATCACGATCGGAATTTCAAGACCTCCGCTTATTTCAATTATCTTTTTATTCAGTGATTCACTTATATCACCCCCGCCAATGATAATGAGTGTTCCCTTTTCCGGACCTGATGAAAATTCCTTGTCCCCGGCATCCTGACAGCTGAGGGAAAGCAAATTCATATTTAGAATCAAAAAAATGTAGTAAATTTTCATACTGAATAAATAAGCATATATCAATTCAAATCTAACAAATTTATATTCTCCGGAATAACGGAAGATCATAAATTTGAGAGATTAATTCTATAATAGATTTCATTACAATAATGCACCATCAGATATGATTTTAAACTATATCCGCTGGAATCCTGACCCTGAGATAATAAATATCTTCGGGATTTCGATCAGATACTATGGATTGCTCTTTGTAAGTGGATTGATCCTTTGCATCTATATTTTAGGCTGGATTTATAAAAGAGAAAACCTCCCATCTGAGCACCTGGAGAAATTAGCAATTTTTGGCATGATTGGGATTATTGCAGGGGCACGATTAGGACATTGTCTATTTTACGAACCTTCTTACTATTTATCACATCCCCTTGAAATGATTCTACCGGTTACTTTTCCTCCTGATGGTGGGATAAAGTTCACCGGATATCAGGGATTGGCAAGCCATGGAGGTGTATTAGGTTTACTCATTGCGTTATATTTCTATTCGCGAAAAACTAAACATTCAATGCTTGGCGCCATTGATTTGATTGCGGTTGTTTCAGGATTGAGCTTTGGATTTATCAGACTTGGTAACTTTATGAATTCTGAAATTATCGGCATTCCTACTACCTTACCCTGGGGTGTGATTTTTGAGAGGGTAGATAACATCCCGAGACACCCGGCTCAATTGTATGAGGCGATCTCTTATCTGGTCATTTTTGCAATTATGATGATCCTTTATAAGAAATTCAGAGACAGACTTAAAAACGGATTCTTCTTTGGACTTGGATCTGTTTTATTTTTCCCAGCCAGAATTCTGATTGAATTTGTAAAGGAAAATCAGGTTGGCTTTGAGGATGAGATGGCATTAAATATGGGACAGCTTTTAAGCCTTCCTTTTATTTTAGTGGGGATTGGATTTATAATTTATAGTCTCAGGAAGCCAAAAAAACAAGCATCTGAAATCTTATTGTCTTTCCGGAACATATGGAGTAATTTTGATTAATAATCAAATTATTATGAATAACTATAGAAATACTTTCAATACTTTTTCTGTTTCACATAAAGTTGTTGTTATTTGCGGACTGATTAATCTGATAGTGATGGCATCTTCCTGTAAAAATTCTCCCGGGAAGGATCCTGACATAAAGCTTAGACAGGAGGCAGAGAGGATTTGCCGGACAAACCTGATCATTGATTCCCACATCGACTGGCCGGAATTTATCCTGACAAATCCTGAAGATATTTCAATGCAGACCTCAAAAGGGGATTTTGATCTTGTAAGGGCAAAGAAGGGAGGACTGGATGCTGTACTGTCTGTTGCCTATATCAGCTCTGACTTTGATGCCGGCAAAGGACGCCAGATGGTTGATACTATGCTAAAGATCATCAGGCATTATCCTGAAGCATACCCTGATAAATTTGCTGTTTCAACTACTCCCGGTGAGGTCAGAAGCAACTTCGGCAAAGGGTTATTCTCTTTGATCCCCTGCCTTGAAAACGGATCACCGGCCGGAGAGGATCTGCAATACCTTCAATACCTTAAAGATCAGGGAATCGCTTATATAACTCTTTGCCACAATAAGGCAAACCTGATATGTGATTCTAATTTTGATCCCGAACGGAAGTGGAACGGATTAAGCCCCCTGGGATCGGAAGTGATCAGGGAAATGAACCGGCTGGGAATAATGGTTGATATTTCACATTCATCCGACAGTACAGTATTGCAGGCGCTGAGATTATCAAAAGCTCCCGTGATAGCTTCTCATTCATCATGCAGGCATTTCGTACCCGGTTTCGAAAGGAACCTTCCGGATGATCTTATCAGGGCCATAGCTGAGAAGAACGGAGTGATCATGGTGAACTTCTGTACCCAGTTTCTTGATTCAGTTTGTTCGAAGAATACGGAAGAGATCCAGAATCTGCTTGAATCCGGGAGCCTTAGATATGATTCAAAGGAAGGTAACGATCTGATCATGGAGTATGCCAAAACTCACAGGCTGGTCTGCGATTCCAGACAGCTTGTTGACCATATCGAGCATGTAATAAAGGTGGCAGGAATTGATTATGTGGGTCTGGGTTCTGATTTTGACGGTATCGGACCGTTAAAGCCTTCTGATATTCCGGATGTTTCAGGCTATCCGGTTATTGTTTTTGAATTGCTGAAACGTGGTTATTCTGAAGATGATATAGTAAAGATATTATCCGGGAATTTCCTGCGGGTCTGGGAAGAGGTTCAGAAAGCTGCCGGCAGCTGATATGCACATGAAGCCGGACAAAATTTAAAAAGCTTCCATAATTTTCAACTAATAAAATATTATGAAACAAACAGCTGGTTTTATTGGTGGCGGAAGGGTAACAAAAATCCTTCTGCAGGGTTTTAAAAATAAGAATGTGAAATTCGGGAAGGTTGTTGTTAATGACACCAATCCGGAAGTTCTGGCAAACCTCAGAAAACAGTTTCCTGATATTGAATTATCGGATGCAAAAAACACTGCCTGTCAGGATCTTGTCTTCATTGCACTTCATCCTCCGATGGTGATGGATACTCTTGAACTTATAAAAAATGATGTCCAACCGGGCGCAACAGTTATTTCACTGGCTCCGAAGATCAATTTACCAAAACTGGCAACAAAGCTGGTACATGTTAAAAACCTTGCCAGACTGATCCCCAACGCTACCTCATATATCAACGAGGGGTATAATCCGGTGACATTTGCTACAGGATTTGATCCTCCTGCAAAGAAAGAAATTTTGGATCTCCTGATTTCCCTTGGAACCACTTTTGAAGTCTCCGAAGAAAAGCTTGAGAGCTATGCTATCCTGTCGGCAATGCTACCTACATATTTCTGGTTCCAGTGGAAAGAGCTTGCTGTAATAGGAAATAAAATCGGCCTTTCAAATGAAGAAAGTAAAAAATCGATCCATGAGACTATTATTGCATCTCTCGATCTGATGTATAAATCCGGTTTATCTGCATCTGAAGTCATTGATCTGATCCCTGTTAAACCTATCGGCGAGCATGAATCACAGATAACAGAAATCTATAAAACTAAACTCCTGGGATTGTTTGAAAAGATAAAGCCTTAGGTTAATACATTCTCAGATTGCACCATACATTATACCTGTTACAGTTGCCATAACTATAACAAGGCTTACGTAAACCACTGTTTTCTGTGTGCCAATTATACCACGTATTACCAGCATATTTGGCAATGAAAGTGAGGGGCCTGCAAGCAGAAGTGCAAGTGCTGGTCCTTTTCCCATCCCCGAGGCAATAAGTCCCTGAAGGATTGGAACCTCCGTTAGTGTTGCGAAATACATGAATGCACCCACAACTGATGCAAAGAAGTTTGAAAATACCGAATTGCCTCCGACAAGTCCAGAAATCCATTCATTTGGTATCACCCCTGCAATAGTCTTCCCGTCATGAGTTGATCCAAGCAGAAAGCCTGCTGTAACAACTCCGATGGCAAGCAACGGAAGTATCTGTTTTGCGAAATCCCATGTAGCAATTGTCCAGGCTTTGTTATCCTCATCCACCTTATCGACGATTGTTATAACAATTAATGCAATTATCCCGACAAGCATTGGTACGAGAGGCCTGAGTTTATCGCTTTCAATCAGGTTATTTGACAGAATTACAGATGCAATTACTACAACAGCAGCACCAAGGACCCATTGCCATTTAATTTTAAGGATTTTGATAAGCGAATAACCCATGACAAGACTGAAGAATCCGGTGATCCACCATTTATAGTGCCATAAATAGTACCATGTACTTGTGGTGTCTCCTTCACCAGGTTTACCCCAGTTGGCAAATACAAGGATAAGTACAAGAGTAAAGAAGTGAAGGGATGTCTGCCACATCGGTCTTTTCTCCGGTGGCGCAACAATATTCATTTGCTCTTCCTCTTTTACTTTTTCTTCCTTTCTGTAAATAAATGCCATTATCAAGCCAATTATAACACTGAAAGAAACGGCTCCGATTGTCCTGGCAACTCCCATTTCAAATCCGAGAATTCTTGCTGTGAGTATTATTGCCAGTATGTTAATTGCAGGACCTGAATACAAAAATGCAATTGCCGGACCTAACCCGGCTCCCCGCTTGTGGATACTTGAAAACAACGGAAGAATTGTGCAGGAGCAAACTGCCAGTATTGTTCCTGAGACTGCAGCAACAGTGTAGGCCACCCATTTTTTTGCCTGTGCGCCAAAATATTTTATAACAGAGGCCTGACTGACAAAAACCGATATTACTCCTGCTATAAAAAAAGCCGGGAGCAGACAAAGAATAACATGCTCCTGAGCATACCATTTTACAAGATCAAGTGTGGCAGCAATAGCTGTATTGAACCTGGCACTCTCAATCGGTAAGAAGAATGTAAATGCAAAAACCGCTGAAATCCAGAACAGTATTTTTAATTCTTTTTTGAGTTCCATGTTAATTTGAAAATATAAAATACGAATTTGAAAATTTGATAATTTGAAAATTTGAAAATGTCCTAAACCTGACGAATTACCGATTACCGAATACCGAACAAAGTATGCCGTGTAAAACGATTACAGAGATATTCTTATGACATAATAAATTCCGACTACAATAAACAGAACGGCAATGATTCGTCTGAACCAAAGTTCAAACGATTTTATCTTGTTGTAAACATTACCGATCCCGGAAACTGTATAAGCAAGTACCCATGCGATTATTATCACCGGAATTCCGGTTGCCACTGCAAAGATGATTGGGAGGTAAAGTCCGGAAGCGCTTGAAACAGTCAGAGGTACAAGCATTCCGAAATAAAGAACTCCACTGTATGGGCAGAATGCAAGGGCAAAGATCAAGCCAAGCAGCAATGCATCAAGATATCCCCATTTCTTTTTATCCTGCATCCCTGATGTCAGCCTGTTAAATCCGGGTAAGTTTATTCTGATAATATCGAGCATGAATATTCCTATCAGGATCAGCAAGGGACCAATGATCTTTTCACCATAGCGCTGAAAGAAGCCGCCAAACTTCAACTGGTCAGCTCCGAGGAAAATTATCAGCGCGATTGCAGTATAAGTGATAGCCCTGCCAAGTGTATAGACCAGGCCGTTAATGAATACCCTGTTGCGGTCTTCGATGTCCTTGCTTATAAATCCGATAGCTGTGATGTTTGTGGCCAGAGGACAGGGACTTATGGCAGTCATCAAACCCAGCAGGAATGCCGTCAGCCAAGGCATTGTGCTGTTATCCAAAAGGTTCGTTAGAAATTCCATCTAGCTACTGAGCCAGCAGACCGTCAACATTCACGTTGATTATTTCCCTGAATTTTTCTGGTTTGCCTACCGCATACAAAAAACCTTCGTTGGTAAGGTTAATCTTCTTGTCTCCCTTTACTAAAAGAAGAGCCTGTCCTGAAACACCAAGCTTGTCTGCAAGGGGCTTGTTAACTGATTCTTCAATATTCACGGACCTGAATGTTATCAGTCCCTGTCTGACCTGTTCCGGATATAATGTTTCAAGATTCTCTTTAGCCTTTGCTTCAATCGTGTTGCAAGTCACACACCTGTTGGTAAAATGAAAATAATACGCTTCAATTTTATCCGACTGGTTGTCTGAAACTTCTGCCTGCTTGTTTGTCGATTGCGAATTACAGGCAACAAAGGGGAGGAAAAGCAACACGGCAATAATTAATCTGATTGTCTTCATGATTTCTGAATTATTGGTTTTGAATGATAATTTCTTTTACCTTATTGACTGTTGGTACCTGGCCGCTGAGGACCACCTTCCCGTTAATAACCAGGCCGGGAGTATGCATAATCCTGTACTCCATTATTTTAACAATGTCATCTACCTTTTCGATTGTTGCATTGATACCTGTTTCCGCAACAGCTTCCCGGGTTACTTTTTCCAGAGTATGGCATTTCGGACAGCCTGTTCCTAAGATTTTGATTTCCATGTCAATTTGAAAATTAGGTAATTTGAATTTTTGAAAATGGTTAATTGGGGGAGTTGGTGCCAGTCATTTCGTCGATTTCACAGTTTGCTACCCTTGCATTATCTTCATTAAGAAATGAAAGCAAAAGTTGCCTGGCAGCTTCCCAGTTTTCCCTGTTGATACAGTATTTAATATATGGGGGATTGATTTCTCCTTGTATCAAACCTGAATATTTCAACTCCTTCAGGTGTTGTGAAAGGGTAGACCTTCCAACTGGAAGTTCATCAACCAGATCCCCGCTATAACAGCAGGAATCCATTTTTGCCAGTTTCTGTATGATATATACCCTTACCGGGTGACTGAGCGCTTTTGAGACCCTGGCAATCTCGACAGCATTTTCTGGAAGTTTGATTTTCATTGTTGCCTTTAAAAAGAAATATATTTCTATATTTCGCAAATATACGAAATGATTTATTAATTTTGCAGTGACACAAAAAAAAATCCGGATATGAAGGGCAGGCAGATCAGGATATTGATACTATGTACGGGCAACAGCTGCCGCAGCCAGATAGCTCAAGGCTTCCTTCAGTCAATCGACACGAAAATTGAAGTGCATTCAGCCGGAACGTATCCAACAGCAACCATCAATTCCAGGGCTGTAAAAGTCATGGCTGAAGCCGGAATAGATATCAGCAATCACTATCCAAAAAATGCAGACATATACCTTAATGATGAATGGGATTATGTGATTACAGTCTGTGATGAGGCAAATGAAACATGTCCGGTTTTTACCGGGAAAGTGAAACATCGTTTACACATGGGCTATGAAGATCCTTCGCTTAAGACCGGAATTGAAGAGTATATTCTTGGTGAATTCAGGAGAATACGTGACAAGATTAAAAGTGACTTTTTCAAACTCTATTCAGAAAAGATAAAACCGGAAACAAATGGATAAACCAGCAAAGGCAATAGAATATTTCAGAAATAAATTTAATTGTTCCCAGTCGGTTCTGGCCACCTTTGGACCCGAATACGGATTATCCGATGATGAATGTCTTAAAATAGCGACTGCTTTCGGGGGAGGAATGGGCCGCCAGCAACATATTTGTGGTGTTATTACAGGAGCCCTGATGGTACTGGGTTTAAAATATGGCAAAGGGTTAAATGATCCTGAAGAAAAAAAGAATTATACCTACCAGTTAACAAAGGAGTTCTTTGATGAATTTAAAAGACTTTATGGTTCGGAAAACTGCCTTGAACTACTGGACGGACTGGATATGAACAACCCTGTTGACAATAAAAAAATCGTTGAAAGGAATTATTTTGAAATCAGGTGTGAAAAATATGTATCAGATGCCGTAAATATCCTCTCAAAAATGATAGAACAATAACAATAATAAGACAATATGGAAGCACAAAATCTGAAGGAAATAGTAAAAGAGAAATACGGGCAAATCGCAGACCAGTCGGATAAGTCAGACAGTTGCTGTGGCAGTAATTCCTGCTGTGGTTCCGGTTCAGATTTTACGGCATTCAATGATAGCT
>Ga0209202_1001598_pt1 | contig 13609 bp, 14 predicted proteins | sample AD_UKC032_MetaG_FD_184416 | JGI IMG/M metagenome (GOLD analysis project Ga0209202, IMG submission 184416) | Active sludge microbial communities of municipal wastewater-treating anaerobic digesters from USA - AD_UKC032_MetaG (SPAdes) (version 2) | ecosystem: Engineered > Bioreactor > Anaerobic >... | reverse complement strand
GGAACTGTTTCTCGAGTACTAAGATATTACGGAGAGAAACCACCGCGTCCACAATTATATTTGAATCAGATTCATCAACTCTAAAAGGAGAGAAATGGCCGTCGAACCAGGTGTGTGCGAAACTATTGCAATAATTATATTTGCAGTTTTTTGGTCTGGACTAATGTTCTGTACTGGGTTCCTTAGTGGAGAAGGAGATAGGTAATGAAAGCTCAAGAATATGCAAACTCTTTCTTTGATGCAGTAAAGCGAAGTAGAAATGATGATGAAGTAAAGAAAGCGATCCATGATATTTTGATCGAATTTATGGAAGAAGGCAGAGATCTATCTATAGCGCGCAAGGTGGAAACTGATAGTGCTACCATTGCTATATTGAAAGAACAGTCTGCAAAGTGGCGAGCGTTTGCTCGGATTGTAAATAAGAAGTATGGAGTATTTTTGATCAAGACGAATGGTTTTAAAGAGTACATACTTTCTAAACTGCCGGAATTAACTGGCAAACTATAAAAGGAGAAATAAAATGAATATTTATTCTAAACCAGCGATTATAGCCCTGGTTTCACTTGGCGTTGGAGGAGTTGCAGGATTTCTTGTTGCTAGAAGGCTTCTTGAACAGCATTATCAAGAACTTTCCCAAATGGAAATCGATGATGTTAAAGATTATTATCGCAAGAAGTATGAAGGTAAAGAGCCAGTCATTGTAACTGCTGACACTACTGAGGAATATCGCAAAATTGCGACGAGATATACTAAACCCGATCTTCATGAATTGGCAAAGGCTAATAAAGATGAGGATGAGGAAATTGAAGAAGATGATGAGACCGATGAGCTTGAAGAAGAGGAGTATGACGATTTGGACGACGATGGCGTAATTATTTCCCCGATTGAAACAGCCGATCACTTGGATCCAGACAAAGAACCATATTTGATCGATTATGACGAATTTGTCACGCCAACCGATATTTTCGACAAAGTGGATCTGTTCTATTATCGCTTTGATGATACGGTATGCGATGCTGATGACGTGATCATGAATGAGCCTGAGAATACTCTCGGATGGGAATGGATGAAAATTCTTGAAACTAAGACGACTGCTTTTGTCCGCAATGAGGGAATGGCAACCGACTTCGAGATTCATTCATTTAGCAAATCCTATAAGGAAGAAGTTGCTTCCCGTCTTGAAACCGATAAAGAAAAGAAATACCGGCACATGGCTCGGAAGAAAGAAGCCATGGATTCCTCAAGTGATGAATTCATCGAACATGAAACTTTAGCTAAAAAAGAAGAAGAAAAGAAAAAAGCAGCTGCCGTACGTAAGGCAAAAAGACTTGCCACGCAAGCCGCCGAATAAGAATAGTTGCTAGAAAAGAAGGCCTTAAACAAGCCTTCTTTTTTTTCTAAAATAGAAAGGAGGTGTGATAATGATATGGATAAAATCGAAGAAGACTATACGAATTATTTGAAAAATTTAGTAAGAGGCCCGAAAGAAACCGAGTATGAACTTCTTTTAGAGCGATTATGGAAAAAGGAATATTACAGTATACTTCCAAATGATCAGAATCGGGAAAAAGATGGAATAGGATTACGAGATATTCCGGACGGACCAGATTATAGAGATTACTATGGGCCTTGTAGTGTTTTGGAAATGCTAATTGCGCTAAGTAAGCGAATGGAATGGGAAATATCTGGTACTGGCTATAACGTAACATATCGAGATTTGTTCTGGGAGATGCTTGAAAATTTGGGATTAAAGAAGTTTGATAATTTAGCAGTTATGCATGATGCACGTACTAATGAGTTGGATCATATTTTAACAAATTGGATAGAGCGACAGTATTCTCCGGACGGTTCGGGTGGTATATTTCCGATAGAAAACTGGAGAAGTCGAACAGATAAACCTCAAAATAAGGTAGAAATATGGTATCAAATGATGCTATATCTGTCCAAAAACTATAAAATTTGATAAAAAACAGTCACACTTTTAGTCACACTTTTTAAAAAGTCACAAAAAAAACCGTGATTTTGCCAAAAACGGGACTAAAAACGTGACTGATAATAGGCTAAAAATGCAAAAAAATGAACTTAAAATTGAGAAAAGCCGCTAAAAAGTCACGAAATCACAAAAAAAAAGGCGTTTTTCAGTTTACGCTATAAAAATTTTAAAAAAACTTTTATAAAAATAAAGTGCAAAAACGGTATTTTTTCCGTGATTTCGTGACTGCTCATAATTTATCAAGAAAGGAGGTCCTTATATGGATTTTTTGGAAGTTGTCGAAAAGAAAGCCGTAAATACTAGCAAAGGAAGATCACCAGGGGCAATTGATATTTATCCCGATTTCAAAGTTTGCAAAAGTAAGGACCTTATGGTTCGTGGACGTTCGTTTTATGCAATCTGGGATTCAGAGCGAAATGCTTGGCTTACAGATGAGATGGAAGTCGTTAGATTGGTTGATCAGGAGCTATTTAATTATAGGGATACTGTATTGGGGCATGAGGACCATGTAAATATTAAAACTCTTGCTAGTTATTCTACTGGCGCATGGAATCAATGGATCAAGTTTATTAAAAGTATGCCTGATAATTATCACACCATCGATAATAAGATCTTATTTGCAAATGATAAGATAACAAAAGCCAGTTATTCAACTCATAATCTTCCATATAATTTAGAGAAAGGATCAACAAAATCTTATGATCGTTTGATGTCTGTTCTTTATGATGAAGAAGAGCGACAGAAATTAGAATGGTGTGTTGGGGCAGTACTAACTGGTGATAGTAAAAAGATTCAAAAGTTCTGTGTACTTTATGGCGATGCAGGAAGTGGCAAATCTACATTTTTGAATATTCTTCAAAAGCTTGTCGATGGATATTACATTGCATTTAATGCTAAGGCGCTTGTCGGAAATAACAATATATTTGGGACTGAAGTATTTAAGAATAATCCCTTGGTTGCTATCCAACATGATGGTGATTTAAGTAAAATTGATGATAATAGTACTCTTAATTCTATTATATCGCATGAGCAAGTTGTTATTAATGAGAAGCATAAGTCCCAATATTCTATGCCTATTAACTGTTTTCTCTTTATGGGTACTAACAAACCAGTAAAGATTACAGATAGTAAGTCCGGAATATTAAGGCGCTTGATTGATGTTCGTCCTAGTGGGCGTCATCTATCTCCAAAAGAATATGATCAAGTTATTTCTGAAATCGATTTTGAATTGGGAGCGATTGCTTATAAATGTATTGATATTTATAATGGTTTAGGAAGTAAGTTTTACAATGCTTATCGCCCGAAAGAAATGATGTTCGAAACAAATGTAGTATTTAACTTTGTAGAAGAATATTATTTCTATTTTCTAAATGAGATTGATTTTATTCAACTCAAAGATGCTTATATTTTATATAAGGAGTTTTGCCAAAATAATAGTACTGGCTATGTTCTTCCTCGCCATACTTTTAGAGAAGAATTAAAAGCATATTTTTCGGATTATATCGAGCAAAAAAGAATAGATGGAAAAGCATATCGGTCGGTTTACTGGAATTTTAAGAAAGAAGTTATTGATAATAATCAAGCTATTATTCCAGTAGAATCAGAAACAACGGAAGCTTTAGTATTGGATAAAACAAGTTCTATTTTTGACAGAGATCATGCCGATTATCTGGCGCAATATGCAAATGATAATGGAATTCCATATTTTAAATGGGATAACTGTAAAACAAAACTGTCAGATCTAGATACATCTAAAATTCATTATGTTCGTCTTGATCCAAATCATATTGTAATTGATTTTGATTTAAAAAATAATGATGGAGAAAAGGATCGAGCCATGAATCTTGCAGAAGCAAGTAAATGGCCAAAGACCTATGCAGAATATAGTAAAAGCGGAGCAGGAATTCATTTGCACTATATTTATGATGGTGATCCGACTGATTTAAGTCATGTCTATTCAGATGGGATTGAAATAAAAGTCTTTACAGGTAAAAGTAGTTTACGAAGACAGTTAAGTTTATGTAATGACATCCCGATCGCTCATATTTCGTCAGGTTTGCCATTAAAAGAGAAAGGAGGAAGTTACCAAATGATGGATGATAAGGCAGTAAAAACTGAGCGAGCATTACGGGATTTAATTATTCGTAATCTTAATAAAGAAATTCATCCCGCAACGAAGCCAAGTATTGACTTTATAAAAAAGATTTTGGATGATGCTTATAATTCGGGTCTTGTTTATGATTTGAATGATATGCGGGGCCGAGTCCTGATATTTGCTATGAATTCCACAAATAATTCAGATTATTGTGTAGCTCTTGTTCCAGAAATGAAATTCTCATCCGAGAAGGAAAGTAATCCAGCTAGTAATTATAAAATCGAGGATTTTGTATTCTTTGATGTTGAAGTATTTCCCAATCTATTCATAATTGTTTATAAACTTGCTGGAGAAAATCATAAACCAGTTACATTAATTAATCCGACGTCCGAACAAGTTGAGGAGTTATTTAAATTTAAGCTTATTGGATTTAATAATCGAAGATATGATAATCACATTCTCTATGCCCGATATATTGGGTATACCAATGAGCAACTCTTTAATTTAAGTACAAGGATTATTAATTCTGGCAATAATGATGTTCTCTTTAGAGAAGCTTATAATTTATCTTATACAGATGTATATGACTTTTCAAATAAGAAACAGGGGTTAAAGAAATTTGGTATTGAGTTGGGTCTTCATCATCAGGAATTTGCATTTCCCTGGGATGAACCAGTACCCGAAGATAAATGGGATCTCGCTGCAAAATATTGCGCAAATGATGTTTTTATAACAGAAGCAACTTTTAATGATCGGCGAGCAGATTGGGCAGCTAGGCTTATTCTGGCTGAATTAACTGGCGGAATTCCAAATAATTCAACAAATCAGCTAGTAACAAAACTTATATTTGGAGAAGATAAAAATCCCGAATTAGTTTATACAGATTTGACAGAAACTTTTCCAGAATATGAGTGGAAGAAGCTTGACGATGGACGTTTTCATAATATGTATCGGGGAGATGATGTGGGCTTTGGCGGATATGTTTATGCTGAGCCGGGTATATACACAAACGTTGCTCTTTTAGATGTTGCGTCAATGCATCCAACATCATTAATTAATATGAACTATTTCGGCAAGTATACAAAGAATTATGAAAACATCAAAAATGCACGCGTTCTAATAAAGCATGGGGATAAAGAAGCTGTTTCAAAAATGTTTGATGGAATGCTGACAAAGTATATGACTGATGATAGTATTATGGAAGATTTAGCATATGCTTTAAAGATTGCACTAAATTCAACATATGGCCTTACCTCAGCAAGATTTCCAAATGTTATGAAACACCCTCAAAATGTTAATAATATTGTAGCATTAAGAGGGGCTTTATTTATGCGCACCTTGCAAGATGAAATCCAAACTCGGGGATATAGTGTTATTCATATTAAGACCGACTCCGTTAAGATTGTAAATGCTGATAATGATATTATTAAATTCTGTAAAGAATTTGCAAATAAATATGGTTATGAGTTTGAGCATGAGGCAACCTATGAGAAGATGTGTCTTGTGAATGATGCCGTGTATATTGCAAAATATGCTTGGGCCGCGAAGAAAGATGATATTGGTAAATGGACAGCAACAGGAGCGCAATTTCAGCATCCGTATGTCTTTAAGAAATTATTTACAAAAGAGCCAATTGACTTTAGGGATTTTTGCGAAATTAAAACTGTAACAGGAACCTCTTCTTTATATTTAGATTTGAATGAAGATTTAAAAGAAGGTGAGCATAATTATTTATTTGTTGGCCGTGCTGGTGAATTTTGTCCAATTAGATCTGGGTTTGGTGGAGGTATATTATACCGTCACAAAGATGATAAATATTATGCGGCTGCAGGTACGAAAGGATATCGTTGGCTGGAATCAGAAGTTATTCGAAATCTTAATAATGAAGATTGCATTGATATCAAGTATTTTAATAATTTAGTAGACGAAGCTATTGATGCGATTAACAAATTTGGTGATTTCGAACAGTTTGTAACTGAAGTTAATTAAAAGGAGAAAATAATGGCAACAAAGGTGAAAGATAAGTTGGTAACAGAAAATATTAATATTTCAAATGCTCGTATTGGCTTTAGAAATTTTTCTGGAAAGGAAGGGCAATATAATCCAGCAGGAAATAGGAATTTTGTTGTTTTTCTTGAAAGTATTGCAGATGCAAAGAATCTTGAAGCAGAAGGTTGGAATGTTAGATGGTTAAAACCACGAGATGCAGAGGAAGAAGAACAACCAATTCTTTCTGTTAAAGTTGCATTTGGAGCATATCCTCCGAAAATTGTGCTTGTAACTCGAAAGGGATTAAGCCAGATCGGTGAAGATGAGCTTTCTATTTTAGACTGGGCTGATATTAAGTCTGTTGATTTAACGGTTCGTCCATATAACTATGAGGTTCAAGGAAAGAAGGGTGTAAAGGCATATTTGAAAACTATGTATGTCACACTTCAAGAAGATATGTTTGAAGCGAAATATATTAATCCTCCGGATTCTGCTCAAGCAACTGTTTGCGAGCCTGGATATGAATATAGAGATGGCGCATGTATGAAGATTGACGAGTAATATATGATAGTTGATCTCTATGACCATCAGAAAAGCGCCATAGAGAAATTAAAGCCCGGGTCAATTCTTGTTGGTGGAGTTGGCTCGGGCAAGACCTTAACTGCCTTAGTATATTTCTTTGAAAAAATATGTTATGGCAAGATTATGCAAAATGGTCATAATGATTATTCTCCAATGCGCTTGAAAAAAGATTTGTATGTTATAACAACAGCAAAGAAGCGAGACTCATTAGACTGGGTTAAAGAGGCTTCACATATTCCATTAAAAATAAAAATGGTTGATAGTTGGAATAATATTGCAAAATATGCATCTATTAAAGATGCATTCTTTATATTTGACGAGCAACGGGTTGTTGGGGCAGGAGCATGGGTTAAGTCCTTTTTAAAAATTACAAAAAATAATCAATGGATTTTACTTAGTGCTACACCGGCGGATACATGGATGGATTTAATACCCGTTTTCGTTGCAAATGGCTTTTATAAAAATAGATCAGATTTTCTAAGGCGCCATGTTGTATATAGCCGCTTTTCTAAATTTCCAAAAGTAGAACGATATTTGGAAATTCCGAAATTAATTCGGCTAAGAGATTCCGTCATGATTAATATGCATTTTCGGAGAAATACTGTTTCTCATGAAATAAAAATTATATGCGATTTTGACAAAGAAAAACAAAAACGATTAATGGTTGATAGGTGGGATATTTATCATAATGTTCCTATCCGAGATGTATCGCAACTGTGTTATCTTTTGCGAAGATTAGTAAATTCGGATAAAGATCGGCTTATAAAACTAAATGAACTTTTAGGCACTCATAAAAAGATTATTGTCTTCTATAATTTTGATTATGAATTAGATTTATTAAGAAACTTTGCAAAGGAATTAAAGATTCAATATTCTGAATGGAATGGCCATAAGCATGAAGATATTTCACAAAGTAATTCCTGGCTGTATTTCATTCAGTATATGGCTGGAGCTGAAGGATGGAATTGTATTGAAACAAACTGTATAGTATTTTTCTCTCAAAACTATTCATATCGAATAATGACACAGGCAGCTGGAAGAATCGATAGGCTTGATACACCGTTTACAGATTTGTATTATTATATTTTTATTAGTAATTCAATAATCGATTTAGCCATTGATCGAGCATTGAAAAATAAGCAGCGGTTTAATGAAAATCGATTTACAAAAATTTAGTCGCGTAAAAAACATATGCTATAATAGAAGAGATAGAATATGTTTATTACATATGCTATTTTTTTTGAAAGGATTTTATGAAAGAGAATGAATTTCAATCAAAACTTATTACAGAATTAAAATCAAGGTTTGTTGGATGCGAAATAATTAAGAATGATAGTAGTTATATTCAAGGGATTTGCGATTTAATAATTTTGTATAAAAATAAATGGGCTATGCTAGAGGTAAAAAAAAGTAAAGAAGCAAAAAAGCAGCCTAATCAAGAATATTATGTTAATAAATTTGGCAAAATGTCATATGCCGCATTTATTTATCCAGAAAATAAGGAGAAGATATTAAATGAATTGGAACGATCACTCCTCTCTTAAGGGAGAGCATGCATTTTTATCTGCATCCAAGTATCATTGGGTAAACTATGATGGAGAAAAATTAGAAGATGTATATTTGTCATGGTTGGCAGTTCAAAGAGGAACTGAATTACATGAATTAGCCTCTAAGTTAATTGATTTACGACAAAAGTTACCAAGATCAGAAAAATCATTTAATCTATATGTTAATGATGGTATTGGATTTAAAATGCTTACAGAACAAACACTATATTATTCACCTAATTGCTTTGGAACAGCCGATGCAATTTCATTTAGAGACAATATTTTACGTATTCATGATTTAAAAACAGGTAAAACCGTAGCATCTATGAAACAACTTGAAATATATGCTGCTTTATTTTGTTTGGAATATGGAAAAAATCCAAATAGTATTGACATTGAATTAAGAATGTATCAATTCGATGAGGTTTTAGTTCATCATCCCGAACCAGAAGAAATATTATATATTATGGAAAAGATTAAGGACTTTGATAAAAGAATTCAACGCTTACAAGATAAGGAGTAAAGGTCATGAGTGAATTAAAGCATATTGGTGTTCCACGCAGATCTGGAAGATATCCTTGGGGAAGTGGTAAGGATGGATATCAACGTAATACTTCTTTTCGAGGTTATGTTAAGGAATTAAGCAAACAGGGTTTGACTCAAAAGCAAATTGCGGAAGGGATGGGGCTGACAACCACCCAACTTCGTGCAGAAATTTCTATAGAGAAATCTGCCCAAAGAAAGGCTGATGCTGCTTTGGCACAACGGCTTAAGGATAAAGGATATTCTAATGTTGAAATTGGAAAACGAATGTCTATTAATGAAAGTTCAGTCCGAAATCTTCTAGATCCCGTTATGCAAGAGAGAGCATTAATAACTGAGCGAACTGCTGATATGCTAAAAAATCAAGTCGCTAGTAAGTTATATTTAGATGTTGGGGCAGGAATAGAAAATCAAATCGGTGTTTCACGCACTCAGGTTAATACAGCTATTGCTGTTTTACAAAAACAAGGATATAAATTACAATATATTCAAACAGACCAATTAGGTACAGGTAAAAAGACAACAATTAAGGTTTTAACAAAAGATGATGTTGATTATAAAACATTGGTTAATAATAAAGATAAAATTAAAATGGTAACTGATTGGAGTGAAGATGGTGGAAGATCATATCTGGGATTAGAACCAATTACTTCTGTTTCTAGTAAACGTATTGGAATTAAATATAAAGAAGATGGCGGAGCCGATATGGATGGTGTGATCGAACTTCGTCGAGGAGTAAAGGATATTTCACTTGGCGAATCTAGATACGCGCAAGTTCGTATTGGTGTTGATGGAGATAAATATCTAAAAGGGATGGCAATATATTCTGATAATTTACCTCCCGGCGTAGATATAATGTTTCATACAAGTAAAAGTAAAGATGTTGGATTTAATAAGGCTCTAAAAAGTATGAAAGATGATCCAGATAATCCATTTGGTTCAACCGTTCGTCAAAAATATTATATTGACAAAGATGGGACAAAAAAATTATCGGCAATAAATATTGTCAATGAAGAGGGAGATTGGGATACATGGTCTCGTACTTTATCGTCTCAAATGTTATCAAAGCAATCTCCAGCTTTAGCAAAGCAACAACTTAATCTTGCATTAAAAATAAAGCAAGAAGAATTCGATGAATATAACTCATTGACTAATCCCGCTGTTAAAAAGATGTTGTTATCATCTTTTGCCGATGAATGCGATTCGGATGCAGTCCATTTAAAAGCAGCAGCAATGCCTCGCCAAGCAAATTATGTTATTTTGCCGTCAACAAAGTTAAAACCAACAGAAATCTATGCTCCAAATTATAAAGATGGGGAATCGGTTGTATTAATTCGGCATCCGCATGGTGGTATTTTTGAAATTCCACAAGTAAAAGTTAATAATCATGATCCGGCCACAAAGTCTTTATTTGGAAATGCCCAAGATGCAATTGTTATTCACCCATCAGTTGCAAAAAAGCTTTCTGGAGCAGATTTCGATGGAGACACAGTTCTTGTTATTCCAAATAAAAGTGGGCAAATTAAAACTTCACCATCGTTAAAATCGCTTTCGGATTTTGATCCAAGATTGGCATATCCTGGATATGCTGGAATGAAACCCATGTCTGCAAGAAATAAACAAACTGAAATGGGTAAAATTTCGAATCTTATTACAGATATGACAATTAAGGGAGCTAGTCATGATGAAATTGCAAGAGCTGTTAAGCATTCGATGGTTGTTATTGATGCAGAAAAGCATAATTTAAACTATAAACAATCATTCAAAGATAATGGAATTGCGGCTTTAAAAGAAATTTATCAAGGCGGTTCAACTAAAGGCGCATCAACTCTTATTTCTAAAGCAAAATCTGAAATTAGAGTTGATAGAAGAAAAGATGTTTATAAAGTAGACCCAAAGACGGGCAAAAAAATATTTATTTCAGATCCCGAAAGCTATGTTAATAGCAAAGGTAAGGTTATTGATAAGAAAACAGTATCTACAAAGATGTATGAGATAGATGATGCATATAAATTAAGTTCTGGAACACGAATGGAATCCATTTATGCTGATCATGCTAATGCATTAAAGGCACTTGGTGATAGAGCTCGAAAAGTCTCTGCTAATACCCCCTCTCTAAAATATTCACCTTCTGCCAAAAAGACCTATATCAAAGAAGTTGAGTCATTACTTTCTAATTTATCAATAGTAATTAGTAATAAACCATATGAGCGCCAAGCTTTGCTATTAGCAAATAAAGTTGTATCTGCAAAAAAGCAAGCTAATCCGAATTTAACCCCCCAGGATTTAAAAAAAGTCCGTGGTCAGGCATTAGCCGAAGCTCGTCACCGAACTGGTGCTAAAAAACAATTAATTCCAATTAGTCCAAAAGAATGGGAGGCTATTCAAGCCGGCGCCATAAGTAATAATCTTCTTACCAAAGTATTAAATAATGCTGATTTGAAAGTAGTAAAGGAATATGCGGCACCACGCTCAAGAAAAACATTATCCACCGCTAAACTTAATAAGGCTAAGGTCCTACTTGATCGGGGCTATACTCAAGCAGAAGTAGCAGGAATGCTTTCTATTTCTACAAATCTATTAATGAATTCGCTCAATGAAGGAGGATAGTATGCCTAAAAAAGTTGCAGTATTCCTAACAACATTGGACAATCCATTTGATCCTTCAGTTCAATGGGATGAATGGAAACGTTTCGATGAAGATCAAGGTTACTATTCCTCTGAGTACTTAGCAAGAATTGCCAAAGTTTCAGATGAACTATCAGATTTGGACTATCTCCAGGCAATCGAACAAGCTGTTGATGAGATTTGTAGATTAAATGTTCTTGGAATTTATAAAAAAATAATAGTTTTTGGAGATTAAGAGGTGTGGGGGGTATCCTCGAAAAAAATACCCCCCCTCTCAAATCGCGGGCTCTCAAAAAAAACTCCGGGGGAAATTTTATGGCCTCCCTAAGGTGCTCATTGCTTTTTTCATCTGGCTTTGCTAGATCGGTGTTGGTGAGCGCCGTCCTCCTTTCAGACAGTGGGCACCTTAGAGAGATCATAAAAATTCATTGGAAACTTCTCTAAAACCCTATAAAACTTTTCGGAAGGAGGCACAAACAATGAACAACCAAACTAAAAGTAAAACAGAACAGTCAAGAAAATTGCCTCCTGCCAAAACTCCGGAGGCTAGAGAGAATCAATTAGTTGCGATGGCTGTAGACTTAGCAGAAAAGCAGCTAAGAGATGGAACTGCAACGTCACAGGTTATTACCCATTTTTTAAAGATGGGTTCTACCAAAGAAAAAATTGAAAAAGAAATTTTGGAAAAGCAAAAAGAATTAATCACTGCAAAGACAGAAGCACTCAAATCTCAAAAGAGAATTGAAGACTTGTATGCAAACGCGCTTAATGCAATGCGCCGATATTCTGGGGTATTGGAAGTTGATGATGAAGATGATTAGAACTTATACCGAACTTATGAAATTAAAAACGTTCGAGAATCGGTTTGAATATCTTAGACTCGACGGGGTTGCTGGAGTTTCTACTTTTGGCTTTGATAGATATCTCAATCAGTACTTTTATACATCGCATAAGTGGAGACAAGTTCGGCGAGATGTAATTGTCAGAGATAGTGCTTGTGATTTAGGAATTCCAGAGAGATCAATATTTGGAAACATTAGAGTTCATCATATGAATCCAATTACAATTGAAGACTTAGAATTCGAAAAGGAAGTTGCAATTGATCCAGAATTTTTGATCTGCGTTTCACTCAATACTCACAATGCGATTCACTTTGGCAACAAAGGAAATTTATTTGATTTACCAAAAGAACGAAAGAAAGGAGATACTGATCTATGGACGAAAACATTTTAGATTCAATTAAGATCTTGCTTGGAATCCAACCAAGTGATTTCAGTTTTGACAATGAAATTGTTATGAGTATCAATTCAGTCTTTTTATCCTTGCAGCAATTAGGTGTCGGGCCAGAGGCTGGTTTTAGAATTACGGGAAATTCTCAAACCTGGGAATCTTTTCTTGGTACAGTAATTGATCTGGAAGCAGTCAAGACTTATATTTTCCTAAAAGTTCGAATGCTATTTGATCCTCCTCAAAACTCTTTTCTTGTTGGAGCAATCGAAAAACAAATTTCGGAATTTGAATGGAGATTGCAAGTTCAAGCTGAACCATACACCTTAACAGCAGAAAATCTTCTTGAAGAAGAAGAAGGAGAGGTCTTATAATGTTAGGAGACCAGATACTGTTTGCACTAATTGCATTAGTTTTGGCTTTTTGCATAATCGTTTTTATCAGAGCGTCAAAAGACTCTCCAGAAAAAACAACGATGCAAAAGATTCTTGATCAATATTCTGGAAGCGTATTTTATCCTTATGGGTTTGTCGAAGCTCTACTAGAGTATGAGGAAGAATTATTGAAAGCGAGGAAAGATGGAGATTATCTTTCTTGAAGCTCTAATCCGTGGAATTGATGTTAGTGCTTATGACTTAAGATTGATCGTAGAAAAACTTCGGGATAAAGTTCATTTTGTAATAGTCCGAATCGGTCATGGCACAAAAACAGATGCTAAATTCAAAGAATTTTGGGCAGCACTTAAAGGAAAGATATTTCGGTTAACATACTTTTACCTCGATTACTATTCTAATTACATGAAAGAATTCCCGAATGTATATGGTAAGAGCGATTACGAATGGGGTGTAATTCAGGGTAATAATGCTTGGAATAATTTAAAAGATGATCATGATACTAAACTGACATATCTAGATATTGAGCAAGGTGATACTAATTATGCACCAGATATTGATACGGTATGGCCTCGCGTTGAAGCGGTTGCGGATGGATTCTTTGAAACATATG
>Ga0209202_1001592_pt1 | contig 13654 bp, 15 predicted proteins | sample AD_UKC032_MetaG_FD_184416 | JGI IMG/M metagenome (GOLD analysis project Ga0209202, IMG submission 184416) | Active sludge microbial communities of municipal wastewater-treating anaerobic digesters from USA - AD_UKC032_MetaG (SPAdes) (version 2) | ecosystem: Engineered > Bioreactor > Anaerobic >... | reverse complement strand
TGACCCGACACAGGAAGCAGCACGGTCGGCATTGGCCTTGCTGGAAGACCTGCTCACGGAGTTCCATTTCGTTGCTGCCACCGACAAGGCTGCTGCGCTGTCGGCGATCTTCACCGCTGTGGTGAGGCCGTCGTTGTCCCACGCGCCGGGGTTTCATGCCCGTGCGCCGGTGTTCGGCAGCGGCAAGACCTATCTGTGCGAACTGATCGGTGCCTTCGCTGGACCGGCCGGCAATGCCAAGGTCAGCTATCCGACGACCTCGGAAGAAGCCACCAAGGTGATTTTGTCCTTGCTGCTGACCAGCCCGGCGGTGATCGAGTTTGATGACATGGACACCGACTGGATACCGCACGGCACGATCAAGCGGATGCTGACGGCAGAGCAAATTACCGACCGGATTCTGGGCGTGAGCAAGACCGCGACGGTGAGTACGCGCACCTTGTTTCTGGGTTCAGGCAATAACGTCGGCCCGATCCGCGATCTGCTGCGGCGTGTGCTGACGATCCGTATTGACCCGCGCTGCGCGACACCGGCGACGATGACCTACAAGGGCTTTCCGGTGGATAAGGTGCGTCAGCATCGGGGCAGGTATGTGGCGGCGGTCCTGACGATCATTCAAGCTTGGCGCAAGGCCGGTATGCCGCGTGCGATGGCTGACAGCATTGTCACCTTTGGCGGTGCGTGGTCAGATTACTGCCGCTATCCATTGATGTGGCTGGGACAACCTGATCCGGCCACGGCGTTGCTGGAGCAAGTGCGGCATGATCCTGATGGCGATGCACTCAGTGGCTTGATGGCCGAATGGCGTGCCGTATTTGGCTCGACCGCAACCACGGTACGCAAGGCAGTTGATCTGGCGCGAGTCACCCAGCCAAACCTGCTCGATGCGATGCGCGAATTCCCGGTCGAAGAGCGCGGTGAGATCAATCGCTCGAAGCTGGGCTGGCTGCTGAAAAAGAATGCCAACCGGATTGTCGGTGGCTTCGAGTTTCAGCAAGCGGAGGCGGACGGTCGCACGGCATGGCGTGTGATGGCTGTGAAATCACCCCCTTTAACACCTTCACCGCCTTTCGCCCCGTCGGTTGAGAAAACTGTCACGCCAGCGGCAACAGAAGTCGAGGTGGAAATATGAGCCCCGCCGAGATCATCGAACGGGCTACCGAGGAGGGTGTGCAACTCGCGCTCTCACCCTCGGGCAGCATTTCCGCCAAGGGCGATCAGTCGACCATAGACCGCTGGTTGCCGGCGATCAAGCAAAGCAAGGTCGCGATCATTGCCGAGTTACAGCTTGAACATCGCCGCGCCAAGGTGCTGACGATGCTGAACGATAACCCCGGCATCCGCTATGCGATCGAGGTGGTTGATGCGAACACCAACCCGGTGGTTGTCTCCATCGGCATCCGCAACGTCGCCACCTTCGAGATGAGCATTCCGCATCATTCATATGACCCCTTCGCGTTATTGGAGCTGATCGAAAAGTATGCATCAGGGGAGAAAGGGCTATGAGCATCAGATTTCTGATCAATTGCTGTCGAGAAATGATTGCAAGTGCCAGAGCGGTCTTGTGGTGTCCATGAGCCAAATTATCTACCCATCTATTGCAAGAAAACACTCGCTGAAGAATTACATTTAGAAGGAAAAAGTCATGGACAAGACGCTTTTTGGAAACAAATTGGCCCACTACGCTTCACGTGAGCCCAAACACTTTTTACAACTGGACGGAAATTATTTGCCACGCGGTGGTGACGATGAGATGCGCCCCGATTGTGACGGCGATGCAGTCAGCGCAGGTGGAACTGTTGAGCTCATGTACGGGGCAACTGTAAGGGTATTGATACCCCACGATGGCGACGTGTTAGTAGCGGTACGGCAACTGAAGAAACTCGCCAAGTGGCTTAAACGCAATCCAAGCTTGTTTGATCTTGCCAAACCAGCGGCAGAACAGCCCTGCATGGATTGTGACATCCCATTTTAGTAGCGGACAACCAGGGGCGCTTTCATGTGGCCCCTGGAAGTTCCCGCTCACCCTATTTTTGAAAGTGCGCTTGTTTCAACCAGCCTCCATTGTCTCAATTCTCAGCAGGGAGAATGGAGCGGGAATAAATCAGTGTTTCCCTAAAGGGCTACACTCAAGCGTAAGCGTCGTTCCGAGGCCGTCTTGACCGTTAGATTTTGAGGTCCTGGAGGGCGAGGCTCAGGGCGATGTCGTCGAAATGAGTTGGGTTGAATGAATCGCCGTACCACTCACGCATTTGTTGGTGTTCGGGATGGTTGGGGTCGGCGATGGCGAAGACGAAATCTGCGTAGCCTGGCGCGCCACCGACATCTTCGGGCGGCGCCGCATTGGCACCGCCGAGACACAGGGCGCAGTGAGATAGTTCAGGATCTCCGAGCAACTTCTTCTCGACCTTGATGCGGTGTTCCCAGTGGTCGCCAAAGTCGTAGATGTACTTGAAGGAGGTCAGGCCTCTCAAGGCCGACTTCAGTTGAATCCGTTTCTCCGACCGAACCGGCTCCCAGTCAAACTCAGGGTCAGGAATGCCAAAGCGTTCGCCATCGATGTCGAATTCATGCAGGTGATAATCGCTCCAGTTGAAGGCCCTTTGGAGCACATGGTGCAGATTGCCCAGGGTGATCGATTCGGGCACGACGATGCGGCGCCAGATCTTTGGTTTGATCCAGGTCAGCTCGATCCGCAGTTGCAGCAGATCAGGAATTTTCTTGGGTTTCAGCTGCTTCAGGGGGACGACGGGACTCATCTCAGGCGGCTTTCTGCAGGGGGGCTGCTTGAGCGGGATAGAGATTCCAGGGCAGCAGTTCATCGATCCGGTTAATCGGGTGTTCGGCAATCCTTGCGAGGACCGTGCTCAGGTAGGCCTCTGGGTCAATGCCGTTGAGTTTCGCGCTGCCGATCAGGCAATACATGCTGGCCGCTCGCTCACCGCCGGCATCGGACCCACCGAACAGATAATTTCGGCGTCCCAGGGCCACTGTTCTCAATGCACGCTCGGCCGCGTTGTTATCGATCTCGACCCGGCCATCCGTGGTGTAGTGCATCAACGCCGACCACTGATTCAAGGCATAGCCAATCGCATCCGCTATCCCCGATTTCCGGGAGACCCGCTGGTTCTGTGTCTCCAGCCAGTCACGCAGTTCATGCAGCCGTGGGCAAGCCTCGGATTGCCGGATCATCCGCCGTTCCGCCGGCCATTGCCCGCGTATCTGGGCTTCGATGCCGTACAACGTGGCAATCCGGGCAATCGCCTCGGCCGCGATCGGCGAGCCATTCGCTCGATAGACATCGACGAATTTACGTCGGACGTGCGCCCAGCAAGCCGCTTCTTGAATGTCCCCTGTTTCATACAAGGCATTGAATCCCGCATAGGCATCAGCTTGCAGCACACCTTTGAAGGATTTCAGGTGTTCGCGCGGATGATGCCCCTTCCGGTCTTCGGAATAGGCAAACCAGACGGCCGGAGGATCATCGCCGCCGGCTGGGCGATCATCCCGAACATACGTCCAGAGCCGTGCCGTCTTGGTTCGGCCTTTGCCGGGCGAAAGGACCGGTAGCGGGGTGTCATCCGCATGAACCTTGGGGCCACCCAGCACATAGCGCCGGATCGTTTCGACCAGCGGCGAGAGCAATTCATGGCAATGCCCCACCCATTCAGCGAGCAGGGCGCGATCCAGGTCCAGACCGCTGCGCGCATAAATGGCGCTCTGCCGGTACAACGGCAAATGATCACAGAACTTGCCGACCAGCATGTGCGCCAACAAGGCAGGACCGGCGATACCCCGTGGAATTGGGCGTGGCGGTGCGTCTGCCTGAGCGATGTGGTCGCAGTGCGCGCAGGCCAGTTTCGGTCGGACATGGCGAACGACCTTGAAACTGGCCGGCACATACTCGAGCATTTCCGAAACATCCTCGCCCAAGGGCTTGAACTGTCCACCGCAGTCCGGGCAATCGGTCGCTTGCGGCAGATGCGTCACCGTTTCACGCGGCAAGGTTTCCGGGAATGGCTTGCGCTTCCTTGCGCGTTTCTCGACTTCCGCATCGTTGGCTGCAGGACTCAGCTTCACCGATTCGGCCAACTTGATCGCGAGCGGATCATAGCCTAGGGCCAGATCAAGTTGCCCCAGTTGGGCCTGTGATTCCGCCTTCTGGCCGAAGTGCATGCGGCGATATTTGGCGACCAACAGTTTGAGGTGTTCGTTCTCTTCAGTCAGTGCTTCAACCTGCTGACGCAGGGCATCCACTTCGCTGGAAGCGTTGCTGGCTGAAGGGATGACTGGCTTGGGCATGCCAGAAGTTTACGGGAAAGTGGACGCTGTGAACAGCCCTAAAAGCAGGAATTTATCCGGCTCGCTCGGGTTGCCAGGTGCGTGATGGCCGGCGCCAATCGATACCTTCCAACAGCATCGAGAGTTGGGCGCCGGAGAGATGCACGCTGCCCTCGGTGGCATTCGGCCAGATGAAGCGGCCGCGTTCCAGCCGCTTGGCCAACAGGCACAGTCCATCACCATCCCACCACAGCAATTTGACCAGGTCACCACGTCGGCCGCGGAAGACAAAGACGTGCCCACCAAAGGGGTCTGCCGCCAGGTGGCCCTGAACAATTGACGCCAGACCATCAAAGCCACGGCGCATGTCGGTAATGCCTGCGGCCAGCCAGATGCGGGTGCCAACCGGCAGTCCGATCATTCGCGCGCCGCCAGGCAATCGAGCACCAGATGCAAGGCTGAAGCCGTCACATCGCCACAGACACGAATCCTGGCGTCGCCACGAAGGATCTCGATGTATCCAGGTTCATGGCTTGCCGTTCTTGGCTTTACCTTGCTCGGCGTCGCCGATGTTACGACCGGAAGAAACAGAGGGGTTTCAGCTGTCTGGCAACCGCTGCTGTGCGTACCGAACAGGCCCGCGCGGTATTGCCGCCGCCACTTGAACAGCATGTTGGCGTTGAGCCCGTAGCGCAGCGCCAGCTTCGAGACGGATATGTTCGCTTCGCAGGCCTCAACGGCCAGCCGGCGCTTGAATTCAGTCGGGTAATTGGGCCGGCCCGTCCGACCCCTCGCAACAACTTCACCTGTGTCCAAAATGGTCCCCGCTACTTTGTTTGGCGGGCACCACTTTCTATCAATATCACGCTATTCGCCAGACGGCCTCAGAACGACGCTTACGGTCATCCAGGCGGCGCCGGAATGAAGACTTGTCGAGACGATGGCCTAGCAACTGCTCACAGATTTCCTGGAGTTCGCCCAGGGTAAATTTGTCCGGCAGAAAACCGAACGGGAGTTCGAGCTGATCTATTTCGTGGCGCGTCGCCCCCGTCGCCTCGCGGATCAGCATCGCATGGTCAAAGGCAAGATTGGCATCTTCCATCGCTTCATCGACCGGCGTCCAGCGCAGGGCTTCCAGACGTTTGCCGGCCGTCGCGTTGACTGATTCAAGCGGGAGCAGCGCCCGGTAGGCGATGCTCAAGGCCCACGGTGCTCGCTCGTCGCGCAAGCGACCACCGATCACCATCAGTTGCCGGAGGAAAGGTAGTTTTACGCCGAGACGTTCTATCGCTACCCGCTGCGCCGCCGCTTCCAAGTCTTCGTCCAGATCAATTCGCAGCACCCCGCCGGGCAGGGCCCATTGCCCCGCATGGGGTGCCTTCTCCCGCTTGCCGAGCAGTACGGACAGGCGCCCGTCGACGATGGACAGTACGGCGAGTTCGATGCGCACGAAGGGCATCGGATATGGCGCGACCGGGCTAGGGGATAGGCTGGAGTCATACAGTTTTGCGTACATAGTTGCAATTCACCACGAAGTAATCTATAGTTCGTAGTGTAGTGCAACTAACCGGTTGAGGCAATGCGGTTACGTTGCTCCGGGTAGTCAATCACGCATGGAAAGGAGAAGTCATGAGCCAACGGAATCAAGAACCACTGCTCTCCCCGAAATTCGCCCTGGCGTTGCAGTTCGCCAACGAGATCCACGGCACCCAGGTTCGGAAAGGGTTGGGTGCACCCTACATCAGTCACTTGATGGCCGTCTCCGCCTTGGTTCTAGAATTTGGCGGTAGCGAAACCCAAGCGATAGCGGCCTTGCTGCACGATGCCGCGGAAGACTGCGGTGGGCGGAAGATGCTCGACACCGTGCGTGTGATGTTTGGAAATGAAGTCGCCGACATCGTTGCGGCATGTACGGACAGCTTTGCCGAATCATCCGAAGAGAAGGCCGCTTGGAGGCCGCGCAAGGAAGCCTATCTGGTGCAACTTGCCAATGAGCCGCCCAGCGCCAAAATCGTGTCGTGCGCCGACAAACTCCACAACCTGACCAACACCCTCCGGGATATTGAAAACGAGGGCGTCGAAGCGTGGAAGGCACGGATGGCTAAGTCCAAGAACGGCGCTGCGGAGAAGCAGGTCTGGTATTACTCCGGTTGCTACCAGGCTTTGTCATCAGGCTGGTCGGCCCCGATGTTGAGAACGTTTGAAAAAGCGGTAAAGGAGTTATGCGTCTTGGTCGGTGACTAGCGCGTTTTGTACGTCAAGGAGGTTGAACATGACTGTTCATGGATGGGTAGAAGGCGACAACGGAAAGATTTCGTTTCCCAAGCTACCAGGCACCTTCATCTGCTGGAATGTGGAAATCGAGGAGTGGTGTGATCGTCACCTGATCCAAGTCGAATACGTCGATCCGCTCTGGACATACGCGTTCCTCACGAAGCGCCAGATCCTCGACTTCATCGCCGATGCGTATGGGGCGGAAATCAAAGGCAGGGGGATGGCTGCTGATCTGGCATGTCCGAAGGAGGTCTCTAGCCTTCGCCTGCAACTGGAAGATGAGCTCGCTAATGACCGCCTCTACAAGCTGAGTGGTTTCGACTATTGAGCGTAGAGTGCGGCGAGTCTTGTTTGATGTCTATCGGAGATCTCCAGAATGAACGTGAAGCCGGGCGACGTGGCGATCGTGATCAAGGGGCGCTGGCCGAATGTCGGCCGAATCGTCCAGGTGGAGCGTGCCTGGGGGGATGTCGATTACTCACATGTTGGCTACGGCGTGTTGCCCTGTTGGCTGGTCGAGAGCCTGGGCGGCGATCTCGATTGCGAGTGTGGGCCATGCCAGCGCGGTTTCACGCCCGATCTGTCCCTGCGTCCATTGCCTGACATTACCCCGGAGCAGGCGGCGGCGATCCGGAAGCAGCACACACACGAACAATTCGAGCAAGCCTTGGCCGAGTTTGGCAAGGTTTTGCGTGAGATTGAGGAAGAGAAGGCGACGGTCTAATTGAGTGCGCTGGTTTTAGACTCTGCGCCGATCAGATGCGGTACGGGTTCCCAAGGGATCAAACAGTCTCAATCGGAACGTATTTCTCCTTCAAAGCAGAGGCGTGTACGCGTAATGGCTGCGCAAGTGACTCATTGGCGCAGAGCGAGTTCAGCGCATCTTCGATATGCACGACATGAATCCGGTGCTGATGATCTGGCCGCACGCCATCCAGGGCTGACGAAAGTTGCGGTTTAAGTGCCTCGTTGGCGCGTGGAAGCAGAATCACAAGCTGGCTGTCGGCATTCCCGTGCAGTAGTGACACATTGCGCAGCAGTTGGTAGTGAGCGAAGAAGGTCTTCGGCTCCAGCAGGTCAGGAGAAACCAATCCTTGTAGCCTGGGGAAATAGATGTCGCGTAGCTTGTCCTGGTGCCTCTGATCATTCATAGCCTGGCCGAACTCAGCCTCTGATAGCTTTACCTCACAGAACACCTTCTGCCCGGTTTGGTTTTGCCAGACGACATCGACATTGGTGTTTTCGTCCTGGATTTCTTCAAACCGCCAACTTTCGCTGGGTACGTCCATGTCCAAACCCAAGGCACTCCTTAACGCCCTGGCGCCTGAACCACCGGCGGAAAAGTAGGGAAAGAAAAGGTTGAACGCGAACGCCTGTGACGAATTCAGGTGTTTGAAATCCTTGTGCAGTTTGATGTCGGGATGGGCTACAAGATAAACCTGCATTTCAGCGCGAATCGGTTCGAGCAGGTTCAGATACTCCAAACCATCGGGGAGGATGTGACCATAGAAATGGACTTCGCCTTTGCGGTCTATCCAGGTTCCTTTTTGCGAAGTCCCTAACCGCTGAGTCTTGTAGTTGGCGAGGTGGGCGTAGAGTTTGGCTTTGTAGTCGATCATGTCTAATGGGTCACCAGGTAAGGCCAGTAGCCAGCTTTGCGGAATTGCACGATGACCGTCGCGACGATGGCTCTGGATTCATCGCTGGAAACTTCCTGGTCACCGAAGGTGCGGCATTCGATATGTGTCGGCCCGTCGTCTGTCCAGACAATCAAGGCCGTTGCCCGTGGATCACCCAGCCAACTGAAGAAATAAGCCACGCCTTCTTCAACGCTGTCGAACCAGAACTGCTCGAACTCCACGCCCGTCACCTGAGTCTCCGCATACATGGATTCCCATGAGGTGATCGGGATGAGCAACTCACTCCCCTGAATGGGTGGTTGAGGGAAGTTTCCGGAGGATTTTGAGGCGGTCAAGCGCATGGTATGTATTCGTCCTAAGCGCATTTGATTATGCGCCCGCACTTGTGTTTCGCCAAGCGAGCCTCTTTGAGGCATCATTCCCCTTTGTCATCGCCAAAGAACAAGAACAATGTTTGAGCAATCTTTCAAGAATATCGACGACGCCCTCTGGAAAGAGGCGGGTTGCACCACCGAACTCGATTACACCGAACAGACCTCCTGGCTGCTCTTTCTCAAGTACCTGGATGGACTGGAGCAGGACAAGGCCACCGAAGCGGCGCTCGAAGGCCGCGCCTATAGCTACATCCTCGACGAAGCCTACCGCTGGGAAAGCTGGGCCGCCCCCAAGGGCGCTGACGGCAAACTTGACCATAATCGTGCGTTGACCGGCGACGATCTGCGCGACTTCGTCGACCGCAAGCTCTTTCCCTACCTGCATGGCTTCAAGCAGCGGGCCATTGGGCCGAACACCATCGAGTACAAAATCGGCGAGATATTCGCTGAGATCAAGAACAAGATTCACAGCGGCTACAACCTGCGCGAGATCATCGACCACATCGACGAACTGCAATTCCGTTCCCAGGTCGCCAAGCATGAGTTGTCGGCGCTCTACGAAGAGAAGATCAAGCGCATGGGCAACGCCGGGCGCAACGGCGGCGAGTATTACACCCCGCGCCCGTTGATCCGCGCGATGGTCAAGGTCATCCAGCCCAAGGTCGGCGAACGCATCTACGACGGTGCCTGCGGGTCGGCAGGCTTTCTCTGTGAAGCCTTCGATTACCTCAAGGCCCAGCCCAACCTGACGACGGGCGACCTCAAGACGCTGCAAGAGCGCACCTTCTACGGCAAGGAAAAGAAGTCGCTGGCCTACGTGATTGCGATCATGAACCTGATCCTGCACGGCATCGAGGCCCCGAACATCATCCACACCAACACGCTGGCCGAGAACCTGTCCGACATCCAGGACAGGGACAGGATGGACATCATCCTCGCCAATCCCCCCTTCGGCGGCAAGGAGCGCAAGGAGGTGCAGCAGAACTTCCCGATCCGTACCGGCGAGACGGCCTTCCTGTTCCTCCAGCACTTCATCAAGATGCTCAAGGCCGGTGGTCGGGCGGCGGTGGTCATCAAGAACACCTTCCTGTCGAACACCGACAATGCCTCGGTCAGCCTGCGCAAACTGCTGCTGGAAAGCTGCAACCTGCACACCGTCCTCGATTGCCCCGGCGGCACCTTCCAGGGGGCGGGCGTCAAGACCGTGGTGCTGTTCTTCGAGAAGGGTGCGCCGACGCGCAAGGTCTGGTACTACCAGCTCGACCCCGGCCGCAACATGGGCAAGACCAACCCGCTCAAAGATGCCGACCTGGCCGAGTTCATCGAGTTGCAGAAGACCTTTGCCGACTCGGCCAAGAGCTGGAGTGTGGACGCCGCACAGATTGATGCGGTCAACTACGATTTATCGGTGAAAAACCCGAATGGTGGCGAAGAAGTCATTCACCGCAGCCCGCAGGACATCATGGACGAGATTGCTGCGCTGGATGCCGAGAGCGCGGAGGTGCTGGCGAACATCAGGGCGCTGCTATGAAGGCAGGGTGGCAGCGCAAAGCCATCGGAGAAGTCTGCGATGTCGTGAATGGTGGCACCCCAAAGACCGGCGTTGCCGCATACTGGGATGGGCCGCATCAGTGGATTACGCCTGCCGAAATGGGTAAGCGAGGTACGCCTTATATTGACCAAACCGAACGAACCATTACAGAAGACGGACTGCAAAACAGTTCCGCAAGGCTACTGCCGCAGCAGTCCGTCATTCTTTCTTCTCGCGCACCGATTGGTCACTTGGTCATCAATACGGCACCAATGGCGACCAATCAGGGTTGCAAAGGGTTGGTGCCGCGCGATGGGCTTGATAGCAAGTATCTGTACTACTACTTGGCGAGTATCGTTCCTCTGCTGAACGACCTCGGAACTGGCGCGACATTCAAAGAGCTGTCTGGCGGCAAGCTCAAAGAAGTTCCGATTCCAGTAGCACCGCCCCCCGAACAGCACCGCATCGTCACCATCCTCGACGAAGCCTTCGACGGCATCGCCACCGCCAAAGCCAACGCTGAAAAGAACCTCCAGAACGCCCGTGCCTTGTTTGAAAGCCACCTGCAATCCGTTTTCACGGAGCGGGGTGAGGGATGGGTGGAGAAGCGACTGGGCGATGTTTGTGCAATTACGTCGACGCTAGTTGATCCTCGCACAGAGGACTTCATTGACCTGACTCATGTGGGCGCTGGGAACATTGAATCGGAGACCGGCGCATTCGTTGAACTCAAGACTGCGCGAGAAGAAGGATTGATTTCCGGAAAATTCTTGTTTGACGAGTCGATGGTGCTTTACAGCAAGATTCGTCCTTACCTCATGAAGGTTGCTCGCCCTGACTTCAACGGCTTGTGCAGCGCGGACATGTATCCGCTAACACCGAAACCGAATGAGATTACACGCGACTACCTATTCCACCTTTTGCTGAGCAAGCGATTTACCGATTACGCGGTCTTGGGTTCGGCTCGCGCCGGTATGCCGAAGGTCAATCGAGAGCATCTTTTCGAGTTCCGGGCATGGCTTCCCGCCGTGACGAAGCAGGCGGGAATATCTGCTCAACTTGACGCACTCCACGAAGAAACCCAGCGTCTTGAAACCATCTACCAGCAAAAGCTGACCGCCCTCGACGACCTGAAGAAATCCCTCCTGCACCAAGCCTTCTCCGGCCAACTCTAGCGAGACCCGCGATGTCCACCCAACGCTACTCCGTCACCCCACACCCCATCGAAACCCTGCTGACCTGGGTCAAGTCGGGCGAAATCGCCATCCCGGAAATCCAGCGTCCGTTCGTCTGGGAAGCAACTAAGGTGCGCAACCTGCTGGATTCGCTCTATCAAGGCTATCCGGTCGGTTACCTGATCGCCTGGCGCAACCCGACGGTGAAACTGAAGGATGGCTCGACCTCGGCGGGCAAACGCATCCTGATCGACGGGCAACAGCGGGTGACGGCCTTGATGGCATCACTGCTGGGTAGCGAGGTACTGAACGACGACTACGAGACGGTGCAAATCCGCATCGCCTTCAACCCGCAAGAAGAAGCCTTCGAGGTGTCCAATCCGGCGATCCGGAAAAACGTCGCCTGGCTGCCGGATGTGGCTGAGATATTCAAATCAACGGCCGATGTTTTCCAACTGGTTGATGATTATTGCGAAAAAAATCCGACTTGCACTCGGAGCAATATATCCAAGGTCATCATGAAGATGCTTGGCATTGTGCACAACCACGTCGGCATCATCGAACTGGCGGAAGACCTCGACATCGAGACCGTCACGGAAATCTTTATTCGGGTGAACTCCGCCGGGTCGCCACTCTCGCAAGCCGACTTCGCCATGTCGAAGATCGCGGTCAACATGACCTACGGCGGGAATATGCTGCGCAAGGCCATCGACTATTTCTGCCACCTCGCCATCGCGCCGGACTTCCTCGCGAAGATCAAGAAAGGCGATTCCGGGTTCGTCGGCTCTGAGTTCTTCGACAAGATGAAGTGGGTCGCCGACGTCAATGACGACATCTACGATCCGACCTACACCGACATGCTGCGGGTGGCCTTCACCTCGGAGTTCGGACGGGGCAAGCTGCAAGACCTCGTCGCCCTGCTGTCAGGCAGAAACTTCGAGACGAAGCAGTATGAGGAGACGATTGCCGAGGAATCGTTCGGCAAGTTGAAGAACGGCATCCTGGCCTTTATCAATAAGACCCACTTCGACCGGATCACGATGATCCTGCGTTCGGGCGGGTTTATCACCAGCAAGTTGATCAACAGCCAGAACGCGGTCAACTTCGCCTACATCCTCTATCTGCGTGGCCGTGCAGAGAAGGTGTCCGCGGATGATCTTGAACGTGCAGTGCGCCGCTGGTACGCGATGTCGGTTCTGCGCGGTCGCTATAGCGGATCGCCCGAGTCGACCTTCGATTTCGACATCCGCCAAATCGGCAAAGTGGGCGTGCTGGCTTTCGTTGATTCGGTGATCCCTAACGAACTGCCGGATAGCTTCTGGACAGGGATGCTGCCGCAGTTCATGGATACGTCGTCAATCAACAGCCCGTATTTCATCTGCTATCAGGCCGCGCAGGCCAAGCTCAACGACAAGGGTTTTCTGTCACGCGACATCACCGTGACCGACCTGCTGCTCAACCGCGCTGACGTGCATCACGTCTATCCGCGCCAGCATCTCAAAGACATGGACATGACCCGCGGCATGTACAACCAGATCGCCAACTACGTGGTTGCACAGAGCGAAATCAACATCGCCATCGGCGCGAAGGCACCGGCGGTCTATTTCAAGGAACTCACCGAGCAGTGCAATGGTGGAGCCAAGAAATACGGCGGGATCACTGACAAGGATGAGTTGGTCGCCAACCTTCAGACCAACTGTATTCCCGAGGCCATGCTGCAAGGAGAAGTCCTCGACTATGAAACCTTCCTTGGGGAACGCCGCAAGCTGATGGCGTTGAAGATGAAGGAATGGTTTGAGGTGCTGTGATGAATGAATTTGAAACCAATCAAATGCAAGGCGAACTCTTTGCAGATCAAGATAAGCCGGTTGATACCTGGAATTCGCTGCAACATCTCGGGTTTATAAAAGAGGACGACCACATTGGTTGTCCTTCAATGTCCTATGATTTTGGCAGCTTCAAATTGCGTGCGACCAAGATGGTGAATCTGTATTTGCGGGAGGTTGTGAGCTTTTTTGGCGTATTGAGGACTCCCAACACGATTACCCCTTTTGAATTTGAAATGCCGCTGCATGTGGAGTCGGAGGAACAATGCGCTGCATGGATCGCTTGGCACATCCATCACAACTTGCCACATCGGGAGAAATTGTTTCTGCCTTCCAGATGCGAATTGTTGATCTTCGGACTGCAACATCAAGCGACTTTGCCTTGGGAGCGAGAGAGGCTGGTTAGAGAGCGAGAAGCCGCAGAGTACAGGGCGCGTCGATCGTGTCCCCGGACGTGGTGTAAGAGTCGCTCAGGAAGTCATGGACTCCGGCATGGTTGGCATGCCAGTCAGACGGTCACAGCGGACAGGCTGATGGTTGGATTGTCGCCGAC
>Ga0209202_1001585_pt1 | contig 13700 bp, 15 predicted proteins | sample AD_UKC032_MetaG_FD_184416 | JGI IMG/M metagenome (GOLD analysis project Ga0209202, IMG submission 184416) | Active sludge microbial communities of municipal wastewater-treating anaerobic digesters from USA - AD_UKC032_MetaG (SPAdes) (version 2) | ecosystem: Engineered > Bioreactor > Anaerobic >... | reverse complement strand
TGCAACTCGACCCCGAATCCACAGAAAGGACCTCCTCATGTGTTCATTCGTCGGCGAAGTGCAAGTTGATACGCATGCGCTACTGTCGTCCTGTTCACGACCCGAATTCCGGTGGTTTCTGCTGCCGGTGATTTTTTGGCGATCGGCCGCTACGCGGTCTTTGTTGCGTTCCTTCCGTTAGATTACATCCGGCGTTTTCCCAGACGGAGTCAGCTTGCCGCTGCCTCCCATTGGTTCTTGACTGTCCGCGCTGGCGCAAAGCGCGGCGCGTTTGCCTTTCCGTAATGCATTTGGCATTACTACAAGTCAGGAACTCCGTACTGCCAATCAGGAGTCAATGCATGATCAAATCGATTTATTCCGCTTGTCTGTTGCTGTTTTCACTGGCGCTGGTTTCCGGCAATGCCGACGCACTGTGCGTCACCGTTTCCGAAGCCAATCTACGTTCCGGGCCGGGTACGAATTACGACAAAACCTGGGAAGTTTATAAATACATGCCGCTGCGGAAGGTCGGGCAAAAAGGGGATTGGTATAAGGTGAAGGATGTCGACGGGGATAGTCACTGGATCTATAAAAAGCTGGTCAGCGCCAGTGTTCACTGCGCCGTGGTCAGGAAATCGACCGCCAATGTACGGACCGGGCCGGGCACGAACTACCGCAAAGTCGGTTGGAGCCCGGTAGAGCATTATTACTCGTTCCGGAGAATCGGCATCAAGGGCGACTGGATCAAGGTCGAGGACGAGGTGGGCGATACGGGCTGGGTGGCCAAATCCCTGCTCTGGCTGCAGTAGTGGCGCGAACTGCAGGGAACCGTCATTACTGTTGGTGAATTATGGATAATTTCGAGGCACAATCGCGCCAGCTTGTTCGCAATCCGATTTCCCAACCCCGCAAAGGCAGATCCATGAACAAAATTGTCATCGCAACCGCAGCGCTTCTTTTTGCCATCGCTTTTCAGGCCCAAGCCGCCGAACCCAAGGAGGAAAAGACGGCTTCCGGGATCGGCGTGACCATCCTCAATGAAGGTACGGGCGCCAACCCGAAAGCCAGTGATACGGTCAAGGTTCACTATCGCGGCACGCTGGTCAATGGCCAGGAATTCGATAGCTCGCACAAGCGCGGGCAGCCTGCCACCTTCCCGCTGACCCGGGTCATTCCGTGCTGGACGGAAGGGGTGCAGAAGATCAAGGTGGGTGGCAAGGCCAAGCTGGTCTGCCCGCCGGAGCTGGCTTACGGCAACCAGAGCATTCCGGGAATCCCGCCCGGTTCGACGCTGGTTTTCGAAGTCGAACTGCTCGAAATCGTCAAGTAGATCTTGCTGGTTTTTGGTGCCCGGCCCGGAATTTTCCGGTCCGGGATTTTTTTGCCGGTGACTGAACAACGTCGGTGCCCGCATGTCTTATAGTGGCGCTGCTGCATGTGCGGCGCCCATCGATTGCTATTCCCGGCAAATAAAAACAGGAGACATCATGATTCGTAAAACCTTTGCATCCCTCGCGCTCGGCATTGCCGGCTTCGTGCTTGTTGCGCCAGCTGTCCATGCCGAAACGGCCAAGACCGGCGTGACTATTCAGGTCAGCGATGACAGTCAGAAGACCTGGAATCAGGCATTGAACGTCGCAAAAAATATGCAGAGTGCCTATGGCAAGGACAAGGTCGATATCGAGGTGGTTGTCTTTGGCATGGGCGCTGGCATGCTCAAGCTGGAATCGCCGCTGGGCAACCGCATCGACGAAGCGCTGGACAGCGGCGTGAAGGTCCTGATGTGCGAAAACACGATGAAGGGTCAGAAACTGACCAAGGACGATATGCAGCCGAAGATCGGCTTCGTACCTTCCGGTGCGGTCGAGATTGTCGAACGCCAGAAGCAGGGCTGGGGTACCCTGCGCCCGTAAACGCCGGGTTCGCCGCAGCCTAATCGAGGTGTTCGACCATCAGCTGCGGCGTTTCGACGCCCATGTATTCGTTGATTTCCAGCCGGTAGGCGATGCGGGTCTTGGTGCCGGGCTGGGCGCCGAAGTTGAACTGGATGGCGTCGTAACGCGCGTTGCCCTTGCGTAGGCGCAGCTTGAGGTGCTTTTCCTTGAGCACATGCTGCTGTTCGACTTCGAATTCATCCATGAACAACGGCGCCGGAAAACCCTGGCCCCAGACTTCGTTCTGCAGCAGGCGTGCAGTGGCGAGTGAAATATAGCCGCCTTCAAGGGCGCCGTCGGTTTCCAGCGTCCGCGTCAGGTCGGCCGGGGCCAGCAGTTCGCCGACGACCGCGACGAATAGATCGCGAAATTTTTCGAAGTTTTCGGCGTTGACCGTAGCGCCGGCGGCCATGGCATGGCCGCCGAAGCGGATCAGCAAGCCGGGGGCGCGCTTGGCGACGAGGTCGAGCGCGTCACGCAGGTGCAGGCCGGGAATCGAGCGGCCGGAACCTTTGACGATGCCGCCTTCGCCGGGCGCGAAAGCGAACACCGGGCGATGCAGTTTGTCCTTGATGCGCGAAGCGAGAATGCCGACAACGCCCTCGTGCCAACTTTCATCGAACAGGGCGACGCCGGGTGCGGCGTCGTTGGCATCGAGCGATTCGAGCAGGATCAGCGCCTGTTCCTGCATGCCGGATTCGATCTCGCGCCGTTCGCGGTTCAGCGCGTCAAGTTGCTGGGCGATCTGCAGGGCGCGTGACGGGTCTTCGGTGAGCAGGCATTCGACGCCGAGGCGCATGTCGGCGAGACGACCGGCGGCGTTGAGGCGCGGTCCGAGGATGAAGCCGAGGTCCATCGTCGTCGCCTTCTTCGGGTCGCGGCCAGCGGCCTTGAACAGCGCCGCGAGGCCGGGCTGCAACTGGCCGGCGCGCATGCGTTTCAAACCCTGGCTGACGAGGATGCGGTTATTGCGGTCGAGCTTGACGACGTCGGCGACGGTGCCGAGCGCGACGAGGTCGAGCAGGCTGGCGAAGTTGGGTTCCGGCCGGTCGGCGAAGAAGCCGCGCTCGCGCAGTTCGGCGCGCAGGGCGAGCATGACGTAGAACATGACGCCGACGCCGGCGATGCACTTGGACGGAAAGTCGCAGCCCGGCTGGTTGGGGTTAACGATGCAGTCGGCCTCAGGCAGCGATTCGCCCGGCAGGTGGTGGTCGGTGATCAGCGTGGCGATGCCATGCTCGCGGGCACGGTCGACACCCTCGACGCTGGCGATGCCGTTGTCGACGGTGATGATCAGGTCGGGCGATTGCTGGGTGGCGAGATCGACGATTTCCGGCGACAGACCATAGCCGAGCTTGAAGCGATCGGGTAGCAGGAAGTCGACATCGGCGCCGAGCATTTTCAGGGCGCGCATGCCGACGGCGGTGGCGGTGGCGCCATCACAGTCGTAGTCGCCGACGATCAGCAGCTTGGCTTCGGCCTCGATGGCATCGGCCAGCAGTGAAGCCGCATCGCTGGCGTGGGTCAGCGTTGCCGGCGGCAGCAGTGATTTCAGCTCGTAATCGAGTTCGGCCTTGTCGGTGACGCCACGCGACGCGTAGAGGCGGGCGAGCAGCGGATGCAGGCCCTGCTGTTCGAGTTGCCAGACGGTACGCGGCGGAATGTTGCGGGCAACGATGCGGGTCATGCGGCGAGTTCCTGCGCGGTGGCGGCGAGCGTTTTGCCTTTTTTCCAGAACTTCCAGCGCTCGCCGGCGCTCAGCGTGAAGCGCAGTTCGCCATAGACGGTCGGGGCGATCAGACTGATGCGGTCGACCGGGTTTCCGAGCCGTTTTTTAAGCGGCATAAACCAGTCGGCATCGAGTCGGTCCAAGGTGTTGCGCCAGCCGTCGCCGTCTTCATGGGCGGAACTGGCCAGTAACTGGTCGAGGATGACCAAAGGGCTGGCGCCGGCTTGCGCGAGCATTGACGAAAGATTGGCTGGCCGGCCATGCGCCGGAATACCAGCGGCGCAGGCGAGACCGGTCGCCAGCGGGTCGTCGCTGAAGACAACCGAAAACTTTTGTTCGATACCAGCGGGCAGTGCGCCGCCACCCCACAGCCACAGGCTGTTGATCGACGGTTGACCGGCGGCTTCGCGCTGCGTATTGACTGGGTGGCCGTGCAGAAACATCTGCACTTCGTTGAGCCAGCGGGTCAGCGGCAGCGGGCTGTCGTTCAGTTCGCCATCAACGCGGCGCCCGGCAACGGCGGAAAGCGGCGGCGCTTGGTGGTCGACCGCCTCATTCAGCCGCAGGTACCAGCGCGTGGCGTTGGCGGCATGGAAGCGGCCGATGTTGGCGAACTCGGTGTTGAGCGCGTGCACGATCTGCTGCGCCTCGTGACCGGCAAGGTCGAAGGCGCTGGCGGCGGCAAGGACGATGCGTTCCTGATGGAGGCGCAGATGTACCGGGTCGGCGCATAGCCAGTGACCGCTGCGAGCTTCCTCGCTGCCTTCGCCGAGCAGGCGCAGGGCGCCGCAGGGTGCGTCGATCAGCCCGAAGCAGTCGGCCAGCGCGATTTCGAACGGGCGGCGCGGGTTGCGCTCGGCATTGGCGTGGGCGAGCAGCCATTCGATGCCCGGCGCGGCAAGATTTCCGAAGACGAACTGGTCGGCCGGTTCGGGCCAGATCAGTTCGGGGACAAGCAGGGTCAGATGCACGGAAATCGGCGCCGGGGAGCTTCCAAGGATGCGCTTGAGTGTACCATAGCGGCTTTTCCTGCCCGGCCCCATACCGCATGGCCCTGCCCTACGAATTGCTGATTGGCTTGCGCTACACGCGCGCCAAGCGGCGCAATCATTTCATCTCCTTCATCTCGCTGATTTCGATGCTCGGCATCGGCCTCGGCGTTGCCGCGCTGATCGTCGTGCTGTCGGTCATGAACGGTTTCCAGAAGGAGCTGCGCACGCGCATCCTCGGCGTCGCTTCGCACATCCAGATCACCGGCATCAACGGCGAACTGAGCGACTGGTCGGCGATCGCCGCGCAAGCCAAGCAGCATCCGGAAGTCCGCGCGGCGGCGCCGTTCGTGCAATCGCAGGCGATGTTCACCGTCGATGGCGGGGTCAAGGGCGCGCTGGTGCGCGGCATCGATCCCGAACAGGAAGACCGCGTCGCCGATTTTCGCAAGACGATCAAGAGCGGCAGCCTCGACGACCTGCGCCCCGGCGAATTCGGCGTCGTGCTTGGCGCCGATCTGGCGCGTTCGCTGCGCGTGTTTACCGGCGACAAGGTGACGCTGATCGCGCCGCAGGGCACGGTGACGCCGGCCGGCGTGCTGCCGCGCCTGAAATCGTTCAAGGTGGTTGGCATCTTCGAGGTCGGCATGTACGAGTACGACTCGGGCCTGGCGCTGATCGACCTGCAGGACGCGCAGACGCTTTACCAGATGGACGACCGCGTCAGCGGCGTACGGCTCAAGGTCGACGATCTTTTCCAGGCGCCGCGCATCGCGCGCGAGCTGGCCGGGCTGATCGACGCCAACGCCTATATCAGCGACTGGACGAAAAGCCACGCCAATTTCTTCCGCGCCGTGCAGATCGAGAAGAACATGATGTTCATCATCCTCTCGCTGATCGTCGCCGTCGCCGCCTTCAACCTGGTGTCGACGCTGGTCATGGCGGTCACCGACAAGCAGGCCGACATCGCCATTCTGCGCACGCTCGGCGCGCGGCCGCTGTCGATCATGACGGTCTTCGTCATCCAGGGCGCGCTGGTCGGCTTCATCGGTCTCGGCCTCGGCATCGCCGGCGGGGTCGCGCTGGCGCTCAACATCGACGTCGTGGTGCCTTTTATCGAACGCCTGCTCGGCATCCATTTCCTGTCGAAGGAGGTCTATTACATCTCCGACCTGCCGTCCGACCTGCAATGGGGCGACGTCTGGGGTGTCACGCTGATCGCCTTCGTGCTGGCACTGCTGGCGACGCTGTACCCGAGCTGGCGCGCCTCGCGCGTCAATCCGGCGGAGGCCCTGCGCTATGAGTGAGGTCATTCTCGCCGCCAGCGGGCTGGGCAAGGCCTTCCGCAACGGCGGGCTGGATGTCGCGGTGCTCTCGGCCGTCGACCTGGAAGTTCATGCCGGCGAAACGCTGGCCATCGTCGGCGCCTCGGGTTCCGGCAAGAGCACGCTGCTGCATCTGCTCGGCGGGCTGGATGCGCCGACTTCCGGCAACGTGCGCCTGATGGGCCGTGATTTTTCGTCACTGGGCGAGGTTGACCGCGGCGACTGGCGGAACCAGCACCTTGGTTTCGTCTATCAGTTCCACCACTTGCTGGCCGAATTCTCGGCGCTGGAAAACGTCGCCATGCCGCTGCTGATCCGTCGTCAGGAACGCCAGGCCGCTATGCAGGCGGCAGCGGAAATGCTCACTGCCGTCGGCCTCGGCCACCGCCTCGAACACCGCCCCGGGGAGCTTTCCGGCGGCGAACGCCAGCGCGCCGCCATCGCCCGCGCGCTGGTCAGTTCCCCATCGTGCATCCTCGCCGACGAACCCACCGGCAACCTCGACCGCCAGACCGCCGGCGTCGTCTTCGACCTGCTGCTCGGGCAGGTGCGTTCTCAAAACGCCAGTTTGGTCATGGTCACGCACGACCCTGAACTTGCTGGGCGGGCCGACCGCGTGCTGCACCTTAAAGATGGGGTCCTGGTAGGCGCGTAGGGCGCTGGCGGGAGCTTAAGCGCTGCAAAAGGACAGAAGCTCCGGTGCGGCGACAGCACTTGCGGTTTGCGTCAGGCACCCGGTTTGGCGGGGGGCATTTTCTCGAAGGTGGTTGCGTCGGGAGAAATATAGTCCCAAGGCGCGGCGCTGCTGACGTAGATGTCTACTTGCGGATGATATTGCGACGTGTCGTTCAGGGTGCCTGCACGGATTGCAGTCAGACCGGGCATCGATGCCGATTTGCTGAACAATTGAGAGCCGCAATTCGGACAGAAACCGCGTTGAATCTTGCCGCCCGTATCGCTGACATTCTCGAAATAACGCACCTCGCCTTGGATCGAGAGCGCATTTTCAGGAACGAAAAGCGTCGGGGCATAGGCGCTGCCGGAAGATTTTTGGCAATCCTTGCAATGGCAGTTTCCGGCGATGACGGGAGCGGCGGAAGATTGGTATTGAACAGCGCCGCAAAGACAGGAGCCAGTGATTTTCATAAGTGTTCTCCTTGAGACAAGTAAAAACGGCCAACGTAAAACCAACCGGCCTGCCGCGTCCCATGTTGCAGGTCCAGCTATTTGGAAGGGTGGGGCTGCTCATTCATAGTGCGTCCACATACGCAGGACGCGAACCGTTCTTTCTTCGGTAAAGACCTCGTATACGATGCGGTGCTGAATATTGATGCGGCGAGAGTATGCGCCGGCAAGATCACCGATCAATTTTTCAAAGGGCGGTGGATTCTGAAACGGGTTGTTGGCAAGAAGCGCAAGCAGTTCTTGCGCTTTTGGCTTAAGGCCGCTTGCGGTGAGCTTCTTTGCATCCTTCATCGCTTGCTTGGCGTACACCACTTCCCAATTCACCACTTAAGCTCCTTCGAGCTTTTTGCGAGAGGTTCGGCCATTCCGGCCTTGATCGACTCGCGCATGCCGGGTATTGCCAGGAGGTACAAGGTTTCTTGAATTGCGCTCCAGTCTTCCGCAGAAAGCAGCACTGCACTGTTGCGTTTTCCGGAAATGATGATTGGCTCGTGGGACTCCACTGTTTGATCAATGAGCCGATACAGATTTGCGCGGGCTTCGCTTGCGGTAAGTGTGTACATCTCGAACTCCTTTGAATTAGCTTTCATGGTACGCTATAACGTACGTGTGTCAAGTGGCTTTGCGAACGTTACAAGAGGCACAACGTTTACGGCAAGGGACGGCTGGATCGCCATAGGCGGAGAGGGAGAGCGCAGATTATTTAAGGTCAGCCGGAGCGGTTTGTTAGGGTGGCGCGAAAGACTGCCGGGCTAAAGCAAGGGAAATTGGCGGTTGACCGCAACAAAGGGTTGGGAAACTGTGGTTCCTCCCGGATTTTCCAATGTAATATTTGCTGGTTATATGCCCCGGCTTACGATCTATGAGCATTCCTGACTTTCAAACCTTGATGCGCCCTCTCCTTGACTTGCATCGCGACCAAAAGGAGCATGTAAATCGAGACTTGGTGAATGCATTGGCCCAGCAGTTCTCACTTACCGAGGACGAACGCCGAGAAATGTTGCCAAGTGGCCGAGCAAAAATGTTCGATAACCGGGTCGGATGGGCAAAAACCTATATCGCAAACGCCGGATTGATTGGGGCTCCAAGGCGAGGCATCTCTAACATTACAAAACGAGGCATGGATTTTTTGTCTGAACACGAAGGGCGCATCACGCTCAAGGTTCTGGCCGGATTGAGCGGGAACAAACCGCTTCGCGAACGAAAACGCATATCGACGGTAGAAGCCGATGTGTCGGGCGAGGAGATGCTTGATAGCACCGAGACGCCAGAAGAGGCGTTCGAGAATGCTTATCTAAAAATTCGAGCAGATGTCGAACGCAAGATCATTCAGAAAATTCTGGCCAATCCTCCTGAATTCCTTGAGCGAGTGATCATCGACCTTGTCGTAAAAATGGGTTATGGGGGGAATCGAAAGGACGCCGGTGAAGCAATTGGTCGTTCAGGAGACGAAGGTATTGATGGCATTATTAAAGAAGACCCATTGGGTCTGGATATTATCTACTTGCAAGCAAAACGCTACGAAGGAACCGTTGGTCGCCCGGATATTCAGAAATTTGCAGGCGCACTTCAAGGACAGAGAGCGAAAAAGGGAATTTTCATTAGCACCTCTTCGTACTCAAAAGAGGCAAGGGATTTCGCATCAAAGATTGATACCAAGATCATTCTTATCGACGGGTCAATGTTGGCTCGCCTAATGTTTGATCATGGTGTTGGCGTCTCTGTTAATACTGTTTATGAAGCCAAACGTATTGACACCGATTACTTCGACGACGTTTAAGTCTTGTGCTATTTCGGACTGCAGGGAATTCCCGATGAAACCGAGTGAAATCGTTGCCCAGTTGAACCGCCATGTGATCGGCCAGGAGGATGCGAAGAAGATTCTCGCCGTGGCAGTCTATGCGCATTTTCGCAAGGTTGCGATGACCGACGTCGACCGCCTCGAAATGCTGAAGAGCAACATTCTGCTGATCGGCCCGACGGGCACCGGGAAGACTCTGCTCTGCGAGACTTTGGCGCGGGTGCTTGAACTGCCTTTCGTCACTGCTGATGCAACCTCGCTGGCGCAGACCGAATATGTCAACGAGGAACTCGACGCCATCCTCCAGCGCCTGCTCGAGCGCGCCGGCGGTGACACTGCCAAGGCCGGACGCGGCATCGTCTTCATCGACGAGGTGGACAAGCTCAAGGCGATCAGCGGCCAGGCGCGTGCGGCTTCGGGCGAGAACGTCCAGCACGCGCTGCTCAAGATCATGGAAGGGTCGCTGGTGCGCCTCAAGAGCGGGCAGACGATCGATACCAAGCAGATCCTGTTCATCTGCGGCGGCGCCTTCGTCGGACTCGAAAGCATTCTCGCCGAGACGCAGGCCTTCGGTTTCATCGCCACGGCGGCGAGCGACGACCAGAAGGTGCTCGACCGTCTCAATGCCCGCGTCAAGCCGACCGATCTGTTCCGCTTCGGACTGATTCCGGAATTCGCCGGCCGCCTGCCGATCATCGCCCGCTTGAAGGAATTGTCGAAGGACATGATGGTGCGCATCATGATCGAGCCGCAGCATTCGATCTACCGCCAGTTCCGTGCCATCCTGCAGAACGAGGGGGTCGAGCTGGTGATCGAGCCGGCGGTGTTCGGGCAGATCGCCGACCTCGCACTTGAATTCAAGGTCGGCGCGCGCAGCCTGCGCGGCATCTTCGAGGAGATGATCACACCGGTACTCTACGTGGTGCCCGATCGGCCGGAGGTCAAGAAGGTGACGGTCCGCTCGCTGTTCGAGGAGGCGCTTCTTACCTGAAGGGATGGTCGCCGTCTTCCCATATTCGCGACGTCAAGTGATGATGGCGGCTGCTGTTCGACATGCTAATTTGTTATACCCCAACTGGAATCCCGATGTTGACCCGCCTGCTTGCCCTCAGCCGTTACTTCACCATCGTCGCCGTATTCGGCATCCTGCTCGCCTCCGTGGCGCTGCTGGCTTACGAGGGCCTGGTCGTGATGACCGCCCTGATCGATGCGGTCGCCAGTGGAACGATCTCGTCCAAGCTGGCCAAGGTGCTGGCGGTCGGGCTGATCGAGGCGGTCGACATCTTCCTGATCGCGATCGTCGCCCACATGATCGGCCTCGGCCTGTACCGGTTGTTCGTTGACCCTGAATTGCCGCTGCCGGCCTGGCTGAAGATCCGCGACCTCGACGATCTGAAGAGTAACCTGGTGAGCAGCGTGATCGCCGTGCTGGCGGTGCTCTTCCTGCGTGAGGCAGTGGGTTGGGACGGTCAGCGCGACTTGCTGCGTTTTGGCGGTGCGCTGGCCCTGATCATCGGCGCATTGACCCTCTATCTGGTGGCCAAGGGGCGCAAGGACTGAAACCTACCGGCGCTCAGCGCGACGCCGCCGCCAGGTGCGGATCAGCCAGAAGCGCCAGGCCGCCTTGGTCAGCACATAGCCGAGAACGGCGAGCAGGGTCGCCAGCAGCACGAGGCCGATGCCGAGCGGCTTGCCGACACCGAGCATCCAGGTCTGCATGGCTTGGGTCCAGGCGACGAACTGCGTCATGTCAAAGGCTGGCGGTTCAATGAAGCCATTGCTCTCGCCGATGGCGAAGCGGCCGATTTCATAGGCCAGCACGTAAAGCGGCACGATGGTGAACGGGTTCGTGTATAGGGTCACCAGCATGGCGAGCGGCAGATTGACGCGAAAGATCAGCGCGCAGATCGCTGCGCCGAGCATCTGCAGTGGCCCCGGAATCAAGCCGCAGAACATGCCCGTCGCCACCGCACCGGCCGCCGAGTGGCGGTTGAGGTGCCACAGCCGCGGGTGCAGCAACGAATTGCGGAAAGGGTGCAGCCAGCGGTTGTTGTGAACCGCGTCGTGATTGGGCAGGTATTTTTTCAGGTGCTTGCGCATGATGTCGCCTCTATTATTGCAGGATGCGCCTCAACATTCTCGCCTTCGCCGCCGGCGTCATCGCCATGCATATGCAGCCGGAACTGCCACCAGTCTGGCCCTGGGCGCTGGCGGGCTTGTTGCTGATGTTGCCGGCGCTGCGTTGGCGTGGCGCATTGGTGACTCGCGGGCTGGCGCTGGTGGCCTGTTTCGCCCTCGGTTTCGCCTGGGCCGGCTGGCGTGCCGAGCTGCGGCTGGCCGAGCAACTGCCAAGTGAATGGGAAGGGCGCGATGTCGAGATCGTCGGCGTCGTCGCGAGTTTGCCGCAGGATTTCAGCCAGGGCAGCCGCTTCGAATTCGATGTGGAAAAGCGGTTGACCGCACCAGACGGGAAGTACCCTTGGGGTGCAACAGCAATCGTTCCCGGACGAATCATGCTGTCGTGGTACCAGGGGCGGCGCGACGGCGAAATTTTCGAGCGTCCGCCATTGCGCCCCGGCGAACGCTGGCAGCTGACGGTGCGCCTCAAGCGGCCGCACGGCAACGCCAATCCCAACGGCTTCGATTACGAAGCCTGGCTGCTCGAACGCGACATCAGGGCCACCGGCTACGTGCGCCAGAATCCGGCGCAACGGATGGACGGGATGGTCTGGCGTCCATCCTATATCGTCGAGCGTCTGCGTCATCAGGTGCGCGCCTCGTTCGCTGCTATGCTGCCGGCCGAGCGCTACCCGTGGGCTGGCATCCTGATGGCGCTGGTGGTCGGTGATCAGAAGGCGATTCATGGCGACTTCTGGACGACCTTCAATCGCACCGGAACGACACATTTGATGAGTATTTCCGGCCTGCATGTGACGATGCTCGCCGCCTTGTTCGGTCTGCTGATTGGTGCGTTGTGGCGGCGTGTGCCGGCGCTCGCCCTGCGACTGCCGGCGCAACGGGCGGCGTTGCTGGCGGGTTGCCTGGCAGCTTTTTTCTACGTCCTGCTCGCCGGTTTCGCGGTGCCGGCGCAGCGCACGCTGTACATGCTGCTGGTCGCCGCGCTGGCGCAGGGTTCGGGGCGTATCGTCGCGCCCAGCCGCACGCTCGCGCTGGCGCTGCTGGTCGTCCTGCTGATCGATCCGTGGGCGGTGCTGGCGGCCGGTTTCTGGCTATCGTTCGGGGCGGTCGGCGCGTTGCTCTATGTTGGCGCGGCGGTGGTCGGCGAAGCCGGCAAGGGCGGCGGCTGGCGTGAGAAGCTCCGCGCCTGGGGTGTCGTGCAGTGGGCGGCGACACTCGCCTCGCTGCCGGTGCTGCTGCTCGTTTTTCAGCAATTCTCGCTGGTCTCCCCGCTGGCCAATGCTGTGGCCATCCCGGTCGTCAGTTTCATCGTCACGCCGCTGGCGCTGCTCGCTGCCGTCATTCCGTGGTGGCCGATTGCCGCGCTGGCGCATGCGGTACTCGGCTGGCTGATGGTTTTCCTCGAATGGTGCGCGACGTGGCCAGTCTGGCTGGCGCCGGCGCCACCGCTGTGGGCGGCGCTCGTCGCCGGCATTGGGGTCACCGTCTGCCTGCTGCCGCGCGGCATGCCGGGGCGCCTGCTCGGTGTGGCGCTGCTGCTGCCAGCGATATTCTGGCCGGTCGAGCGACCGCCAGAAGGCGAAGCCTGGGTGACGGTGCTCGATGTCGGGCAGGGGCTGGCGGCCGTGGTGCGGACCCATGACCACACGCTGCTCTACGACCCGGGGCCGCTTTACAGTGCCGAGTCGGATGCCGGGCAGCGCGTGGTCGTGCCCTATCTGCGTGCGCTGGGCGTCGACAGGGTGGATGTCCTGATGGTCACCCATCGTGACAGCGATCACGCCGGCGGGATGACTTCGGTGCAATCGGCGCTGGGGGTCGGCAAGGTGGTTTCGTCGCTTGGCGAAGTCGATGGCGAATTGTGCAGCGTCGGCCAGCACTGGGACTGGAACGGCGTTCGATTGACGGTGTTGCACCCCGAGAAGGAAGATTACGGCGAGAAGCGCAAGAGCAATAACCTTTCCTGCGTTCTGCGCATCGAGGCCGGTGGCCGACGCATGCTGCTGACTTCCGACATAGAGGCACGCGACGAGGCGGCGCTGCTGCAGCGTGACCCGGCAAAGTTGGCGGCCGAGGTACTGCTGGTTCCGCACCATGGCAGCCGGACCTCGTCGACGCCGGAATTCATTGCGGCAGTGGGGGCGCAGCATGCGCTGATCCCGGTCGGTTACCGCAACCGTTTCGGGCACCCCAAGGCAGAGGTGCTCGAACGCTACGAGGCCGGCGATATCCGGGTGTGGCGGACCGACCGCGACGGGGCGCTGCGCCTGCGCCTCGCGGCGGGCGGCGTCGAAGTTTCGGCATGGCGGGACGAACGGCGGCGTTACTGGCAGGCGGCCCGGTAGCAAGCTGCCAATGCAAGCCGCATCGGTGAGTTCCCCGGCGCCACCTGTTGCGAAAAAGCAAATATGCCAAAAAAAATGTGTCGACCGCAGCCACCTTTCCTAGAGTCAGGAGTATCGTGCAATTTGCTTTGCATAGCGCGGGCTGGTGGTACTTCAAACAACAAAGAGGAGATGATCCATGAGGCAGATGAGAGCGAGGGGGGGGCTTCCGTTCCGGAAGTCCTGCGGAGCGGCCTTGGTCGCGATGCTTTTCGCGGGAACGGTGGCGGCC
>Ga0209202_1001582_pt1 | contig 13720 bp, 8 predicted proteins | sample AD_UKC032_MetaG_FD_184416 | JGI IMG/M metagenome (GOLD analysis project Ga0209202, IMG submission 184416) | Active sludge microbial communities of municipal wastewater-treating anaerobic digesters from USA - AD_UKC032_MetaG (SPAdes) (version 2) | ecosystem: Engineered > Bioreactor > Anaerobic >... | reverse complement strand
GGTTAAAACAGAATGGGGTTTATTGAGCATTGCGCACAATATGAAAAAACTGGCTGTTGCATAGAGCCAGTTTTATTTATTTTTTTTATACAAAGAGGTTGCTAAAATTTACTTTTTAGACAGCCCCTTTATTTTTTATGTTTATTATATTCTATAACTTAACTTCAATATCAACGCCGGCAGGTAAATCCAGTCTGCTCAGTTCTTCTGTTGTTTGTTTTGTAGGATTATGTATATCGATTATACGTTTATGCGTGCGTGATTCAAAATGCTCACGGGATTTTTTATCCACATGAGGCGATCTTAATACACAATATATTCTGCGTTTGGTAGGTAGTGGAATGGGTCCTGCAACAACTGCGCCTGTTTGCTTAGCAGTCTGAACGATTTTTTCTGCAGACGCATCGATTAAGCGATGCTCAAACGCCTTTAAACATACTCTGATTCTGTGTTTTTTCTGTTGTTTATTTCCCATAATCCACTAATTCTACCTCGTTATCTTATTAATTATTAACTTACTTACTTTATAATTTTATCTACAACGCCAGCTCCGACAGTACGTCCGCCTTCTCTGATAGCGAATCTCATACCTTGTTCAATAGCTGTTGGAGAGATAAGTTCAACATTCATAACAATGTTATCGCCGGGCATAACCATTTCTGTGCCTTCAGGCAGTTTGATTGAACCGGTTACGTCTGTTGTTCTGATATAGAACTGTGGTCTATATCCGGGGAAGAATGGGGTGTGTCTTCCGCCTTCTTCTTTTTTAAGAACATAAACGTTTGCGCTGAATATTGTATGTGGCTTCATTGATCCTGGTTTTGCGACAACTTGTCCTCTTTCGATATCGTCTTTGCCGATACCTCTTAAAAGAAGACCTACGTTATCTCCAGCCATACCTTCGTCAAGAGATTTTCTGAACATCTCAACGCCTGTACATACAGTTTTTCTTGTATCTTTAAAGCCTACGATTTCTACTTCTTCGCCGACTTTAACTTTTCCTCTTTCAATTCTTCCTGTAGCAACTGTACCACGACCTGTGATTGAGAATACGTCTTCAACCGGCATTAATAAAGGTTGGTCAATATCTCTTTCAGGAGTTGGAACATAGCTGTCAACAGCATCCATTAATTCCCAAATTTTATCAACGTATTTATCCTGTCCTCTTTGAACTTTCGGATTTGCCTGCACAGCTTCAAGAGCTTTAAGCGCTGAACCTCTGACAAAAGGAATACTATCGCCGTCAAACTCATATGAGCTTAAAAGTTCTCTTGCTTCCATTTCTACAAGGTCAAGAAGCTCTTCGTCATCAACCATATCGCATTTATTAAGGAATACAACAAGGTTAGGAACTCCAACCTGACGAGCAAGAAGAATATGCTCTCTTGTTTGAGGCATTGGACCGTCTGCCGCTGAAATAACAAGGATTGCGCCATCCATTTGCGCTGCTCCTGTAATCATATTTTTAACGTAGTCTGCGTGTCCCGGGCAATCTACGTGGGCATAGTGTCTATCTTTTGTTTCATATTCAACGTGCGCTGTTGAAATTGTAATACCTCTTGCTTTTTCTTCTGGAGCCGCATCAATTTCATCGAATTTTTTAGCGGCAGCTTGTCCCATTGCCGCTAAACTAAATGTAATAGCAGCTGTTAATGTTGTTTTGCCGTGATCAACGTGTCCGATTGTTCCTACGTTTACGTGTGGTTTTGTTCTTACAAAAGTTTCGCGAGCCATTGTCAACTCTCCTTCTTTAATTTAATGATTTCTATAATCTCTTTGATACTTATTTCTGTTGTACCATTACCATATTTTTCTATTTTCACTTGTTTTAGCCCATGACGAGAATTGAACTCGTGACCTTCCCCTTACCAAGGGGATGCGCTACCTCTGCGCTACATGGGCATGTTTATATAACATAACATGTAAGTAACTATCATATTTGCTACATAACTCACTGTCAAGCGATCAGCATATTTAAAATATTACAATAAAAAAATAATTTTTCCAAAATCTATATAAAGACAGGGTAATTCAATTCTGAAAAATAAAATTAAATGACATTATGTATTTTTGTTAATATAATAGATAATAAAATAATACTTTACAATAACGGTCTTTAAGGTTTAAAAAAGCGAAATTAAAGGAATATATCATTAAATTCAATTGTATACTAGAATGAGTTTAGTTTTCGGAAAAACCGGCAAAGCCGGATTTTACCAAAAACACACTCCCGCTCCGCCATACCGCTCACGGCGTTTCAAATTAAAAGCCCAAATTCATTATAGGAGCGGTATAATTAATATCTTTAAAGGATTATATTTAAGATAGACTAATTTAATATAAAATAAGATCGATACAAGGAGAGTAACGATATGTCAATGCAGTTTAGCGGATTAGGGTCAGGATTGCCTATTCAGGAATGGGTCGATTCTTTGATTCAGGCTGAAAGCTTAAGGCTTGAGAAATATAATACTAATAAAACCAAGTATCAATCTTCTAAAACGGTTTTAAACTCCGTAGAATCCAAATTTTCTTCTTTAAGATCAGCTCTGGAAAAACTTACAGACGCTAATCTTGCTTCTACAATGGACCTTTTTGTAAAAAAAGCAGGAGCAAGTTCTGACGATACAATCGCAACGGCAAGAGTTGCGAATAATGCGGCTGTACAAAAAATTGATCTGCAAGTTGAAAGACTTGCAACCGCAACAACTGCAAAAAGTCTTTCTGAAGTCGGTCAAATAATAGACGGCTCTGAAACATTTACCACTCTTGCAAACGGAGCGGCAAAAGAAGGCTCTTTCAGTTTCTATATAGACGGAGTAAAACAGGAATTTGAAATAGAAGCTGACGATACTTTGCAAGATATCGCGGATACAATAAATAATGCAGGGATTACAGGACTTGAAGTCGGCATTAATGCCGGAAAATTTGAAATAAAAATTGATGATGACGAAATAAGCAGTTTTAATATGGGCGCAAGTTCGGATACAAGCAATTTTCTTAATGTAATGCGTCTGGCTACCGCTGAAGCGCAAGTTATATCTGATGATCCTTATGAAACTTTGTATACAAGCGTAAATAGCATAACTAAAGTTGATATTACAAAAAAAATCATCGGAAACGAAGCAAATCTTGCGGGAACTTTCAATGAAGCTTCATATAAATTTAAAATTGGCGGTTCTGAGTTTACGATAGACGCTAACACCACTTTTCAGGATTTAATAAGCTCGATAAATAACGATGATGACGCCGGAGTTCTTGTTAGTTTTGACATGAGAGAAAATAAACTTAAAATAACCTCTGAAACAGCTGGTGAAACGGCTATTAATTTTGAAGACACCTCTGGAGATTTTCTTGAACAAATGGGATTAATAACCCCAACCGGAGATTCTATTTCTTCTCAAACACTTGGCGATAATGCCTTAGTAAAGATTAACGGTTCAGCTCAAGCTCTTGAAGTTAATTCAAATACTCTTTCTGCTGATATAAGCGGTATTACAGGAGTTACTATAAAGCTTCTCGATGTAACAGAAGCCGGTGAATCAATTAAAATAAGTATTGATCAGGATACAGAACCATTAACAACAGCAATGACTTCATTTGTGGAAAAATTTAACGCTGTAATTAATGAAATAGATAAAGAAACAAAGTCCGGACAAAAATTAGCGGGTGAACAATCGGTTATTTCCTTAAGAAACAGCTTAAGATCAATGGCAACCGATATGGTTGGCGGACTTACAAAATATAACAGTTTTGGCATGATCGGAATATCAACCGGAGATGTTGGCGCAAGCGTTGAAGAAGACACCAAAACTCTGGAATTTGATGCCGACGCTTTTCTTGAGGCTCTTCAAACCAGACCTGACGAAGTAAAGGCTTTGCTTGTTGGAGATAAATCAAAAGGCATCAAAGGTATTTTGGAAAAACTTGAAGCCAAGGTTGAAAGCTCTATTGATCCTGTTAACGGTTATTTTGCGGCAAGAGAAGACTCTTACGATGCCAGCATTAAAACCATTAATGATTCAATAACCAGAGAAGAAGAGCGTCTTGAAACGAGAAGACAGTATCTTCTCAAAAAATTCAACCAGATGGATCAATATATTAGCCAAATGCAGCAACAACAGTCAGCTCTTGCTATGTTGTAATTCTTTTATCTTTTTTATACCAATCCAAATAAGTTTTCGTTAATTGGTTAAAAAGCTGATATATATATTATTTTCATCAATTAGCCAATTAGCAGGATTGTTTATAATATATTCTGAAATTGTATTAAATTCCTCTTGGTTTCTTATAATTCTTTCATAATAATTTCTTTGCCAGATTCGTTTATTAAATGCAGGGTAAATTCCATTTTTAACGCCTTTAATATATTCATTTGTTGTCATTGTTTTAAACCATTGGATAATTTCAAATAATTTGTAGGGGCGAACCTGTGTGTTCGCCCCGTGCGGTTCTTTATTTTCATCAGGGCAGACCCATGTGTCTGCCCCTACGTCTATTAGGGAGATTATGCAATGTAAATGGTTTGGCATTATTACATATTCATTTATAGAGATGTTATTAAATTTATTGGTAGTGGCAATTAACCATTGTTCAACCATTTTACCTGCGTTATTTAAAATTATTCGATTATTATTGATTTCTCCTAAAATCTTTTCTCTGCCTTGAGCGCAAATTGTAAAAAAATAAGAACCTGCTGAAGAATAATCGTATCCTTTAAGTCTTATTGATCTTCTATGTTGCTTTTCTGAATCGGGGCGGGTGTCGCGCATTTTGGATTACATGTTTTCTATACTATTAGCCTTATTTATAATAATTCTTTAAAAACTAAAAATTAATTTAACATAGCGCTAATTTACCTGCCTTAATGCTTTAAGCTCAAAGATTTTTATGGGTTCGGAACTTTGAGTTACACACACAGAATCTATCTCTTCAGCTTCAATTTTGTCTTTAACTCTATTATAAGTGGTTTCGCTTATTAAAATTGAGGTTTTATAAAGCTTATTAAAGGATTCCAGACGGTTTGCGATGTTTACCGTGTTGCCAATTGCGCTGTATTCAAATCTTTCTTTAGCTCCGACATTGCCCACAAAGGCTTCGCCGGTGCTTATTCCTATTCCGACGTTTATTTCAGGCTTGTTTTCCTTCTCCCATTTTAGTTTTAAATCCTGTATGCGTTCATACATTTCAATAGCGCATCTGACCGCATTTTCGGGATGATCGGAACATTCAATCGGCGCGCCGAAGATTGCCATTACAGCATCGCCTATAAATTTGTTGACAGTGCCGTGATATTTGAAAATTACAGGGATCAGTTCGTTAAAATATTCGTTTAAAAGCTCGCTTACCTTTTGAGGGTCTGTTGTTTCAGAAATAGAGGTGAAATTTCTTATGTCAACAAATAATACGGTTATATCCGAGCGTTTCCCTTTCAGTTTCACACTGTCAGGATTTTTCAGGATTTCTTCCATAATGTCTTTTGAAACATATTTTGCGATTAAATTTTTAGTTTTTCTTTTTTGAGCATCTTCTATAAAATACTCATAGCCGTAACCAATAAACATTGTGCAGATAATAAAAACCACAGGCGTTACAGGATCAGGAGCGTAGTTGTTTGGATAAAAGAAAAATAAGCAGGCATAGAAGTATCCTACCGATAAAAACGTCAAGGATATTGAACTATATATTGGCGGCAAATAAAATATAGCTGAAAATCCTATAATTATTGAAAAAAATAAAATTAAAATATCCTGAGCCTTTGAAAATCTTGTTATAAAGTCGTTATTAATCAAATTATCTATAATGGATGCCTGAATATAGATTCCCGGATAGTCAAATTTAAGTGGTGTAGACTTTATATCCTTAAGCGCAGTTGAAGTTGCCCCTAATACAACAATCTTGTCTTTAAATATCGAGCTGTCTATTAAAGGTGGCTTGTTTTGCCGAATATTTTTATAAGATTCAATGATCTTCCAGGCGCTAATGGTTTTATAAGGGTAAGAATGTTTATTATCATTTGATTTATACCATTTTATAAAGCTAAAACTTCCGTTTTCATTGGAAAAAATCGGAATTTTAAAATTCTTTTCTTCAGAGTTAATTTCAAGCAAATTTTCCTTTAATACAAATTTTGCGTCGGGATAAAGCTGTTTAAAGACGGCTACTGCCAGAGAAGGGTAATAACTGTCTTTGTAAAGGAATAAATGCTCTGTTTTTCTGATGATTCCGTCGTTATCAGGGAATGAAAGCACTGACCCGAAGCTTTTTGACGTATTTATAATTTCTTCAACAGAATAAGAAGAGCTGGAATATCCGGATTTTTCTTTTAAATACACTGATCTTAAGTCTTTCACCTCAACAGAAAACTTTTCGCTGAACAGCTCATTCAATTTTTGTTCGTTTATATGCTCAAAATGGTCTGTTTCTTTGCTAAAAAAGACTCCTGGTATTATTTTATTCAAGCTGGAAAACCTTTTAAAAAATTCTTTATCGTATTTTTCCTGTCCGTATGAAACTATTACTGAATCAAAAGCGATTAATTTACTTTCGGCGACGTTTTCCAGGTATTCAAAAATATCCGCATAATAAGTTCTTTTCCAGGGCCATCTTCCTATTTTTTTTATGGACTGGTCGTCAATTGCAACGACAATTATTTCTTTAGACGTTTTTTGAGGGCATGTTATTCTTATTAAAAAATCATAGATCGGATTTGAGAAAAAGTTCACGCACAATGCATAAGCTGACCAGAGAAAAATAAAGCTTAGTATTGTTAATACAAAATAATTTTTAAGATTTTTTTTATGATAGTTCATTTTTAAAAAATATTTAACTCAAAAGGTTTTTAACAATTTTATTTTAACCAATGAAGTTAAATAATGCCAGTTTGTAAAAAGAATTAGCGATGAATAAGAAAAGAAGAAAAAGTTTTTAAGCATAATTTGTAAATTATTTAACTTGAATTGCTAAATAAATAATTTTATATTTGGCGTAGCGGCTGGCGAAGCCAGCCGCATAAAAAATTAAAATAAAATTTCAATCTATTTCAGCGTTTCGACTAATTAGCAATTCGAGTTATTTATACTATATCAATCCCAATAAGTTTTCGTTAATTTGTTAAAAAGCTAATATCTATAGCCCGCGCCGCCCGCAGGGCGGCGCGGGCTATTCAAGGGCATAGCTGGCGTTTCGGCGAAGCCGAAACGCCAGCCAATTAAGGACTTACAAAAATCATCTTTTTTATTTGCCAATTTCTGTTAATGATTGGTATAGTATATTGCAAAAAGAGCCGCCTTAAAAATCAGACGACTCTTTTTTTATGATTTAATAATTTGCTTTGACTTATTTATACAAAGGCATTAGCTCTTCAATCTCCTGTGGAAGCTTTCCCAGGCAAATATCCGTGAAAACTCGATAATCTATATTACTGAATAAATTATCAATAGATTCAAGATACTGTAAATAACCGTCATCAATGTTATTGTTTTCAATCATTGCGGCAAGAGCTTCGAAGTTCTCCTGATGTTTTCTAAATCTTTCGACTGCATAATCACGAGCCTGCCATGTTGTTACCAGGAAAGGCCAATCACTGCTTTGAAGGAGCAGATTTTCTCTTACCATCTGATTTAATGCTCGATGTAACACTTTATTTGAAGGTATTTGAGGATATTTACTGACTATATCTGCGGTTCTTCTTTCAGCAGAGTGAATTATAGGCCACATCCACTCAGTCTGATGATTCTGCCATACCCAGAAATGTCCGCCTTGTCCCCATGAGCTTTCCGGAAGCTTAACAGCCGCTGTAGGCTGGTGATCGTCAAGATATTCACCTGCTGTTTGTCTGCCGACTTCAGGAAGATGAGTATGAAGTTTTTTAATTGTCTGCTTAATAAATTCAACGCCTTCAAACCACCAATGTCCGAACAATTCAGCGTCAAAAGCAACCATAAATAGTCCTTCTTTACCGGTGGCTTTTTTATAGTCATTTAATTTGTGATAAATAATGTTTGTATAATGATCAGTGTTTTCGTTAATTCTTGACATTGCAAGAACCGGATCATAAAGCATTTTGTCGCCGAGTTCACAGGTGGGACTTGTTATTCTCCAGTAATGCAGACCTGATTTATCGTCTTTTTTATGGAATTCTCTATAACAGCCGTCGCCTGGATATCCATCAGCGGCTGACCATACCTGATATCCGCCCTCATGATTTCTTCCCATAACTGCTACCTGAGCTTCAGGCATCCAGTATGCTTCATAAGTTGTTAAGCCGGTAGCTTGTCTTGGCGGTAACGGAATATACTCGATATTTCCGTAAATACCCACTGAACGTCTGCTTCCGACTGATACTCCGCCTTCTATCTGGTGTGATTCAACAAAAACATATTCAATTTCATTATTTTGAAGAGAAACTTCAATGGCAGGTCTATAATGCTTGCTTCCGTCAGGAGCAGTGGCTTCATATCCCGGTCTGTAAGCGCATTCAGGCATCCAGGCGCCTCTCGGTTTTCTTCCAAAAAGCTGTTTATAAGCGTCAACGCCGGTTTTTAACTGCGCATTTATTGAAGAATCTTTTGACAATAAAGGCATAAAACCGTGAGTTGCGCATGATGTGGTAATTTCAATGCAACCTAAATCCTGAAGCCTTCTAAATTCGCCTATCAGGTCCCTGTTGTATTTATTGACAAAATTGTTTTTAATTTTATTAAACCAATCGTTATAAAACTTTGTTAAATACTCTATATGTTGAGAATGAGCCACACTGTCGTTGGGATAGCGGTTCAAATCATCATATACCGCTTTAAGTCGCGCATCTATATAACTCTCAAAACCTGCTTTTAAATGTTCGTCATTTAATTGTTCCGCAAGAACAGGAGTTAATCCCACTGTTAATTTAGCTTTTATTCCTTCTTCCAATAATTCATTTATAGCGTCTAAAAGAGGAATATATGAATGAGCCATGCATTCATAAAGATTTTCTTCTCCAAAAGGCCACATACCGGCTTTTCTATAAAAAGGCAAGTGCCCATGAAGCATAAATACGAAAGATCCTACTGACATTTTTTATTTTTCCTCCAATTTAATTAAGTTTTTATTTAAAATACATTTATATTTAGAATAAATGCTGATTATTTTCTTTAAATTTGCGCTATTTTTAGATATACATCGACTTGATTAAATTTAAAACAGTCCTTGTGTCTAATACGTTTGCGAAATCAGAGTTAGTTTATTTGTTTATTTTATTAGAGAACTATTTTTCCTTTAAAATCTTTATACAAGTTATAATAACCTTAATAAAAAAACAGTAAAAATACAAGCCTTGTATTAAAATTAAAATAACAAAAATTTACTAATTTTATAAAAGTCGAAAAACAATGCTACTAAAAATTTAATAAAAAAGATGTACAATTTATAGGTTAATTATATGAATAAATTATTGAAAAATATAGAAAAACAAATAATAGTTTCCTGCCAAGCTTCGAAAAATGACCCTTTAGCCGAAAAAAACGGCTTAATTTCAGTAATAAAGTCAGTAATTAACGGAGGAGCTCTCGGATTAAGACTTGCGGGAAGAGAAAGCATTAAAAAAACAAGAAAATTCTCCACTATCCCTATAATAGGGATTACAAAACCCGATATATTACCACAAAATTGGAAAGAAATAGTATATATAACTCCATCTTTTAAAGACGCAAAACAAATATCAGATGCCGGAGCTGATATTATAGCTATAGACGGGACTTTAAGGCAAAGACCAAATGAAAAACTTGAAGAATTAATTTTTAATATTAAAAAAAAGTTACAAAAACCCGTTATGGCGGATATTTCTACTTATGAAGAAGCATTAATCTGCGCGGAACTCGGCGCTGACATTATTTCAACGACGCTTTCAGGCTATACGTCATATACTCTTGATAAAAATAACGGGGAGCCTGACTTTGAGCTTCTTGAAACACTTGTTAACAATTTAAACAAACCTGTAATACTTGAAGGAAGAATTTGGACACCGGAGCATGCAAAAAAAGCGTTTGAATCAGGAGCTTTTTGTGTTGTAATAGGTTCTGCAATCACAAGACCGCAAGTTATAACCGAAAGATTCATTAAATTAGGAATGAAATCAATCTAATGTTTAGTTAAGTTAATTTTAAGGGTTATTATGTTGATAACGAATCAAACAGCTCAAATGATGGAAGAGAACTTGTAAAGGAGGCTTCACTTATACATCGACTGGCAATAGTTAACAAATGCAAATTACAAGGGGGGTTCAGGGGCTCTCCCCTGACAGATATGACAGTTTGACATGTTAGTTTTTCTTTCTTTTGCTTCGTTTTCTTTCTTTTTGCGTTCAAAAAGAAAGAAAATGAAGAAACATCAAAATTAACTTAAAAAAGCGTTTGTATCATTTATAATTAAGGTTAAAATAATGAAAATAATTAAATACAGCGATTTAAAAAAAGATTTTTTTGAATATCAGGAATTTATAGGGATAGAAAGTGTTAAAGAGATAATAAGATATGTAAAAATTCATGGTGATGAGGCTGTAAAAAAATACAGCAGACAGTTTGGAGATGGAGAAATAAGCTCAATCGAGTTAACTGCTGAAGAAATTGAAAACGCATGCGAAAAAATCTCTGAAGATACAAAAAACTACATAAAATTAGCTATAAATAACGTTAAAAATTTTGCGGAAGCCCAATTTTCCGTTTTAAAAAATATTGAAACTGTTAAAGACGGCATAAGACTTGGTCATAGGGTTATTCCGCTGGAAAGAATAGGGGCTTATGTTCCGGGTGGAAATTATCCGTTGCCTTCGTCTGCGATTATGTCAATAGTGCCTGCAAAAGTTGCGGGAGTGAAAGAAGTTATTGTTTGCAGTCCCAGAATACAGCCTGCAACAATCGTTGCATGTAAGCTGGCAGGAGCTGACAGGATTTTCCGAATCGGCGGGGTACAGGCTGTTGCGGCTATGGCTTACGGCACTGAGTCTGTTCCGGCTGTAAATAAGATTGTTGGACCCGGAAATAAATATGTAACAGCGGCAAAAAAAGAAGTATACGGTATCTGCGGCATAGATTTTCTTGCAGGACCAAGTGAAGTTATGATTATAGCAGATCAAACCGCTGATTATGAATTTATAGCGGCGGATATGCTGGCTCAATGTGAGCATGATCCTGATGCAAGAGCTTATTTAATTACAACTTCCGCAGATTTAGCCGAAAAAGTTATTCAAAAGACAGAATATTTTTTAAAAACGCTTACCACCTCTGAAATTGCGTCTAAAGCTATAAGAGAAAGCATTGTTATAATTATAGAGAACATAGGTCAGGGAGTAGAAATCGCCAATAAAAAAGCCCCTGAGCACCTTGAAATTTGCTATAAAGATTGTCAAAACGACCTGGATAAATACACAAACTACGGATCGCTTTTTATAGGCAACTATTCAGCGGAAGTATTCGGAGATTATTGTAGCGGAACTAATCATATTTTGCCCACAAACGGCGTAGCTAAGTATTCAGGCGGCTTAAGCGTTTTTGATTTTGTAAAAATTCAGACATATCAGGAAATTTATCCTGAAGCGGCGACAAATTTATCAAAAATCGCCTCAAATTTAGCAAACACGGAGGGTTTATACGCGCATAAGCTTTCAGCTGATTTAAGAGCAGATTCTTATGTTTTTAGAGGCTCCCATAATTATTTTGGGTAATTATAAATAGTCATTATTTTTTTATAATAATTATAAGTAACAGACAAACAATTTTCAGCTCTTATTAAATTTTGCCGAACGAGCGAAGCGAGTGAGGCAAACAAACAACAAAAGCCCCTTCCCTTTGAAGGGAAGGGGTTGGGGTTGGGTAGATAAAAACCTGAAAACTTTTTATTACCTGCTTAGGATAACCTAAACTCATTCCAGTATAGTTGCAAAGCGCTTTATTCATAGAAAAACATATTAAATTGAACTTTTTTCAAAAATTAAAAATAGGCGCGCAAGGGTGAAAAATGTCTGTAATTTTATACGGCGATAAATACAATCCCATCCGAAGAACGATTAAACATAATAATATCTTTCTTGTTACCAATGAGGAAGGTAATATTTTAGGCGGCAGTCTTTCAGGATATGGTTTATATCTTGGAGATACAAGATTTTTAAGCAAATTTGAAATTCGCATAAATGATTCATATCCCTTGCTTCTTTCCTCTTCAACTGAAACGGGCGATTCTTCAATTATTATTGGAACAAATTTGAAAATTGCAGATCATTTTAACCCCGAGGAATTTATACCGCAGGAAACTATACAGATTAAAAGAGAAGGGATAATCTGCGGAGCTTATTTTAAAACAATAACTATTGCAAATTATAATTTGTTTAAGGTTGGAATAAAACTGGAATTGTTTTTTGATGCGGATTTTCTGGATATTTTTGAAGTAAGAAATCTGGAAACACTATCTGCGCCCCATGAAAAAACTGTTTTGATTGAATCGAATTCTCTGAATTTTCAATATGCCGATATAACAGGAGCTTTTCAGTCGACTAATATAATTTTTACGTCTGAAAATCCGCAAAAAATTGAAGAAAATAAGGTTACATACGAATTTATTCTGCCGCCGGCAAGTAAAAAAGAATTAAAATGCAAAATAAATCTTAAATCAACCGCATTACTGCATGAAACAACCGCCTTTAATTTTAAAGAAGCTCTTGAAAAAAATACGGAAGAATCAAAAAAATGGTCTGATAAAATAACTAAATTTTATACTGATAACAACGATTTTAGGGAAATGTTATATAGAAGTCAAAAAGATTTAAATATGCTTCAAACAAAAACTGTTTATGGAGAGTATATTTCAGCGGGAATTCCATGGTTTACCGCTCTTTTTGGCAGAGATTCAATTATAGCGGCAAAACAGGCGCTTCTTTTATGTCCTGATATTGCAAAAAATGTTCTCGAAGCTCTGGCTAAATTTCAAGGAACAAAACAAGACGCATGGCGAGAAGAAGAACCGGGTAAAATTCTTCATGAAATAAGATTCGGCGAATTGGCAAGAAGCAATAAAATCCCTCATAGCCCGTATTATGGCTCTATTGATTCTACTCCTTTATGGATAATACTTCTTTATGAATATTTTAAATGGACAAATGATATGGAAACAGTGGATAAACTCTGGGTAAATGCTTTAGAATGTTTAAACTGGATGGATAATTACCCATTATATAACGGTTTTGCAAGCTATAAAAAGAAAAGCGAAAAGGGACTGGATAATCAGGCATGGAAAGACTCATGGGACTCTTATAAGCATATTAACGGCGATTTAGCGGAACCGCCCATTTCTCCGGTTGAAGTTCAGGGTTATTTTTATTCGGCAAAAATGAAAATGGCAAGTCTGGCAAATTATAGAGGAGAAACAAAGCTGGCTTCTGAACTTTATTCAAAAACCGGCGATTTTAAACGTAATTTCCATAGAGCTTTCTGGATGGAACATGAGCAGTATTATGCGCTGGGGCTTGATAAAAATGGAAATCAGCTTCAGGTGATCTCTTCCAATCCCGGACATCTTCTCGAAACCGGAATTTTAGAAACGGAATATGCAAGCAAAGTTGCTGACAGAATTTTACAAAATGATATGTTTAACGGCTGGGGAATCAGAACATTAAGCTATGATTCCAGGGTTTATAATCCAATGAGCTATCATAACGGTTCTATTTGGCCCCATGACAACAGCATAATAG
>Ga0209202_1001577_pt1 | contig 13759 bp, 15 predicted proteins | sample AD_UKC032_MetaG_FD_184416 | JGI IMG/M metagenome (GOLD analysis project Ga0209202, IMG submission 184416) | Active sludge microbial communities of municipal wastewater-treating anaerobic digesters from USA - AD_UKC032_MetaG (SPAdes) (version 2) | ecosystem: Engineered > Bioreactor > Anaerobic >... | reverse complement strand
GAGAATATCTCAACGGAACTAATAGAACTTCCCAATGAGAAGATAGAAAGATATACAAGCACTTGGGAAATTTCCGAATATTCCGCAGAGGTAATATCTTCCACAAAAAAAAGTGCAGAGTATTTTGAAGAGCTTCAGAAGATTCTTTCAAAGAAATTAGATGCGAAAGAAGCTGCAAAAGAGGCTTCGAACTGGATAATGGGTCCCCTCTATGCTATTTCAAACAAGAAAGGTAAGGATTTCTCAGAGATTGGAGTTAAAAGTGATGATTTAGCTCAATTAATAATTGCTTTTAAAGATGGTAATTTTACGAAAAACAAAGCTGAAGAGCTCCTTAATGACAGTATCGACAAGGGAATAAATATCTTAGAAGAAATTCAGAAATTGAAGATGGCCAAAGAGAGTAATGGCTCTCTTGCCGATGTCGTGAAAAAGGTAATTGAAGAAAATACTCAAGCAGTATCCGATTACAGAAATGGGAAAGAAGCAAGTATCGGTTTTCTAGTCGGAAAAGTAATGCAAATTACAAAAGGGACTGCAAATCCTAATGATGTTAGAAATACTTTAATAGAAGAATTAAAGAAATGAAAATAGATGTTAAACATATAGCACAGCTTTCTAGAATTTCTCTTACAGATGAAGAGTTAAAAAAGTTTACTCCACAGATGGAAACGATTCTTGAATCAGTTGATGTTCTCAAAGAAGTAGACACCAAAGATGTAGAGCCAATGAAAGGACATGTTAAACTTAAGGAGCTAAGAGAAGATATTTCAGGAAGAAGTATCTCACAAGAGGAGGTACTTAAGAATGCAAAATTCAAAGAGAATGGCTGTGTTAAGGTTTACGGAAAGATATTTGACGGCAGTCAGGATAGTTAATTAGTAGTTTCCCTTATTCTTTTAAGAATGCACCCCTTCTGTCTAAAGAGTTCGTTTTAAGAGATTCGTTAAAAGATGGGTAATTTCTAAACCATAGCCCTCCTCTACGCTTTGTTACAGCATAGTCTGTATAAGCTGCACTATCTGAATTTTGCAACATAAACGACATGAAGTAAATTGCCATCTCTTCCCCCTCTAAAGAACCACTACCTACCTTCTTAATTTTATCTAATAGCTCCCTTGAGTATTGACGAAGTTCGTTACTTTTTTTGTTCTTTTTAACAAAGACATCTGACGTTATCTCTTGCCCCTGTCCAATTATTCCTAGAATTAATTCCTTTAAATTATTCTCTATTCCTAATTCATTAAGGAATCTTGAACCCTCTTTTAGGTTGAATCCTTTTTGTTCGTTTTTCTTCCCTTCTTGTGCTGCCTCAGGCTTTCCAAGGTCATGAGTTAGAATTATTAAGCGCATGATTGGCAAGAGTTTGGCTGGTAGGACATCTGCATATGTTTCATCAAACATCCTTAATACGGTTTCTGTATGCTCTCCTAAAGTAAATTTCTCCCAGTTTCCAGCATCTTTATCAAAATGATTTTCAAACCCTGTTACTTTCTTTGCCTCTTCTATTATTTCCTCTGGTGAAGCATAGTAGTTCTCACTCAGAAGCTTTACTAAAGGATGAGATTTCGATGATTCCAATGATTTGTTCATCTCTTGGCTAAATTCACCAAAAACCTTTTCAAAAGTTTGTTCTTTTTGTTTTATTTTCTCAACAGTATTTACTTTTGTAAGGTCAAAAAGTATTGTATTGCTAATCTTTCTTTGAAGGGTCCCACTTTCTAAATTAGTTCTTAAACCGACAATATTATTACTCCTTAGGAATCTAGCAATGTAATCTCTATTAATTGGCAATTGGTGAGTAATATCGCCTCTATTTATATCCCAAGATTCCTTTTTGGATGTTGTATAATACTCAATGGAGCGCAGAGGATTAAACTTCAAGAGGTATTTGGCATTAACAGACCCTGCAATATGTTTTACTAAATCTTCATCAACAACCGCTTCAGGATTTCTTGATTGATGTATTATTGATTTGATTTTTTCTAAAATTTGAGGAATTTCCGCTTGAGAAATATATTCTTTGTTTGTAATGTTAAAAAGTTGCTTCATTGTTTCTTTTGATTCTTGAAGAAGTGATATAGCATCTTGGTATTTGAAATCTACTGGTGATCCTTCAAGTGTCCCAGGCAGCAAAAAAGGAATCTCCTGTTCAATTATTTGTTGCTTTTCTTCAGAATTATTAGATTTATCATAGTTCAAAATTATTGCATTGGGATCTGACGAAACTATTCTATGAACTTCTATTGGTATTTCTCCAGCCCTAATCTGTTGTCTATACCCTTCTCTCTTTGTTGAAAACTGAAAAGGGTCCAAACCACTTCGCACTCGAATCTTATGCAATATTCTTTCTACAGCAAAATCTCTTGCCGTATTAAAATCTCCAGTACTTAAAGCATCAATTTTATTGATATTTTCATTTCCTGTATTATTCCCAGAATTTGAGAAATCGCTGCTTACCGTCCATTCTTCTTTGTCTCCTTCAGGGTCCCGTCCGTGATACAACTCTAGCCTACTCATTGGGATAAATACCCCAATCGATTCCAATCTTTCTCTGGCTTCAATCTTTTGGGGATCTTGTTGTTCACGGAAAAACTCAGATCTTGTTGGACTATTAGAACTTCTAGGTCCTACATTAACTGTTTGTGATGTGTTAAAACTTGATTCTGTCTCCATTAGTAGTTTAGGGCATTATTTATATAAAATATAATAGCATAACAGAAGAGATGTAATAAGATGTCCCTACTACTAAATTGTAAGAATATTTAGTAGAATGTACCTTACTAAGCCGAGGTGGTGAAACTGGCAGACACGTATGCCTTAGGAGCATATGGGGTAAAACCCTTGGAGGTTCGAGTCCTCTCCTCGGCATTCAATAGTTATGTATAACCTACTTCTTTCTACTTATTTCAACCCCCCTATGTAACAATATTGAGAGATTCTCTATTTCTTCCACTGTTACTCCAAAAGGAATATAAATATTTGCATATGGTGCAATTTGTACAGAAGAACCCTGTTCCTGTTCGTTCATATAATTAAAACAATCCTCTATACTTAAATATTTAAAATCGGGATTACCCTCTTCTTCTGATAAATACTCACAATAAACACCACTAAGATAGAGATTGTATATTCTTTCTACTTCTTCGAGTTGCAAACCCGCAGGCATTAATACATATGTTTCGCTATCTAATTCAACCAATACTCTAGTACTACCATATTTATGTCCTTTAGCCGCAATATCTAAATTTTCAAATTGACTGCCAACACGAATCAACGGTAATTGTACTGTTTCTACACTTTCAGGTTCGTAATTAAATATATTATTTCTACTAATTGGAACTTCTCTTTCTTGTTGTGGTGTTTCAATTGTACTATTGTCCATATATTTAATCTTAAAATTAATATACTCATTATATCATTTCATATTTATTTTTAGAAAAGGAAAAAGCACCAGTAATGTGAGATATATTGATCTGTATAAAACAGGATATATGTCACCACTTGGTGCTTATAAATTCTTACTTTTCGATGACAGTGGTCACAGGCAAGAAACGTGAATGTTTCCAGTACTTGTTAAGAAATAACAAAATGTTTTCATAACAATTTACCGAAACCTTGGTTCTGTTTCGAAATTCTTTTAAAGTGTAATCAACAACACTTGCATATCCCAGTCCTATTTCCGACCAGATACTTTGTCGATACTGCATGTACTTCGCAAGTAATATTGATAATTCCGATACCTCGTCGTTCCGATTTGTCTCTTCTCCTTCAAACTCAATATCCTTGACAGTCTTTTCGATATGAAAGAGAAAATTCTTGGTAACTTTTGTACACTTAATGTTATTCATTTCAATCTCCTTTTGGATTTTTGTTTTTCCCTATTGATAGGGATACTTAATACAAAATTGATATATATTAACTATCCCAATCAATAAGAATGAAGGAGAAAAATGAATTTTATTAAAGAGCAGTAAGAATTGAATAGACCCAGAAAATATTTACTGCTTGTCTATCCCTACTTACATTATATCAAAATACTGACCATTTCTCAACTCTATAGGCTTTTGCCCTGGAGTATATCTATGATAGAATAGAACGCTATGTTAAAGAAAATCGCAAAACCGTTTCAAAATGTACTCTTAGAGAGAAAGCTCTGTGTTGGTTGTACAGGTCACCTAACTAAAGCAAAGAAACTTGGTAATCTATCTGAAAATAGAATAATTGTTGAATGTAAATGTAAAAGAAGGTATGTATATGAAAAAGAATTAGCAGCCTTTAAACGAGCGACGTTCGCTGAAGAGCAACAAATACTAAGTATGATTGCAAAAGGCCAGATAAAGTAATCTTCACAAAGCCCTTTAATTATAGTAGAATCTCTCAGTTATGCCGCTATCGTCTAGGGGTTTAGGACAACAGGTTTTCATCCTGTAAACCGGGGTTCGATTCCCCGTAGCGGTACCACTTCATCATCAATTGACAAAGCTTATCCATTCTAATAAACTGGACATTAGTATATTAATCAACTATTTTAAATTCCAAACCATATGTATGATTCAGAGCCAGAAGTATTAACTCAAACTGAAAAGATTTCATCAGTAATTGGGTCTGTTGGGAAATTCATTCTTTCTTTTCTTGAGACTGTTGTTGTTGCACTTGTGATATCCGTTGTTCTTTACCTTTTCATTATGACTCCCCATGAAGTTGTGGGGAATTCTATGCACCCTACATACAAAAATGGGGAAATGCTAATGGCAAATAAAGTTCTTTACAAGATTAAAGATCCAACTCGAGGTGATGTAATAATTTTTAAATATTCCGATACTCAAGATTTCATCAAAAGAATTATTGGACTCCCGGGAGAAACTGTCATGCTTAAAGATGGTAAGCTCTATATAAATGGGAACCTTTTGGACGAATCTAAATACCTTAATTCAAGTATATATACTAACGGCGGAGATTACCTTAAGGAGGGTGAAACTATTACAGTTCCCCAAGGAAGATATTTTGTCTGTGGTGATAACAGACCACACAGTTCGGACTCAAGAATGTTTGGCCCTATTGATGGTAAGGACATAAAAGGGAAAGCTTGGATTGTATATTTCCCATTTGATCAATTTAGACTGGTTAAGCACGAAAGTTACTCAGGTGTGTAGATTTCTTGTGTGAAACATGTTAACCTTAAGATATGAAAATTTTTGTAATTGCAAATCAAAAAGGTGGCGTTGGTAAAACTACGACTGTTATGAATCTTGGGGCTGCCCTAGCAAAGAGAAGAAAGAAAGTGCTTTTAATAGATTTGGACCCTCAAGCCAACCTATCCTCAGGTATAGGTTTTACACAACAGTTTGACAAACAAAGCTGGACCTCTACTGATAAAGCCCCTTACAAAAATATCTATGATGTTTTAGTTTCAGATGACTCTATATCCTCAGCTTTTGTCGCAACTTCAACTCCAAATCTCTTTCTTGTACCCTCCCACCTATCTCTTGCCGGTGCTGAGATTGAAATGGTTAATATGATTTCTAGAGAGACATTACTTAAGAAAAAAATTGAAGACATTAAAGAGGATTATGACTATATTCTAATAGATTGTCCCCCTTCTTTAGGATTGTTAACAATAAATGCACTTTCCGCCGCCCAGAAGTTAATAATTCCAATACAATGTGAATACTTTGCATTGGAAGGATTAGGACAATTGATTGAAACAACAAAATTAATAAAAGGAGTTAACCCTTCTTTAAAAATTGGGGGAGTAATACTTACTATGTTTGATAGCAGAACAAAACTTTCAGAGAGCGTGGTAAAAGATGTTAAGGATTTTTTTCAAGACATTGCTTTCAAATCAGTAGTTCCAAGAAATGTTCGACTTTCAGAATCTCCTTCTCATGGAAAAACAATTTTCCAATACGATGATAAATCAACAGGAGCTTTAGCTTATGCGAAGTTAGCTTCTGAATTTATTTCTAGATTTGATGATTAAATTTAATTTAAAACACTATGGAGACAGATAGATTAGGAAAAGGTTTAGCTGCATTAATAAGCTCTAATCAAGTTGATAACTCTAGTAGTTCTTTTGTCCCTGAATTTAGCATCGAATTAATCGAACCAAATCCCTATCAGCCTAGAATGCATATTGATCCAAATGAGTTGATTCAAATAGCGGACTCAATTAGGGAGCATGGCATAGTACAGCCCTTAATTATTACTCGCAAAAGAGATTCAGATAGATACTATCTAATTGCAGGAGAAAGAAGGCTTAGAGCCTCTCAGCTAGCAGGATTTAAGACTGTCCCCGTTGTAATAAAAGATAGTTCTCCTCAGGAGATGCTCGAATTAGCCATAATAGAGAACGTTCAGAGACAGGATTTAAACCCCATTGAGGAAGCATCTGCATATAAACAGATGCAAGATGAATTCGGTATGTCACATGATGAGATTGCAAAAAGGGTCGGATTTAACCGAGTAACAATAACAAACAAAATTAGGCTTCTGAATATCCCTGAACCTGTTAAAGAAGATATTTTAAATGGGAAATTAAGTGAAGGCCATGCGAGAGCATTGTTGGGAATAAAGGACAAAACTTCTTTGATTGCTGCAGCTGATTTAGTCGTTAAAAGAGGGATGAGTGTAAGAGAAGCAGAGGCTTTAGCAAGAAAAATCTCCTTTGGTAAGGGTTCTTCTACAAGAATCTGGAAAACTACTGATGAGGAAACTAACAAGTATTCTGATATGTTAAGTAGAAAACTTGGTTATACTGCACATATTACAAAAATGACAAAGGGAGGGAAGTTAGTAATTAGGTACAACAATGTAGAAGAATTAAATGACTTAATGAAGAAACTTCTTTAAGTTGGGGTTACCTCTTGTCTTAGCTTTTCATAAAGCAATATTGCTGCAGTTGAACTCACATTCAAAGAGCCAATACCCTCTCTCATTGGAATAGATAAAGACCCGTCTACCCTCTCCATTATTCCTGTAGAAATTCCTACATCCTCCGCTCCCAAAACAAATGCAATTGGACCCCTTAAATTTCGTTCATAATAAGTATTGCCCTCCATATGAATAGCATAAGTCTTAATATCATTTTCTTTTAAAACTTTTAGCGCAGAAAATAGATTCATTTCAACTAAGGGGACTCTCTCTGCCGCTCCCATAGATATTCTAATAGTTTCATCAGAGATTAAACTCTTTTCTTGGGGATTAACAATAATGCCATTTACTCCGACAGCAAATGCTGTTCTCATTATTGCAGCAACATTTTGAGCATATTTCACATTATCCAAAATTAGAAAAAATGGCTGTTTTTTATCTTTATATATTGTGTCTAACAACTCTTCCAAATTCCAACTATTTTGAGAATACATTACACCGATGATGCTCTCTGAAGACGAAGACCTTAACCTTCTGTTAATTGCTTTTCTTGAAACTTTGATAATAGGTATTCTCTTTTGACCAGCCAACATGTAAATTTCTTTACTCTTTTCATCTTTAAAAGCACTTCCAACAGCATATATAGTCTCAAAATCCCTTCCCTCCTTAAGAAGCTCTAAGAGTGCATTTTTACTTTCTATCTGTATGAATTTGGATTTAGCCATAGATATATGACTATTCTACCACATCAACGAGGAATCTACCCCTTTTGAAGCCGCTCATTCTTCTAAATTTCACAACACCAGCGGTCTTAGCATGAATAGAATAATTCTTACTCATGTAAGTATTATTCCCAGCATGGTAAACAGAGCCATTCTGTCTAAGAATAATATTTCCAGCTTTTACTTCTTCTCCAGCATATTTCTTTACTCCCAACCTCTTACCCGCAACATTGCCATGATTCGATGTTGTACTTCCTGCTGCTACATGTGACATTTCATCAACTTTTCAATTTATATAATAATACTAGGATCTTTCCAGTATAAAAATGTTCCTGGTAATAATACTATTTTTTCTTGACCACTTCAAGTCCCTATTTTTTAAATAATCTCCATTCTTTACTATCCATCTTTTGTTTACTAATTCCCTAATCCCAAAAGTTTTCCACCCTTTTTGAGTCTTGTAGGAAGGAATAATCAAAACTACTTTTATATGCCTCTTTTCAATCTTATTATCTATTAAATCAAACAGCTTAAAGTACAGATTCTTCACATCCCCAAGTAATTCAGAAGCTTTTTGTTCTGACAATAAGGCCGTTTGAGGAGGCCCCATATACGGTTCACATACTATTGCAGTAATATCAGTATTTTTGAGTTTTTTAATCACCCCCTTGTTTGCCTTTGTGACATCAAATCTAAAACTTTCATACAGTGCATCTGGTGCAAAGCCTTCTTTACTTAACCACTCAATATTAGAAGATGTTGTATTTACTGCAACAGGATTTACATCAGAAGCCAAGGTATTGAAACCCAAAATAACAGCTTCCATTGGGATTGTTCCTGAACCACAGAATGGGTCCCAAAGAATTCCAGAATTTTGGGCTGTGAAATTAACCATCATCCTTGCAAGTTTAGGTGGTAATGTGCCCATTTGTATATCAGTATTAGGTTTATACATATCTCTTTGAACAAAACCCTCCAAATCTTGGACCATTAAAGTCTTACCGTATTTTTCAGTTTCAAAATTTCTTAAAATATCAAGTTCAAAGCCTTTTTCAATTATTTGATTGTTAATTACCTGTGCAGAATTAAGAGAGTTGTCTTTTCCCTTGGGGATGATAAATCTTGATGATATTGCGTCACTCCTTAACGTTCTTTTAATAGAGTTTGCAAGCTTTTTTATAAATACCGATTCGTTTTTCAGACTATCTCCAAGAATACTAATCCCAAAAATAATCTTGTTTCCCTGGATAGATTCAGATCTATATGAAAAATTATCAATATCTTCAATAATGTATCCTACTCTTTTACATCCACCTAATCTTTGAAAAATATTGATTACAAAATTCTCATCAATTTTTTCATTTTTTACAAGAAAAATAGTAGTACCAAATCTTGTGATAATATCTTTTGAGATATTAAAAGATTCAAGAACAGCTATTAATTCAACATATGATAAATCTGGGAATGCTCCCGCTTCAAAGAAAAATTGTTTGGACATGTTTTTAAAGGCTCTTAACTATTACTTTCGTAATACTCTCTCTAAATCCGTAATTTCTTCTGTGTCTAGACTTTGCACTATATGTAAAACCTTCAACCTTTGGACCTTTTTTCTGAGATGATATTTCTAACTTTACTGATGCATCCTTAACATATGGTTTGCCAATTTTTACATCTTTACCATCTGATAACAAGAGGACTTCCTTTATCTCTAATTTGTCTCCCTTCTTTCCTTCTAGCTTTTTTACTTCATACTCTTTTCCTTCGTATACCTTTATCTGAGCACCAGATATTGAGATAACTGCAAATTTCTCGTCAACTGCAACTTGTTTTTTAACAGCAACCTTCTTTTTTGCAGTAGAAATTTTTGTGGTTTTTGTAGTCTTTGTTTTTGTTACTTTTTTGTCTGCCATAGGTATGGATTTTATGTTATTACTCAAAAAAAGTCAATAAAAGATGAGGTCTTTGCATTTAACGACCCATAGTTTTGAACTTTTTGGTTTTATATGCTAGAATTAGCTTGATATCAATGGATTTTTATCTATTGTTATTGTTCATTAACAACCTTACAAATTCGTTTCCATAGAGGAGGAAAAATGTTTTTCTTGATTTTGAAGTACATATGGATTTCTGTAAATATCATTTTACTTGCTTTCGCAGCAATATCAGATAGTAGCTGGGTTGAAAGATACAAGAAGATAAACTGGAAATTGATTCCCTTTAATATTCTTGTAATTATCATAACAGCATTTGTTGCATTCTTTCTTTTCTCCAATTTCCCCAAATTGATGAGATTTGGAATTCCCAGATTATTGCAATTAATTTTTCACCAAAATGCAGAAAGTATACCCTCCACGAACATAAACCTTCTTGGAGTTGAAATAAAATATCTAGGGATACTTATCTGCATTCTTATTATGACAGCAATACCTAAAGCCGCAGAATGGGAAGAAGAAAAGTTTAGAAAAGGAACAAAAAATTGGATAGATGGTTTTCTCAGAAGCATTCTTTTTGGGTTTTTCCATATGATGGTTTTTGTCCCACTTGGGGCAGCCATTGCTTTGATAATCCCAGGATTGTTTTTTACTTTTCTTTATTTTAAAGGAAATGAGGAGCTGTCTTCACAAGGACATTTCCAGCACAATCTCATACTTCTATCCATTTTGTTGTTTTTAGCCATCCTGAATTCGTTTTCATAATCAATAACTTTTTTGTAAGGTAAAAGAAGAGACCTTGGTTTCGATGAATTCTGTTGTTTCTTACAACATTTTTCTTCCTCCCAAGGTTTCTTCTAATCCTCATATATATCAATAATATCAGCCTTTTTTGTCCTAATTTTTTGTGAATTTTTTAAATTAATATTATGCACCAACCCTAAACACATTAAAGTTACTATGGTAATTGTTCCTCCCGCACTCATTAAAGGCAGAGGTATTCCTGTTGCAGGAATACTCCCAGTATTTGTACCAATATTAATAAATACTTCAAAAAGAATCTTTATTCCAACCCCCATACAGATCATTGAATTCAGTGTGTCCTCTTTACAATCTAATGCAGTAACAAAGCAATACACAATTATTGAACCATAAAGTAGCATAAGGAATAAACTTCCAACTAATCCAAATTCTTCTGCATATGAAGCAAAGATAAAGTCAGTACGAAATTCTGGAAGAAAATTTCTTTTACTCTGAGTACCATTTCCAAACCCTTTTCCCCAAAGCTTGCCCGAACCAATAGCTATTTTGGATTGGGTGACATTAAATACATAATCAGAAGATGTCTCTTCTGGATTGATAAAAGCAATGATTCTTACCTTCTGATAATCTTTTAAAATATGTTCCCATGTAATAGTAGACAAAGTCCCCAGGAGAATTCCAAGAATCAAAGATATTAAGATAATTACTTTCCAATTCCTCTTAACATAAAAGCCAAAAATGGAAAAAACGATAGCTGGAATTAATAATAAAAACCAAAGATTATTGCTTGTAATTGAAGGAATTAGGAAAGCACCAACTGTACAAAGAATAATTGAAATAATAACTCCATTTCTAAGAGGCTCATTTAATCCCATAAATATTAATACAAACCATATGCCAAGCATAAGAAGCATCATACTTCCGCTAGGCTGAAGATAAGTTAATAGTACTAAGGGAATTAGCAGAAGAAGAGACGCGATCAAAAGGAACCATTCACTATACTTTTTTCTCAATGAAAAAATTGCTGACGTAAGAATAATCACAACTAATTTTGCCAATTCTGACGGCTGTAATTGGAAGCCACCAATCACCAACCATCTTTTAACACCTTTAATTAGGGGACCAAAAAATAGAGTGGCGACTAGAAGACCCACAGTCACTAAGTAAATAATTAAGGATAACTGCCAATGCTTTAAATAAGAAATATCAAAATAGCTTAACAGGAAAAACAGTATTAAACCTACAAATATAAACAGTAATTGCTTGCTTAAAATTTCAGTATCTTCAAATCCTCCTGATGATTTTATAAGGGTTGAATAAAGAGTAATTAAGCCAACTGTTATGAGAAGAAAAAGCGGTATTAAAAGTGAAAAAGAAAAATATTTCTTTGTTCCAAAGACTTTCTTTTGGATATTCATAATCTGTTAAATCAAAGCTCACTTTTACCTATTTCGCATAAATGCAGGGACATCTAAAGGGTCATCCGCCTGAACTTCAGTAGATGTAGATACTTTTGGAGAAGTTGGTATCTCTTCATCCTCAATTATATCTTCCTCTTTTTCATCATCAAAAGAATCCAATGTTTCATCAGAAGATTCGTTATTTTCAAATCCAAATGTTCTTATGGTTGAGACTGGTGTGCTTGGTGTTTGATCCTTTTGTTGTTGTCTATATATTTGTTTACTTTCATCAAAGCCAGTAGCTACGATAGTAATTATCAATTCCTCACCCGCATTTGGATCAATCTGAGCTCCAAACTTAATGTTTGCTGATGGGTCAACTGCTTCTTTTATTAAATCAGAAACTTGACTTACTTCGGTTAGTGTTAAATCTGAAGCTACAATGTTGTAAAGAACTCCAGTAGCTCCTTCAATAGACATATCTAAAAGAGGACTTGAAGTTGCAGCTCTAGCGGCCTCCTCCGCCCTATTCTCTCCAGAGGCTCTACCAATTCCCATGAGCGCAGTCCCAGCATCTTTCATAACTGTTTTTGCATCATTAAAATCTGCATTCACATATCCTGTTTCACTAATTAGACTTGAGATGCTTTTAACTCCTTCGGCCAAAACAGAATCAACTTTTTTCATAGCATCGATAAACGAGAGTTTTTCACTTTCATTAACAATTTCTAATAGTCTTTGGTTTGGGACAACAATTAAAGTGTCGACCTTGTCTCTTAGATTGGCAATTCCTTCTTCTGCAATGTCTTTTCTTTTTTGACCTTCAAAATCAAACGGCTTAGTAACTACAGCAACCGTTAATGCTCCCATGTTTCTAGCAACTCCAGCCACAATTGGAGCAGCACCTGTACCAGTTCCCCCTCCCATACCAGCTGTAACAAAAACCATATTTGCACCTTCAAGCATTTCTTGAATTTGATCTAGACTTTCCTCTGCTGCCTGAGCACCCAATTCGGCATTTCCTCCAACTCCTAAACCCCTTGTAAGTTCTTCGCCTAATTGAAGAGTTATTGGCGCTTGAGAAAGTTTTAAAGATTGAGCATCAGTATTAAATGCCATAAAATCTACACCCTGAATATCATAATCAGTAATCATAGTGTTAATAGCATTACATCCACCTCCCCCGACACCGATTACTTTAATTTTTGCTACTGGGTCAACGCTTGTTGATACTAACATAAAATGCCTACTTTATTAAATTATTTATGGCAGTAAAGATTTAAACCATTCACCTATTTTACCAAAAAAATTCTTAACATCAACCTTACCCTTTTCCCCTGTTGTACTTATCTCACCCTCATCATCCATTGCGTGTTTTATCAATCCCTGTACACATGCATATGAGGGATCTGAGATCTCCTCTGTCATACCAGTTAATCCAGAAGGATAACCTACCCTAGCAGCAACTCCGACTAACGATTGAGTAAATTTTGTTATGTCTCTTAAAAGACTTGTACCACCGGTTAAAACTACACCGGCTGGCATTGCGATGTCATATCCTGCTTTAGAGATATTTTCTTTTGCCATTTGGAATATTTCCTCACATCTTGCTCCTACAATCTTCTCAAGCATATTTTTTGATACAACTTTATCAATTCCAATTGCATTTAAATCAAGCTCCTCTTCTTTCTTTTTCTTGGGCTTCTCCGGTTCTGCTTTTCTCAAAATTGTGGGAATGTTCTTAATCTCTTTTGGCTTACTGCCATCATATTTTGAATCAAAAAGTTTGTTCATATTTACTTTTATCTTCTCAGCTTCTTCAAGTGACACCTGTAAACCTATTGCTATATCACTTGTTATACTGCTACCACCAAGAGGGATACAACCGCTATAAACAATCGAACCCTCTTGAAAAATCGCAATCCCTGTTGTCCCTGAACCAATGTCAAGAAGAGTTACACCTAATTCCTTTTCCGTATCTGTTAAAACTGCAAGAGAAGATGCCCAAGCGGAAAAAATAACATCATATACTGTTGCTCCAACTTGTTCGACACATTTTTTTATATTTTGC
>Ga0209202_1001575_pt1 | contig 13771 bp, 10 predicted proteins | sample AD_UKC032_MetaG_FD_184416 | JGI IMG/M metagenome (GOLD analysis project Ga0209202, IMG submission 184416) | Active sludge microbial communities of municipal wastewater-treating anaerobic digesters from USA - AD_UKC032_MetaG (SPAdes) (version 2) | ecosystem: Engineered > Bioreactor > Anaerobic >... | reverse complement strand
GTTTCAACCTCTTTAGGGGTGAACTGTGCTTTTTCAGAGACATAAGCCACCCGTGCCAGAAATTGCCTGTCCGGTATGGCATCGAGCACAACCTTGGCATCACCGCCTAAGGGAATGATGCCGGCATATTGCTCGGATAGATACACATTCATGTAAATATCCGTGTTGTCAATAATGGTCAGTACCTTGCCTCCATTGGGCAGAACCTCGCCTGGTTCTGCAAGGCGGGATAATACCTGTCCCTTTATGGGGCTCCTCAGCATGCAGTCATTGATCTCTGTTTTTAACCTCTCCGTTTGGGCAACTGCGGACTCAATAGCACCTTCGGTCTCGACGATTAATGATTTTGCTGCTGCATATTCTGCATCATAGGTCTCCTTGACGGTCCGATTACGATCGTGTTCCTGTTGCGTAAAAATGTTTTTTGCAAAGAGAGTATTGGATCGCTCAAGCTCTTTTAACGCAAGATCCCTCTTAACGCGAATGCCTTCAACTCTGGAAAGGGTCGTTTCACGCGCTTGTTTTGCCCGCTTAACTTCGGCCTCGGCCTGCTTCAATAGGGCCTGGAGCGTACTTGCGTCTATCTTGGCCACGATCTGGTCTTTAGCAACGAAGTCCCCCTCTTTCGCGAGAACTTCTGTGAGACGCCCTGCAAGCTTTGTTGCAATATCCACTTCGGTTGCCTCAAGGCGGCCGTTGCCCATCACAAAACCTTGCGGGAGGGCATTTTTGTCTTTGTTGATATAGAGATAGAAAACAAGAATTCCTGCCAAGAGAACCAAGACCACGACGATGACTGATTTTTTAATAACCTTCCTCATTTGCGGCCATATCCTCCTCTTTATAAAACGCCATTTATAATCATCAAAAAACGGGCTGGACCGTTCAACTCACGATATAGTTTCAGTAAAGGGTCTTCTCAAATAATAAATCAGGCCATTCATGGAATTATGGAATACCTTTTCGAATGCAGTCCCGGAAGGACATAATTGAAGATAGTACAATATGACAATAAATTCCTTTTTGTGATGCGCGAGTATAGGAAACAGGGTCCTGTCTGTCAAGACAATCTTGAGCACAGATGATGGGGTACCGTGTCGATGTCTATGTGACATGAATTTATGATTACGAGGAAGTTATCCTTTGCTTCAAAGAAAGACATTACACGCATTAATGAATATCCATCACACACTTTGCTTTGCCGACTTGAGGACAAAAGTTTCAATATCGAGCATGATTTCCTCGCTGTGCATATATTTGTTCGAGGGGCAGGCAATGACGGTTGCATGGGGCAGCCTTTCTGCCATGTGACGGATATTTGCTGCTGAGTGCAACGTATCCGTGGGAGCGTAAGCCAAAGCTACTGGTATTTGCACGCTGTCCAAATACGGCCAGACCTGGTAACGCTGCTCAATGGCGGCCCTGGCCGAAAGCTTGATTCTCTGAGGGTGCGCTGCACGCAGTGTTTCATTATAACGCATCATCTGTTCGGGTTCATTTTTGACGTCAACTCTGAAGGTTTTTATATACCAGAGAATAAAATACTTGATCGCATGATAAAGAAACGCCGGCAAAAACAGCAGCCACTGCAAATACCACGGTGCCTTGAAATCGCTGTTTGGAGCTATCAAGAAGGCAGCACCCGCTGTCAATCTGCCACCTTTTAGGGTTTCCAACAAGGTGGTCGCTCCAAGGGAGCTGCCGATCACTGTTGCGTGTGGCGAATTGATTCCCAATTGGCGGCAAACGCTGATGAGGTCCTCAGCCATCCTTGCAATACTGAAATCCTCCGGGGTCAGTTTCTTTTTCTCAAAAAGTGCCGACCTCTTTTCCCGTGTTTCAATATAATAGACCGGTCTTCGGGCAGCCATAACCTTCAGGAGGGGTATCCATCCGGATACGGCGGATACCCACCCGGCCACAAAAATGATGGGATCTTCGCTAACAGGCTTTTTGGGCCGCCAGGTCATGACACGTAGATGAACACCGGCCTGTACGCTAACCGACAATGTTTCGTAGATTGAATCCGGAAGTGCAACCGGATCTAAAAGAGGGTTGTCCAAATGGACCTCCTAGGTGTGGGTGGGTTGCGCAAACCTCTCACTTTACGGTTAAAATCTTATGATGGGTGTTCTTGTGTGTCAAGCAAATCTTGGCCACATAATGTCGGAGTCCGTAATGTTCATTACGGCTTAAAATTTTGTGTGAATAGGGAAAATAATAAACAACCATTCAGGAGGAACATCACGCGAAAAGTCCATCATCGGTGTTTTGATTTTCGGAATTGGCTGCGTCTTGCATCATTCACTTTCTGCTGTTTAGGGAATTGAGAATTTAAAAATGGATGAACTCTTAATTTACCTGTGATATGAAATCACAGTTTTGTTCCAGGTGAGGAGAGACGATGAAAGGATTATTTGCGCGCAAACCGCTTGAGCTAATTGTAAAAGAACCTGAATATGAGCAGTACAAGCTGAAGAGGGTGCTTGGCCCGTGGGGACTCGTCAGCCTGGGGATCGGCGTTATTATCGGCGCGGGAATTTTTGTTCTGTCAGGACAAGCTGCAGCAACGTATGCCGGTCCGGCACTCGTGCTCTCGTTCATCATTTCAGCTGTGGGATGCGGATTAGCAGGTCTTTGTTACGCCGAATTTGCTTCCATGATTCCCATTTCAGGTAGTGCTTATACCTATGCTTACGCAACGCTGGGAGAATTTCTGGCTTGGATTATCGGCTGGGATCTTGTGCTGGAGTACCTTTTTGGCGCATCGACTGTAGCGGTCGGGTGGTCTGGATACGTGGTGAGTTTCCTGAAGGATATTGATATAATCATCCCCGCTTTTTTATGTCAGGCTCCGTTTTCTTATTCCCTGACGGATGGATGGAATACCACCGGTGCAATTTTAAATTGCCCGGCTGTCTTCATAGTCGGACTCATGACCACACTCCTCGTAATCGGTATCCGTGAGTCAACGACGTTTAACAATTTCATTGTCTTAATTAAATTGACTGTCATCGTTCTCTTCATCGGAGTGGGAATTTTTTTCATCAACTCTGCCAACTGGTCGCCATTTTTACCTGACAATACCGGTCAGTTCGGTTCATTCGGTTGGAGCGGTGTCCTGCGCGGCGCAGGTGTGATCTTCTTTGCCTTCATCGGATTTGACGTTGTTTCCACTGCGGCACAAGAGGCGCGCAATCCTCAGCGAGACATGCCGATAGGCATTCTTGGATCTCTTGCAGCTTGCACAATTATTTTTATCCTTATGACCGGAGTCTTGACCGGAATGATGAAGTACACCGAATTGGCTGTTCCGGATCCCATTGCAGTTGCTGTCAATGCCGCAGGACCGGGAATTGCGTGGCTTAGACCATTCATTAAGATCGGTGCCATTGCGGGGCTTACGTCGGTAGTGTTGGTTCTTCTTATGGCGCAGCCGCGCGTCTTTTTCTCAATGGCACGGGATGGGTTACTGCCCAAAGAATTTGCCCGTGTGCATCCCCGCTTTAAAACACCATACATCCCGACCATTCTCACGGGATGTATAGCAGCAATCGTATCGGGCCTCTTCCCTATTAATATTCTGGGGGAACTGGTGTCCATAGGAACATTATTAGCATTTGCAATCGTATGCATTGGTGTGCTTGTCCTTCGTTACCGCAATCCGGATATCCCCCGTGTGTTTCGCACACCTTGGGTTCCTTTCGTTCCTGTTGCCGGTGCTCTCGTCACCCTGCTCCAGATGGTGTTTTTGCCCCTTGACACTTGGATTCGCCTTCTTGTCTGGATGGCCATTGGCTTCGCCATTTATTTCTTTTACAGCCGGAAACACAGCCAACTGAGAATTTTATCACCAGAAAAATAAAGGACACGTTGATCGCGGATCGGAATCAAATGATATGGATTATCCATGGGAAAAACCATTATACAAATTTATGAAGTCCAAAAGCCTAAGGAAGCCGAAGCACTAATCGATTTGGGCGTTGATCATATCGGAAGCGTACTCACCGATCCGAATAAATGGAGCAGTGCGGCCATTCGCAAAACGGGCCAAGTGATCAGGCAGGCGGGGGCGAAAAGCGGCTTGATACCCCTGTTTAAAGATCCGAGAAAAATTTTTCAGGCCATTGATTACTATCAGCCGGATTTTGTCCATTGCTGTGAAGCGCTTTCACCCTTTCCGGGCGATAAGGCCACGGTTGTGCGCGAATACGACGCACTGCTTTCTTTGCAGTTGGACTTGAAAGACCACTTCCCGCAGGTCGAGATTATGCGCTCGCTTTCTGTGCCGCAAGCCGGTTTATCTCCGGCCCACGATATTCAAAAAAACATCCTGCGCTTTGCCGAACTCTTCGCGCCATTTTCAGATTATTTTCTCCTCGATACGCTGATCGGCAATCCGGAGAATCAATCGTCTCAGCCGGTGTCAGGTTATGTCGGGATTACCGGCGTTGTCTGTGATTGGAACATAGCCAAGGCCGTGATTGAGAAAAGTCCCATACCGGTTATTCTGGCGGGTGGGCTCTCCGGTCAAAATGTCTATGATGCCATCGTCTCGCTGAAACCGGCCGGTGTGGACAGCTGCACACAGACCAACGCTGTGGATAAGAATGGCCGGCCTGTCCGCTTCAAAAAAGATATGAAAAAAGTCCGGCGGTTTGTTGAGGAAGTTCAGCGCGCCGACCGGTTTTTTCAGGGAGACAATTTTGCCGCGCAGCCCATCCATACAAAGGGAATATAAGACCATTACGGCGATGATCGATCTGTACTGCCGTGAGCATCATCAGACCGGTGCTTCCGGGTTGTGCTTTACATGTAAGGAACTGCTGACCTATGCGAAGTCACGATTGGACAAGTGTCCCTACGCAAAAGACAAACCGACATGCGTAAACTGTCCGGTGCATTGTTATAAACCCGAACGGCGAAAACAAATTCAGCAGGTGATGCGTTATGCCGGTCCCCGCATGCTGTGTTCCCATCCACTTTTGGCCATTCGTCATCTGTTGAAAAATTTCAAAAAACCCCAGGCGGTGAAATTATGAAGATCGCTGTGATCGGCGCCGGCCCCGGTGGACTTTACGCAGCGCTTGCGGCGGCAAGAGAAAACATTGAGGTTGACCTTTTTGAAAAAAGAAAAGTCGGAGAGGGGATTGTCTGCGGCGAGTGCATTTTTGATTCACTGGCGATTATGACCAAGCCGGGTAGAGGATTGTTGCACCCGGTTGACGAAGTTGTTCTGAAGGGACGCGTGGATTATACTTTTCCTCTGAGCCGGCATCGGAAATTGTGGATGCTCGACCGCCGGATCTGGCAGCAGGATCTGGCTCGCCTTGCTGAAAACCTTGGTGTCCACATCCATGAAAACGCCAAAATTACACGGACCCGCCTGCGCCAGATGCAAAGGGAGTATGATTGGATTTTTGATGCCAGCGGCGCGCCGTCGATGACATCCCGACTCTATCAGTTTTCGGATAAGTATTTTAAAGAGTATCTTCTGGCATATCAAGTCGTGCTGGCTGGTGATTTCAGTGCGCTTTGGCCGCGCATCAAGGTTGCCTTTTTGCCGAACCTGCCTGCTGAATTTCAGCCCGCTTACGCCTGGGTTTTCCCCAAGGATACCGGGCGGGCCAATGTCGGCGTGGTCTGTACCGTGCGCGGCGTCTTGAGGAAGGACCAATTGGATTTGAAAAAATTGCTGGCGGATGCTTTATACACGGAGGGTCTGACCGATGCAGCCATCTTGGAAAGCGGTAGCGGCATTGCGTCAACCCGTATGATGCCACGTCTTGTTTACGATAATATTGTTCTGATCGGCGACGCCGCGGGCCTGACATCAGCCCTGCACGGCGGCGGGATCGACATGGCTTGTTTGAGCGGCGTTCTGGCTGTCGGCGCTGTTATGGACGGCAATTACGGGGTTGCAACCTATGAGGAAAAACTGAAGCAATACGTGAAGGAAAAAAATGCACTGGAGGCGGTTGCCATTCGAAAAATGAGAGAGTTGAACTTTGATCAGTTTGATGTCCTGCTGCGAGGCGTAACTTCCCCAAGCAAGCTCGCCCGTTTCAGGACCGCTCTTAACCATATGGATATGTTTTACGTCACAATGAAGTGGTTTGGGACGAAGAAACCAATTCCCAAATGGCCGGTTTAGATTCGGTTTATCCGGCTTTAGCGTACTTTAAATGGACTTTTATGAGATAAGTGAGACGAACATAAAAAAAGCCCCTCCGGAAGGAGGGGCTTAAGCATAGACAGTTTTAAAATAATCGATGAAGTATTAACTTATCACTGAACACGTTTGTATGGTAAAGCGGAAGTGTATCCAACTGCAGAAAGAGGAGATGTTGCTCCTCCAGATGCAGCCCATGACCATCCCACAATCGCCTGCCATCCTCGCATAGTTGTAGTTGCCCCGGTCATCACCCGGTTACCGGCAGCACCATAAGGGGGTAGTAGTGTGCCCAACGCGTCATAAGTGTTGACTACATAAGCCGGGTATAGATCGTGAACCTTGTACATCATCATAAGAGTGTAAAGATCAACGGCTATTTTGTAAAGAGTTGTCTCATCTGCAGGATTTATAAATGTACCTGCGCTAGTTGGAATGTTATCATTCATACCATAGTTTGGACTCGATGTATTGGTATCCATAGGACAGAGATAAACATCATAACCCAAACCTGTCAAAGAAGTAGTTGGAAGAATTTGAACGTAAATACCTGCAGCATTTATAAAATACGTACTATTAACAGCAAACATTCCCATTTGTAGAGATATACCGACAGCAGTATAGATATCAGCAGCCTTAAGGTAAGTCGTGAGAAGTGGATAACCCAGCGCACTTTCATCAAGCGGATCTCCTCCAAGGGGTAACACATTGTAAAGATCGGCAAAGGAGATATTGGGAAGGGGAGATACCGCCAGTGGATCGCGAATTACTCCGCCCGGAACAAAAGCAATCTGAACTCGATTAGCATCACCTGTTGCCGCAGTCATGGCAGCATTTGCAGCATCCAAGCCATAGGCAGCATAAGTAGATGCCCATATGCCATTGATGGCATTTCTATAGGAATCAGCGGCAAGGTTACCCAGAACCGACTCTCCAACCGGGAAACCAAGTGTAATTGAAGCCGTATCTATTGGAGCATCATTTATTGCCACAGTGTCAAGAATCGAATCCACACCTGTTAATCCCAGACCGGTAAAAGCAGGAGCAAGACCGGTATTAAGAGCGGGATTCACCACACCCGATACTATCGAGTCCACATATTCCAGCCACCCATTAGACGCAATCTTGTCATCGATGGGCATATTGATGCTGGAAAAGCTTATTACCTTGCCGGAAAGTTTGTTTACCTTAAGATCAAGCCTTGCAACATATTCGCCATACTCGCCTGGAGAAACAAGGATTGTGTCGCAACTAGGAGAGGCTCTTACCGCTGTCTGATTTCTGTGATTATGCCCGGAAAGAATCACGTCAATGCCGGGGACGGCTATGGCGAGAGCGGCATCAGGGCTCGATGCATTTGCATAACCTGTTGCTACATCAGGCACTGTAAAACCTTCGTGAGAGAGAAGGACAATAAGTTGAGCGCCGCTGGCTCTCAACGCATCCACCTGAGCTTTGAGAACTGTTGAATAATTATGATCAAAAGTTAGAGGTGAGGCATTGGCAGCATCGAAATCCGCATTTTCACCCATTATTCCCAGAAGACCTACTTTGATACCGGCTTTCTCAACAATCTTGGATTTAACAATAGTGCCATTGCCAATAAGAGCACTTATTGCAGCATGGCCGTTTGGGTTCATATTGCTTGCAAGTATCGGGGTAGTGAAAGGTGCGGATGTATTGTTTTTCGCCAAGATTATAAACCCGGCTAATGCATCCGGTCCTAAATCGGTTTCATGGTTGCCGAGAGTAACCGCATCGTACTGCATCAAAGAAAAAAACATGAAAGAAAGCGGAGTCGAAGGAAGCGTCATGGTATATACTGTTCCCATTGTAAAATCTCCGCTGTCACAAAGAAGAACGTGGTTCACACCTCTGCTCCTCTTAACCTCGGAAATATAACCAGCAAGACGCGCATATCCGCCACGAACAGTATCATTACCGGTAACAAGGGGAGAATATGATGCTGCAGAACCATATCCGCCGGCATGGTCGTGAACATCGGAGGTCTGAAGAATAGTTAGCGAGACAGTACTATTATCATGATCATCAGAATCACTACTACTGCAACCCATCATTGTCATTGAAAGGGTCAGAGCAAGCATTGCTACAATGGCAAGTAAAACTCTAAATTTTTTCATGAGATCTCCTCCTTTTTTTCAATATAATATTTCTTTCGATACAGACTGTCTAAGTTAGACAAATCAATTCTTTACCTGTCCATAAGCAAAGAACCTATCCATATCGTTAAGGGCTCTGTCTTTCTGTCTTTGCCTTTCCGGTTTGCGTTTATTAAAACTTAAAACAAAAAACTCTCGGGGAAACAATAATCCCTTGGATGATTAATATTGGCAAATTCTGATGAATCATTTTCACGTTGGCCCCCAGAAGGTTGAGGGTTAGGTTGATGAGTTTACTGAGACAATAAGACGATCTATGGTTTATAAATGCTCTTATTGAAATGGAAAGTCAAGGTCAAAATTCACTCAGGAATAGCCTCGTGATCTACCTCCGGATACTAGGTCTTTATTTAGCGTGAAGCATAGTATCCAAATAGGCAAAGAAGAATAAATACAGCTAGAACAATGAAAAGTATGATGCCAAGTTTCTTAGTATCTTTCATATTTTACCTTCTCCTGGCTATTTACAGACTTCTTTTCGTAAAGAGTCAAAAAGTTGATGATGAGGTATCTTCACCCCTTTAGTTTATCAACATGATGGGAATTCAATTTTTTATCATCCGCATCCAAGAAGAAAACAAATATGTTCATAATCTTCACTAGCATGCAGTCCCATTTACAGCTCACTACCAAACCGCAAATCAAAGGGACCTTGATGAAAGTTTGTTCACGCAATTCCTCGCCAGTTCGTTTAAAACCGGCAGGGTTCCCGTGTTGGATGTGGCAGTCACTAAATTCTTGATGCCGTTGGCAGTATGTTTAAGAAAATCCGGTTTGTTCTTTTTGAGTCCGAGAAAACCATAAGCGCCCAGTGCTTGCATGAGTCTTTGGGCGGCCCCTTCCCAGAAATAATCAGTGAATAAATCAAGGCTGTAATTCGGCTGCATAATCCGGTAATAAAAAGAAAACAATTCGTGTCTTTCATCCGGGTTAAACGTCACGTAGGGATCGCAGATCAGCGATCCCAAATCGTAAAACAGGTTACCGGGCCTCATGCCTTGGAAATCAATGAAAACAGGCCGGTCATTCTTAATCATAATATTCTGGGATTGAAAATCCCGATGGATCAAACACGGTGAAATTTTTTCCAGACGGCTGATCAGCGCGTCCGATTCTTCTGCCCAGGCGTGCATCAGCGATTCGGACAACGTGAGTTGGCAAACCGCCTCGACAAAGTTTTCCCGGAAATAATTATGCTCCCATAAATAAAGAGATCTGTCATAACCTTGGGTTAGTTTTAAACCAGTCGGTAATTCGGCTAATGGGATGCGATGCAGTCGGTGGATTTCCGAAAGCGCCGTCAAATAATGGCGCCGCCGTTTGTGCCAGGGAAGGGTGCGTAGCGAATATAAATCAATTTCACCCAGGTCTTCGAGTAATAAAAAACGCTGCCGGTGGTCATAAGCAATAATCCGGGGGGCCGGCATGCCGATTTCGGTCATGAAGCGGTTGATTTCCGCCCAGTAGGCGTTTTCCTCAACATCGGTTCCGTATTCCATGAAGATGAAGGTATTGCCTTCCGGCAGGCGCACACGGTAAAAGCTGCGGTCGGAGCCACCCTTCTTGATGGGATCATACTGAAAATCCACCACACTCAGATGATCGTTTAAGAATTTTCGTATTTCTTTATTCATAAGGATTGCTCGCGCAATTTATTGTATTCTTCAATCGTTCCGAGATCGTACCAGAAACCTTCATCAATGACGATGCCGCCCACCGAGTGGGGATTTCGTTGGATATTTTCAACCAGCGGCAAAACAATCGATTCTATCTTTCCCGCGGTGAGTTGCTGCAAGAAATTTTTTTCCACAACATAAATGCCGGCGAAAAGACAGCGCTGAACACCGGGGTTATGCAAACGGTCTCTCATATCGCAGATAAAACCATGGGAGTCAATGTTGACGTTGAGAAGCGGCCCGTGGCTGCGAAGCGCGAGTGTGACTTGCGTTTGGAGTTCAAAATGCCTTTCAATCAGTGGTGCAATCGGAAGGTTGGTGATGATGTCGCCGTTATAAACGAGAATACGTTCGTCTTGCGCGATTAAATCCTCGATATTTTTGATGCCGCCCGCCGTATCCAGAAGAAGCGGCTCATGGCGGAATGTGATCGGGATACCCTGCCAGTTGTTGTCTGGGAAGACCTCGGCGTATTTTTCAGGGCAATGATGTGTATTGATGATAAATTTTTGAATGCCAATGGCCTGTAGATGCTCCATCGCATAAGTAATCATCGGCCTGCCGCCGATCGGTAACAGCGGTTTAGGTGTATTTTCGGTGAGTGGCCTCAGCCTGGTACCAAGCCCTGCACCCAATATGAAGGCGGTTTTAATTATTTTGGATGACACGTTAATGTTGTTTCCTCAGCGCCTGAAAGAATCTTTTAATTGTTTTTCCGCTTCCTTTTTAAGGTCAGAAGCCACAGGATATCTTCTACAACCTTATTGCTGTCGATGGTAAGAAGCAACCATTTTCCGTCATTGTATGTTACGGCCCTGTCGTATGCCTTCCGGGTGTGTGGTGACAGGAAGTCTTTGTTGGCCTTGTCATTCTTCTGTGAAGCAAGGTGGAACTGCGTCGTTTGTTCCACCTTGTACCTTTTGACTTGAGCCTTTAGCCTCACGTTTTCTTACCATACTCCGGATCAATCTTCACCAGTGCCGTGACGATGAAACCAGGAATTGTCGTGAATAAAATCCAGTAGTAAAAATTGATGTAGCCCAGCTTTTCCTGAATCCAGCCGCTCGACATGGCGGGCAGCATCATGCCCAGCGCCATAATGCCTGTACCGATGGCATAAAAGACAGTTTTGTATTCCCCTTGCGAGACCATGATCATATACATCGTGTAAGCGGTAAAGCCGAAACCGTAGCCGAATTGCTCCGCGGCCACGGCAGAACCGATCAGCCAGATACTTTCGGGCTGCGCATGCGACAGATAGACAAAAATCAAATCAGGCACATGCATGACAATCACCATCGGCCACAGCCAGAATTTCAAACCGTTGCGATAGATGACATAACCACCCAGAAGCCCGCCCAGCATCAGCGCAACAACACCCACGGTGCCATAGATCCAGCCGACATCGGCAGTCGTTAGCCCCAGGCCGCCTGCTGCGCGAGAATCGAGCAAAAAGGGTGCAACCATCTTTACCAGTTGCGCTTCGGCAAACCGATAAAACAAAAAGAAACCAATAATGACGAGAATATCCTTACGCCGGAAAAACAGTGTGATGATGCGGAAGTACTCGGTAACAACGCTCCTGCCTTTGTCCAGTGGCGCGCTGTGATCAGCGAGAGGTTTGGGCAGAACAAAAAAATGATAAATGCAGAGAGCCAGAAAAACGGCGGCGACGACCACAAACGTCATCGACCAGGCGGAAGCGACTGGATAGCCGTATTTTTGCAGGGTGCCGGCCAGAATAACCAGTCCGCCTTTGGATGCGATGGTAGCCACGCGATAAAAAACCGTGCGCACACCGACAAAGGCGGCCTGCTGCGGGGTATCCAGTCCCAGCATATAAAAGCCATCGGCGGCAATGTCATGGGTGGCAGAAGAAAAAGCCATAATCCAGAACATGGCCAGAGTATATCTTACAAAATCTGTTGTGGGCAAAGTCAGCGCGACGCAGGCAAAAGATCCGCCGATGGCCAGTTGCATGAGGACGATCCAGAAACGTTTGGTATAGAACAAATCGACAAAGGGGCTCCACAGCGGTTTGATGACCCAGGGCAGATACAGCCAGCCCGTGTAAAGAGCGATGTCGGTGTTGGAAAGTCCCAGGTTTTTGTAAAGCACCACGCTGACGGTCATGACGATCATGTAGGGAATGCCTTCCGCTATGTAGATGGAAGGCACCCAGAGCCAGGGGTTGCTGGTTCTTGTCGCCGTTTTTTCGTGGGATAGGGGCATGAAAGTCCTTTAATGAGTTGTTGCGCGCTTTCTTCAGTTCTTCAGGGGTAAACCGCTCAATACAATTTCCGTAAAATCGCGCCGGTGAAGTAGTGCGCTAAAATTTCCTCTGCTTCGTGTCCCTGAACCGCCATAACCGCCGCGCCAATCTGGCAGAGGCCCACGCCATGCCCCCATCCGCCGCCGTCAAGGATAAAACGGGAAATGGCGCCGTTTGCATCCTTTTCAGTGGCAACGACAAATGCGCTGGAGAGCAAATGCGTGGGCGAGAGCCAGCGACGGATTTCCAGTTCCTTGCCGACAATTACGGTGCGATGAGAGCCTTCGATTTTCAGACGATAGATTCTTCCGGACGGGCCGCGAGCCAGGGGGTCAAGATTTCGCAGCATGCCGAAATCAATGCCGGATTTTGCCTTAAGAATTTTCTCCAGCTCTTCCCGCGTATAAACGACCTGCCAGCGATAGAAATTCAAGGTTTCCATATCAAACGCGGGTAGTATCCGCCGCAGAGTTTCCTGATCGGTTGTGTTGCAGTATGCTTCAGGCTTCGAGCACAGCCAGGCGGCAGCGTCTTCCTCTCTGTTTATCGGCGCACGTTTTTCAGCATGGTCAGTTATGTTCGAAAGATAGGGGAAAGAGGCGTCCTCCCATGCCGTCGAAAAAACGTCCGTCTGCCCACCACAGCATTTGTAGTAGCGCGCGTCGCAGATTTGGCCTTCTGTAGTCAGGAATATGCCACGGGTCGTGTTGACGGCCTCCTGAACATTTGCTGAGATGATTCTGGTGATCCCTTGATACCGCTGGCAGTGGTCGTCGGCACAGACGTCGAAGTCTTGATGATCATTCACATCCTGCCAGACTATTCTTTCATCTTCTTTTTGTTGGGGCAGGGTCCGGACGGATTCCTTTTTCGTGAGCATTGCGATAAGCCAGCTGCGTGCAGCAATGGCCTGCGCTTTAAGAAACGCGAGGGGAGCGCTTGCCGCCATTTCCGATGAGATCACCGAGGCGAGATATTCTTCGAGCGAGATGATATTGATGAGATTGAAGGTGGTCTCGCTATGGCAGGAAAGAAGCAGCGCGCCGTGAAAAGATTGTTCCTGGACTCTCTGCCAGTGAAAATCGATGCCGATTTTTACGGTTAGAACGGTAAAACAAATTGTGGATGACGCATCAGGTGTGAGTAAAATTTCTTTTTGACGGATGATCTCTCCGCCTCCGGAATCAGTCAGCAGGATTTGTCCATTTGCGGCGCGAACGGAAAATTCGTCCACAATATTGCGTCCGTCCGATAGATAAAAAGGACCTTTCAGCTTCAGACGTGCTTCGGAAGAATTTTGCAGCAGGGCTACTTTAATTTTCGGTTCGCAATCGATCATGCCTTCATCCGCGCCGTTTAAAACGTTACTGGTTTTTTAGAAACAATAACAAGATAAGTCAAGAAAGTTATCATCATTTTTTTCAGACTGCCTTTGAAAGATGAGATAGATGTCCTGTTTTTGATATTTTTT
>Ga0209202_1001574_pt1 | contig 13788 bp, 13 predicted proteins | sample AD_UKC032_MetaG_FD_184416 | JGI IMG/M metagenome (GOLD analysis project Ga0209202, IMG submission 184416) | Active sludge microbial communities of municipal wastewater-treating anaerobic digesters from USA - AD_UKC032_MetaG (SPAdes) (version 2) | ecosystem: Engineered > Bioreactor > Anaerobic >... | reverse complement strand
AGTTTGAATTTAGGAAAACCGGCAAAGCCGGATTTTCCCAACTTCATCACTCCTGCTTCGCCATACCGCCCCTAACGTTTTAAGAAAAAATCCGAAATTCATTTTGGGGGCGGTATAGTATCAAAGATGACGATGTAGCCCACGCGCTCAATGGCACAATTTCTTTCCTAACGGCAAGTATAGCGCAGACAGAAAAATTGATAAAAGAGCATATTGAGAAGTGTTACGAGCTAAAGCGCAAAGTGGAACTCCTTAAAACAATTCCAGGCATTGGAGATAAAACAGCATATGAAATTCTTTCAGAAATCCATATTGAAGATGGCGAAAATCTCAATGTTAAAGCGCAGGTGGCGCATGCAGGTCTTGCTCCCCGAGAACGTTTATCCGGCAGTAGTGTACGAGGTAAGAGCAAAATTTGCAAAAAGGGAAATTCTAATCTGAGAGGAGCATTATATATGCCGGCAATGTGCTGTATTCAGCATAATCCTATACTATTTGGTTTTTATCACAGACTATTGAGTAAAGGGAAGCTGGAAATGGTTGCTCTTGTTGCTGTTATGAGAAAATTGCTTACTATTTGCATTGGAGTATTAAGAAACAATCAACCTTTCCAGGTTGACTGGGTTCAAAAAAGAAAGGAAAAATTAGCTATGACTACTTGACTTTGATCACACAATCTGAACTTGTTTCAGCATCTATCCAATAAACAATTATAAGCAATAATCCGAAAGCCGGAAAGATCCCGAAACAAGTTCGGGATGACGGTTTTCATTTACTAAATATTTTAACAAGACAGCTTCTTACAAAAATTATCTTTTTCATTTACTGGTTTCTTTTAATCATTGGCATAATTTGTTTAAAAAATCCAAAATTATTTTTAATAACATTTTATTATTATCAACATTATTTTGTTGCGTAGCGGGATTTGCTATTGATTTTGTCGTGAAATTATGCCCTGAATCAGACTCTTGCTCGATTATAGAGTTGTCGCCAGAAGCAGAAGCAAGATTATTTCCTTTAGAATTAAATTGATACAAACTCGCATCGTTAATTTTTGCTTTATTTTTGCCGTTTGGGTCTTCAGCTAATTGTTTTATATTTGCGCCGTTTTCGCCAATTGCAATATTTAATAAACTTTTTACCCATTTTGATCCTTGCTGTTCCAATAAGCTTTCTTGCCCTGAAGCTGCACCTTTATTTATGCCGCCTTGCTGATAAACCTGTCCGCCGGTTTCAGCATTCGCTATATTTATCGTTTCAGGATTATATGCCGCTTGTGTAAGTTTTGCTCCGTTTATTGCGTAGCCTTCCAGCTGTGTTTTATATCCTTTTAAAGGATTAATCGGATTATGGTCCCTCATAATCACTTCTGATTCACTGCCGTCAACTATAGCCAAATTCTTTTGACCGCTTGCAAAAAGATTAATATCCGAATCATTTTTTGCATTAAGTGTTATATTTTTTCCTGTAATATTTCCGTCAGCATTATCTGCATTAATTTTAGAATTTACAACATCTAAATTAAAATTCCCTTCATTCTCAATGCTGATTTTTTCCTCAAGCTCTCTGCCGCCAAAGGAATATTTATCTGTAGCTGTTTCTATTTGCCATTTACCGCTGCATTCATCAAATTTTTCTTTTATAAAAAGATTTCCGTCAAAACTAAGTTTTGTATTTCCGTTAATTCTTTGAACAGCGCCATTGTTAACTTCATTACCATAATTTTTTCTGTAGGCATTGATTATTTCGCTATAATTTTTAAAATCCACTTGACCCATATTTTCCTCCCTCTACCTATAAAAAATACAACTATACTATTTCCTTACATATATTTATAAAAACAATTACTAGGAAAAAATTGCCCTCCTCAAATAAAGGGCACCTCTAAAAACAAGGAATTTTTGTTTTTTATATCTACCCCCTGCCCCCCTTCAAAGGGGGTATGGGTTTCGCCCCTATACCAAACTCCAATCAAATTTCATGAAAATTTCAAAAAATTGAGTTTTTAAAGGTGCCCTAAAAATAAATTTCGGATTTTTGTTAAATTGTTTTTGTTGCGCGGCGGCTTCGCCGCCGCGCAACAAAAACCAAAATTCATTTTGCAAGCAGTATCGTACAATTTCTTAATGATTTTGCTTTTTTGTAATAATAAAAATATACTAATTTATTCAAAGTTATTTTAAAAAAGCATGGAGATATTATAAATTTGAAATTTATAAAACAACTTCTTATTCTTGTTTGTTTGCCGTTAATAATGTCAGGTTGCGATCAGAAGAACAGTTCCGAAGATATTATTAAAATTGCCGCGCCTGTAGAACACGAAATTATTGAAAAACATTCGTCATTAGATCAGGAAACTCTTCTTAATCAAGGAATAATCAATCTTAAAGCGGATAATGTCGAAAAAGCCATTGAAATTCTTGAAAATTATACAACTTATTATCCTCATAACTCCGTAGGACAGTTTTATCTAGGAAAAGCCTATTTAAATAACATGAGATATGAAGATGCAATTAAAACGTTCAGAAAAACGTTAATGCTTGATGAAAGCGAAACACAGGCGTTTCTTTATATAGGACAGGCTTATGAGAAAATGGGACAAAGAAAAAGCGCAATTAAATATCTTTATAAATACCTTATTGCTGAATCCGGCTCGTTAGATACAAAAAAAATAAGCGGGGAAATTAACGATCTGGCAGAACCTGTCATCGGAAAAGATATAATCGGCAGGGTTTTTGTTACAAATGAGGTGATTAAAGAAAAAAATCTCGCTTTGAAGCCGATGACATGCTTTGAGTCTGCAGTTCCTGAAATCTATGGCTCGCTTGAAATAATAGATGCGCCAGCTAATACTGAAATAGAAGTCAAATGGCGGTTTTTATTAAAAAATGATAAAAAAATGGAGATTAATTCACACTTTTTTACGGTACAAGGAACAAAAAATGCTCTCGCTCTAATTAAAAAACCTGTTCCCAATTGGATTCCCGGGGAATACGAACTTGAAATTCTCGTGGACGGAGAAAAAAACACAAATTTAAATTTTTACATTTTTTAGATATACTAAACATTAAAATTAATAAAAATTTTTGTTGATCTTCTAAACTAATGATTGTTATTATAAACTTGGGGAAGTTAAAACGTAATTCATAAATGAAATTAAATAAAAAAATAAATAGTCGGTTGTTTGTATATGCGTTAATGTTGCTGTTATTTTGTTTTAACAGCAGCCCTGCATTGTGCAAAATTCAGGATGAAGACGGCGAAGAAAAACAGTTTACCGAAGCGGAAGATATTGACCCCGAAAAGCTGAATACCAAAAATGACCGAACTTATGATGATGCAATAACAATCAAGGAAATAAATATAAAAGGAAATAGCCTTGTTTCCAAAGATAAAATCCTTAATGAGCTTAAAATTGCTCCGGGATCAAAATTTAACAGGGAATTAATAAAAGACCGACTTAAAAATATATATGAAATGGGCTATTTTACAGAAAGAATAAAGGCGATTCCTGAAGCGGATTCGTCAGGGATAATATTAAACATCGAAATTGAAGAGAACGCCCCTGTTACGGGATTTAATCTAAAAGGAAATGAAGCTGTATCCTCAGATGAAATTCTTGCGCTTCTTGAAGACCAGCTCAGCCTTCCTCAAAACATCGCAAAATTAAACAGTTCAATTCAGGCGGTTGAAAATCTTTATGCTCAAAAAGGCTATATACTTGCAAGAGTGAAAAAAGTTCAGGATGATCCGGACGGGATAATTAATATTGATATAAACGAAGGAATTATCGATGAAATCGAGTTATCAGGCAATACTAAAACAAAAGATTTTGTAATAAAAAGAAATTTAACAATAAAACCCGGCGAAGTTTATAATGAAGATAAACTTAAACAGGATTTGACGAGAATATTCGGCACGCAGGCGTTTTCAGATGTCAGAAGAGTTATTTCTCCTTCAGTTAACGATCCTGCCAAATATAAACTTGCAATAGAAGTGGATGAAAAAAGAACAGGCTCTATTTCTCTGGGCGGCGGCATAGATACCGAATCAGGACTTTTTGGACAGGCGGGATATTTTGATAACAACTTCCTTGGGCGTGGTCAGGAAATAGGCGCAAATTTTATGATGGGAAGCGGTACTGTTTTAAGTAATAACGGGGTTTTAGACGATTCTCCCGTTCAGGTTGAACTTAAATTTATCGAGCCAAGACTTATGCAGTCGATGAATTCTCTTCAAGTAAGCGCATTTATGAACAATATGGCTAGTTATCAGGTTCCTTTAAGTATGGAAAAAAGAATTGGAGGGATGGTAGAGCTGGCAAGACCAATAAAAGACATTCCTAACCTTGCGGGCAGCATTAACCTTGGAGTAGAAGACGTAAGAATGAAGGAAGGCGATGCCACAGAAATAGCCAGATTGTTTGCGGAAAAAAATATTAATATTGATGAGAGAGCAAAACAACTGCAAGGCGGCACTTTTATTTCGCTTGGACCTTCTCTGGTATATGACAGCAGAAACAAACTGTTGAATCCTACTGATGGATGGTATGCTTCAGCCAGATTCAAAGAATCTTTTGCTGTTTCGGGAGCTTCAGAAACTTTTGGCAAAGGTAATTTTATAATTAGAAAATTTTTCCCTGTGGGAAAAGAATCAACAATTACTGTAGGAGCCAAATTAGGGTCAAAAATGCTTGGAACTTTGCCTGAATTTGACGCTTTCAGATTAGGAGGTCCTTACACAATAAGAGGCTTTAGAGAAGGCGACGTCGGAAGCGGAGAAGGCTTTATGATGGCAAGCGCAGAATTTAGAACTCCTATCCCTTTTATTAACAAGTATTTAGACTATAAAATAATAAAAGATATAAGATTAGCGTTTTTCTTAGATGCAGGAAAAGTTTACAATGAAATGCTGACAAATTCACTATACAATTATCCGGGGCATGCTATGTCAATAGGAACCGGAATGCTTATTCCGCTTCCTTATTTGGGTTCTATCAGGTTTGATTATGGTTACGCGCTTACAAGCGTCGGGACCGGCAACAAAAAAGGACGGTTCACTTTTGGCATTGGAGAAAGATATTAAAAACATTTATGGATATTTTGATTAAAAATGGTACTGTAGTTACGTCTAAGGAAATCAAACAGGCGGATATTCTTGTCAGCAAAGATAAAATAGATTCCATAAAACCCTGCGGAAGTTTTCATGAAGAAGTTTGCTTAAAGGTTATAGATGCTTCCAACATGCTGGTTATGCCGGGCGGAGTAGATGTTCATACTCATCTGGATATGCCTTTTATGGGAACAAAATCTACGGACGATTTCCGTACAGGAACTATAGCCGCAGCGATGGGCGGAACCACAAGTATAGTTGATTATGTTATTCCCAATAAACATGAATCTCTTAAAAAAGCTGTTAATAAATGGCATAAAAAAGCTGTTGATAAAGCCGTTATTGATTATGGGTTTCATGTTGCCCTTGTCCCGCCGGTGGATAAAATATTGCGGGAATTTGATTATCTTGTTGAAGCAGGAATTACAAGCGTAAAATGTTTTCTTGCCTATAAAAACTCTCTTATGTTAAGTGACGCAGACCTTTACAGGGTTTTCACAAAAGCGGCTGAACATAAACTTTTAGTGTGCGTACATGCCGAAAACGGCGAAATAATTGATTATTTAACAAAAAAATATTTAAAGGAAGGGCGGAAAGAACCTGTCTGTCATGCCGACTCAAGACCGCCTGAACTTGAGGATGAAGCGGTTTCCAGAGTTATAAAAATATCAAAATTGACTGAAACGCCTGTTTATTTTGCGCATCTATCTTCTAAAGGCGGAATAAAAGAAATTAAAAGAGCTAAAAAGAATAAACAAAAGGTTTTTGCGGAAACATGTCCGCAATATATGACTTTTAATCAACATAAATACCTTTCTGAAGACTTTGAAGCCGCTAAATATGTGATGTCCCCGCCGCTCAGGAAATATAAACATTCCAGTTACATTAAAAAATCTTTGAAAGATGGAATTATTGACGTAGTTGCAACAGACCATTGTCCGTTTAATTTTAATAAGGAAAAACAAAGAGGCATAAGGGATTTTACTCGAATACCAAATGGAATCCCAGGTATAGAAACAAGAATGCCTGTTATGTTTAACGAAATGATTGTTAAAATGGGAATGTGTTTAAGCAAATTTGTGGAAGTCAACTGCGCAAAACCCGCTAAAATATTCGGCTTAAGCCAAAAAGGCGACATTAAACCAGGGAAAGACGCTGATATTGTTTTATGGAATCCTGATATTATATGGAAAATCAAGAACAAAAACCTTCATGAAAATGTTGATTACAGCGCATTTGAAGATTATGTGGTTACAGGCAAGCCTGTTACGATTATTTCTCGCGGTGAAATAATCGTGGAAAACGGTGAATTAAAAGCTGAACCCGGCAGGGGACTGTATATAAACCGTCAGATTTCAAATTCAGCATATTCTTAATGAAATTTAAATTTATTGATTTTGAAAAATGAATAATAAATAATCCGGAAATTACTACAATTGCGCCTGTTATAACAGATTGACCCGGCATTTGATTTAAAAACAAAAATGCCACAATCGCTGTAAATATCGGGCTTATATAGCAATAGCAGGCTAATGAAGATACCGAATATTTAAAAATCAACTTTGCCCACAATACAGAAGCTGCCACGCTCGGAAAAGCCCCTAGATAAACAGCGGTAATCAGCGAATTGCTTTTAACGGTCGCAAGGTCTTTTATAAGAGCCGGCAAAAAGATGCATAAGGCAAGAGTTCCAGCCCAGACGAAATAGCAGGTAAGTTCAAAAGGTCTGTATTTCTTCATTAATACTCTTTGCTCAAGATCAAAAAGACTAAGAATGATTGCGGCTGTTAAAATCAGGATTACACTGTTGTTAAAAGTAAAATTTCCGCCGGATGCTATTATTATCCCGACAAAGCATACAATTATGCCTATCCATTTAAACGTATTTATGAACTCTTTGAAGATTAACAGTGAAAAGATTGAAACAAATATCGGGTAAGTATTTAATAAAAGACTGGAAAGAGCTACGGGTATTGCCTTTTGCCCACTAAACATTATTATATTATACACGGAAATTCCAAGAACTCCACATACACTAATTAATAGCAGGTCTTTTTTATCAGGCAATCTTACTTTATATATGAAAGAAAGCGCGAATAAAATAGCAGACGCTATGAGAAATCTGAATAAAGCCAGTCCCGAAGGGCTAAAATCCTTAAGCGCTATGACTACAGCCGTATAACTTGTTGACCATAAAAAAAATAAAAATAACATGCTCAGCGCAAAAATTAATCTTTTTTTGCACATATCTTCATATATCCAATTTCTTACACCCTATACAATTTAAAATATACACCTTATTAAATTTTTTACAACCCCAAAATTTAAAATCCATAGGAAAAATTAAGTTTTTTTTCGAGCTTTTATTTATATACATACTGATACCAGGAATTGGTGTGGATTATAGCTTTATATAATAAAGATTTTCAGGTTGTCAATCATTTTTTTCTCTTTTATAGCTTAAAAAAGGCGGTATTAATATTATTGCAATAATTTTTATTATCAAGTCATAATGCCTGAAATATAAAGTGAATTTTGGCAACATGTATAGTATATAAATTAAATCATGTATGCCTGATAAAAGAGTTAAGAACTAAGCGCAATATTATTTTTGCGTGTAAAAGACCATAATTTAAGCTTCTCGAAAGGTTTTTAATGTGTTTTTTAATAAAATTTTTATGAATTTTAAAAAATCTTATTAAAATCGGCAGGTTTTATATAATGCTTATTAGTATTTAAATATTGCTGATAAATCGTAATAATTAAGTTACCCCGCTACAAAAACTTAACAAAAATCTGAAATGTATTTTTATTTGAGTATAAAATGAATAAATTATTAGAAAATTTTAAAAATATATTTAAAATTAACTGCAATCATTTTTCAGCGCGCGCTAAAGACTGCAAATTTTGTCCTGACTGCGGCAAAAAAATTGTATCCAGATGGATTTTAATAAAATGTCAGGCTTGCGGACATTACAGAAAACCTGTAATAGACAGCTTTGGCAAAATAAAACCTTTAAAAAAATATTGTTTTTATTGTGGTTATACAAGATGGAAACCTGAAAATTATTATGAGCCGACAATTCCTGACAGTTTAAAGTCAATAGCGATTAAAAAAATTGAAACAGAAAAAAAACAGAATTTGAACTTTGGAAATTTAACAAAAAAATCAAAGATATGGATTGATATTTCTAAATAACTTGAATTGCTAAATAAATAATTTTATATTTGGCGTAGCGGCTGGCTTCGCCAGCCGCTACGCCTTTTTAAGGGAATGCGGCTCGCAGGCAAAGCCTGCGAGCCGTATAAAAAATTAAAATAAAATTTCAAGCTATTTCAGCGTTTCGATTAATTAGCAATTCGAGTTAAATAACTTGAGTTGCTATACCAATCAATTTAAAAAATCGTTAAATAAAAAAGATGGTTTTTGCAAATCCTTAATTGGCGGGCGTTTCGGCTTCGCCGAAACGCCCGCTATACCCTTACTCAACCCGCTCCGCCCGCAGGGCGGAGCGGGTTGTAGATATTAGCTTTTTAACAAATTAACGAAAACTTATTTGGATTGGTTTAGTCTAATCTTCAAAGATTAATTTTAAGATTTTTTCTTTTCCTGCCCCTGTTTTTGCGGAAAACTCGATTATTTCCGTGTTCAGGGTTTCCGATAAAGATTTTATTGAGCCGCATGCTTTATTTTTGCTCAAAGTATCAGATTTTGTTGCTAATGTAACTGTTTTAATTTTATTATGATCAAGCCATTCCTTCATTTGAAGGTCATTTTTCTGAGCTTCATGTCTTGCGTCAATGAATTGAATAACAAATTTTAATGATTCCCTTTTAAGCAGGTATTCTTCAAGATTTTTTTCCCATAAAGCAAGCTCTTTCTTGGAAACCCTTGCGTATCCATAGCCTGGCAAGTCTGCTATGATTACTTTTTCCTGTAAATTATAAAGATTTATCAATCTTGTTTTTCCGGGTGTATTGCTTGTTTTCGCAAGTTGTTTTCTTCCCGCTACAGTGTTTATAAATGAAGATTTACCTACATTGGATCGCCCAATAAGCGCAATTTCAGGAAGATTATATTGGGGGCAATTTTTAAGAGCCGGACAGCTAATCAAAAATTCCGCTTTTATCACTTTTATCATTTAAATTACCGCTTTTCATTTTATGTCTTTTCCAGGTGTTTGACAGCAAATCATACGTTTGCTTGTCATTAAATACTGCTATTTGCATTGATTTGTCTTTTTTAAAATCTATATCAAAAATCTTTTTGTTTTTTGAAAAAATGTTATCCGCTTCAACAAGAATGATCTCAACGATTTTATCTCTGAGAATGCTCATGTTTTCTTTGTTAAAAAGCTCAAAAGTTCTTAGAATATCAAACCTTTTGCTCTTCTTACCAATATTATACGTTAAAAATTTTTCTGTTATTTTATTCATTAATTTTTTCTTTTTTTAATGTCCAGATAAAAAAGCGTGTAACAAATACTCCCTAATGGTAGCATAAATGACGTTATAAGCATGCTGATAATTGAAAAAGCAATTTCTCTGGAGATATCAGAAACAGAATATTTGATTTTTTCAAGGATTCCGGCTATAAAAGGATTTTCAGACAGAATTTTAACATAAATTTCAATGGGAATTACCAAATAATCCATAAAAAGCGTATTTTTAAGAGGCATTTGCATAAGAACCGGAATCAGTATTCCTGTAAAGATAAAAAGCAATATTGCCAGTATAATTCCTCGCCAGAAATGCTTTTTCATCATTTCAAAGCTTTTTTTAAGCGCCCCAAAAGGAGTTATGATTTCTAAAGCAAAGATTTGACAGCTTAAACTTAAGTATATTGACGCTAAAACAAGTAAGATTACGCAAATTAAAAGAGAAATCCCGAAAAGAATGGCTGAAAGTGTTTTATCCAGGAAAAAAAGACTTAAAAGGAGTGTTATAAAAGGTATTGCGGGAAAAATAATCCAAATGCTCATAAGCAGAAATAGCAGGGTAATATAATCTTTTGTTCTTAAATTTACAGCGCCGTTATGTGTTTTAAAGTTGCCAAAGCTTTTTTTCTTGACAAGGTCTGCGGTTAGAGTGTTTAAAGAAATCATCGCAACCAAATATTCCCAAAAAGCGTTTAAAAATAGTATAAACCCGGGTATTAATATTAAAATCAAGCCCAGCAGAAGGAAAACCAGATTTTGTTGCAGCTGTTCCCCTGATAATGCTAAAAGAACATATTTTCGATAAAAATAAACCGGCGCAAATATTAATAATACGCCAAGAACTTGCCCAAAAACCGGAAAAAGCATTACTATCGAAAAAGGAAAGAAATTTTTAATGTAAAGAAATATTCCTCTAAAAAAAATTTGCAGGATATTTTCACTATTTTTAACGTTTTTCGTCTTTTTGCCCAAAACACAGTCCTTTTAAATATCAATTTCCTTTTAAAATTAGTATATAATAATTTGAATTGTTTTGAACAAAAGCTATTAATTTTTATTTTGAGATGGTTTAATATAGATGAAATAGAAAGTTTCTATAAAAATAGGGAATTAAAATGACCACAATAAACAATTGTAGAGTAGTTTGTCAGGAAGCTGTTATTGAAAAAGAACACAGCAGAGAAGATTTATGTAAAAAAATATGCGATAATATCTTACAGGGACTTCTTGAAGGCTATGAAGAGCTCAAAGAAAAAAATCCCGAAAAAACAGAAAATTTTCAATCACAAATTGAAGAAATTAAAAAACAACTTGTTGAAAATCAAATTAAGCAAAGTATAGAAACAGTTTTTTCAGCTAAATAGTTTATTAATAATGAGAAAAAATTTTTTAATATTGAATTTTGGAGGACTTGGGGATCAAATACTGTTTTTACCTGTTCTTCAGACCATAAAAAAAGTTTCTGATGAATCCTTCATCACATTTATTACTGAGCCGAGAAGCTCGTCAATAAATCGTCTTACAGATTATATTGATGAGTTGTTTATTAGCGATTTAAAAGGCAAAAATAAGTTTTTTGAATTGTTAAGAATTTTAACAAAAGCCTTTTTCGGCAAATATGATACGGTAATTTCTTCGGGAAGTTCTCAATTAGTATCTATTATACTATTTTTAACAGGGATAAAAAACCGCATAGGCTATGATAGCGGATTATTAAGCCGTATTCTGCTTACGAAAGCCGTTCCTCTCAATCAAAATCAATACGCCTCTGATATGTACCATGATCTGGTTTTATCGTTTTGTTTTTCTAAGGAAGCCCAAATTCCTGAAATTAAATTATCGCTTAATGAACAGAAAAAAAAGCATATAGAAAATTTAATTTCAGGCAGTTTAGATGCAAAAAAAATCGTAATTCACCCTGGAGTAAGCAAATTAAGTATTCAAAAAGGTATAATTAAATTCTGGACTGTGGATAACTGGGCAAATTTTATAAAAATGCTGTTATTAAGCGGTAAATATACGGTTATTTTAACGGGAGGTCCTGACGACAGAGAAATTTTCCCTGAATTAAAACAAAAAATTTCGGAAATTGAATTCAGTAAAGACCATTTTCTTGATCTTTCGGATAAGTCATTTAACATTCAAGAGTTTGCTTATCTGGTGAAGATATCCGACATGCTTGTATGTGTAGATTCTGCTCCAATGCATATTGCGGTGGGTTTAAAACAGCAGGTTACGGCTTTATTTGGTCCTACTGATGAAGCTAAACTACTTCCGCCTAACAACAATCTTTTTACGGCGGTTAAAAATGATAAAGCAACTTGTAGACCTTGTTTGTGGGATAAAAGACAGATTTCGTGCGAAAAAACGGATTGTTTGAACATTTCGCCGGAGTTTGTGTTTGATGTTTTAGATAAAAAATTTATGGAAAAGTAATACCAAGTTGCAATCAATGTATGATTAAATCTCCCTCCCCCTGCCCCCTCCCCAAGGGAGGGGAAGAAGAGTTGATAAGGGTTTTGCCGGCTACGCCGGCAAAACCCTTATCAAAAAATATAGAACTTTAGGAAGCTAATTTTAGCTCGAAAGTATCGGCAGACGTGGAGATGCCATAGACCTCATCCTGTAAATTAAACTTTACATCTCCAACAGAGCCGCCAAGCTTTTGCTTAAGGATTGTCAACAGTGAATATGCGAGGCAAACAAATCCGACGTGATTGACCAGCTTTTGCCAATCCTCGACTTGAAAATTTTCCAATCCCAGCTTTTGTTTTGACTCCCTATGAAACACTTCACACTCCCACCTGCTTTCGTATTGAGATTTTAATTCCTCATTTGTTAAGGAAATATCATTGCTACAGGCATAAACCTCTTCGTCCTTATGGTAAAACATAAGTATTTTGACAGGTTCTTTTATCCCTTCCAGAGTACAAATGACACTTTCACCTTCTTTTAACTTAAAATCTTTTAATATATGCTTAATTCCATCAATATATATGATTCTATTGCTCTTTATTCTTGTTGTAAACTTGAATCCATTTTCGCTTATCCATTTTAGAATTGCTTTTGAAGTAAAAAAACTATCGAACATTATTGTTTTTACAGGGATTTTAAGTATTAAGAACTTTTTCATAAGATTTAAAAAAATATCTGGTTTACTCTTGAAATCACTCTTTTTACATACTTTATTGCTTACCCAAATATCCCATAATATTGGTATATATATATTTCCGTTTGTTAAACCTATTGATATCAGTTCATTTTGCGGAATATGTTTTCTGTTTTTTATGTAAATATGACCGTGTTTAGCTATTCTATAATCTGCATATATTTGTTTTAAAGGCGTTCCATCAGCAGCAAGATAAAAACCAATCTTTTCAAACATTAATATGACTAACTTTGCAAGTCTTATGAAGAGCAAATTCCAGTTTATCTTTGTTTTCAAGAAATAGTAGAACTGGTTTAATGTGTATTCTTGTGTGGTTCTGGAAAATCTTCTCACTGAAAAGTACTTGTCTTCAAGGATAAGAGCCAATAAATATTTTTTGAATTTTTTACTGTCTATGTGCCATGATAATAGTGGTAATATGAAATTTATAAAATATGAGAGCCAGTACATTGGACTCATGATTAAATCCTCCTTTTTGACAACATTGTCAACCAGGAGGGTTCTTTTTTTCCAATCAATTTTATGTTCCTAAAGTTCTACTTCAGCCCTACATTTATACCAATCAATGAAAGAAATCGATAAATAAAAAAGGCAGTTTTTGTAAATCCTTACTCAGCCAATACTATCTTTATAAAAATTATATTTTCATTTCCATATTTTTTTAAAATCACCAACGAAGGCGCAAAATGAGAAATGGCTTTTTAAAATAAACTACCCTGAGAGCGATTCGAACGCTCGACCTACCGCTTAGAAGTATATAGCAAGTGTTTTAGATGATTTTTGATGCATTTTTGTATTTTTATATATATCTTGTGTTTTCTTGATTTTCAGGAATCAGCATTTTGTAAAATTTAATATGTTTTTTTATATTTTTATATAACTTTTGCCACGGATTTGCCACGAAAATTATTTTAAATCTTTAAGTAAATTTTTAAATTCAGGATGTTTGATTACTTTATGAATTAATTCATTAACAGGAATGTTTAATTCCTCTGCATATAAATTAAGAACCTCCCTATCTTCTAAATAGATAGTTGCTTTTGTAATAGGTTTATTTTTAGAAGGTCT
>Ga0209202_1001565_pt1 | contig 13836 bp, 9 predicted proteins | sample AD_UKC032_MetaG_FD_184416 | JGI IMG/M metagenome (GOLD analysis project Ga0209202, IMG submission 184416) | Active sludge microbial communities of municipal wastewater-treating anaerobic digesters from USA - AD_UKC032_MetaG (SPAdes) (version 2) | ecosystem: Engineered > Bioreactor > Anaerobic >... | reverse complement strand
GGACTATAGTGCTTTTCTTCTATCGCTCGAACCGCAATTCGCCGTAGATAATTCATCACTAAATCAGGGATTTTACGGGCATCGAACATCCACTCGGCGTTCATGGCAGCACTCCTCCAAAATAGGCTTTATCTGGAGGTAGACTCTTTACTCCAGTTAGGCAACTCCATTCAAAGTTGGTTCACCAGAAATATGGGGATCACTATTAGCAAGACTATACCCCATTTTTACCCTCAATTTACCAAAAAAATCATTAAAAGTCAATATATTAATTTTTAGACATATATGGTCCGCCCCGCGATGCAAGAGAGGAATCACGTTTGGCAGAAGAGAAAGTTGCAGTCATCTATCCGGCATCGTGTAGAGGCACCGGTGTCCGGTCCTCGTGCCCTGATGGAATGCGCGCGCATCCCCGTCCTTATCAGCCTCGCAGCGTCGGCTCAGCCGGCTCTTGTCTAAATCAGGTTTTCGGGAATGCAGAACGAGTCTCTCATGCCATCACGTCCTCTTCACGCTTCGCAACTCGTGGTGGGGGATACGTCCTCCATCAGGGCGACTCCAAGGTCGCGAGGGGATGGACCGTCGCTCGGTGGTCTACCGGGGCCGGGCCTCAATCAGACCTTGACGAAGGCCCCCTTCGCCGGATCGTACAGTGGGCCGGTCGTCAGCACCGCATAGGCGATCCGGGCGATCTTGTTGGCCAGCGCCACGGCGGCCACATTGCCGTGGCGGCGGGCTTTCAGCCCCGTCGCCCACCGGCGGGTGGGGTCGTCCTTGTGTTCCACCCAGCGCAGCACCGCGCGGGCGCCGTGGATCAGCAACTGCCGCAGGTAGACTTCGCCGCGTTGGCTGATGCCGAGCCGCCGGTCGCGCCCGCCGGTGGAATGCTGGCGCGGCACGAGTCCCAGCCACGCCGCCAAACCCCGCCCGTTCTTAAAAAGGCGCGGATCTTCACCCACGGCCGCGATGAGGGCCGTTGCGCCCTTGGCGCCCAGACCGGGGATCGTCATCAGCGCTTGTGCCTGCGGATGGCTTTCTGCAAGCGTCTCGATCTGGCGATCGTAATGGGTGACCCGTTCGTCCAGGTGACGTAGTTCCTCGGCTAACCCGCGCAGCTCGGCCCGGAAACGCCCGCTCAGACCGTTAGCAGGGTCCTCGAGAATATCCGGCAGGTGTTGACCGACCGCCGCACGACCCTGTGGGATTTCAATACCGTATTCCAGTAACAGGCCGCGAATCTGATTGACCTGCGCCGTGCGGCGCTCCACCACTAAACTGCGCATCCGGTGGGTCGCCTGGATATCTTGCTGCTCCTCGCTTTTGACCGCCACGAAGCGCATGTTAGGACGCTGCGCCGCCTCGCAGATCGCCTCGGCATCGATCGCGTCATTTTTATTGGATTTCACAAACGGCTTGACGAACTGCGGCGCGATCAGCCGCACCTCGTGGCCGTGGCTGCGGAACTGCCGCGCCCAGTAGTGCGCGCTGCCGCAGGCCTCCATCGCTACCGTGCAGGCCGGCAGATTGGCCATGAACTCCTTCAGGCGTGTCCGGGTGAAGGTCTTGCTGATGACTCGTCGTCCCCGCTCGTCCACCCCGTAGACATGAAAGCTCCGCTTGGCCAGATCGATCCCAACGACCTTCACAACACGCTCGTTGCTGGTATGCTCTTTCATGGGTCCGCTCCGCACTCTCGGTTGATGTGATGGTGGTCAACATCCATCATTTTGCCCGCTTGGGGCTCGTTGGAGGAGCGGGGCGGACCATCCCATGAGTCTCTAAGACTATGATTTTTCCAAGCTATTCATAAAATAGAGAAATTAGGGTTTCAGATTCCCCCCAAAGTGAACCGGGCATCTGGAGTGATCCGCACCCACTCCCCCCAAAAAGCTGTACAATGAATCGGAACTTAGAGCTAAATTAATATTTATATCAACAAATTATCAAAGATCATCTGTTCTTGCCTGAAACCATCTGCTGGTTTATATCAACGACGCAAAAAAGACTAAACCGGATCGTCGATGAGAACTGCCCCATGATGACTGAATTCTTCTTCAAACTGCGCCAAGTCGGCATTCCGGTCAGCCTGACCGAGTTTTTGACTCTGCTGGAGGCGCTCAATCAGCGGGTGACCGCCCACAGCGTCGAAGACTTTTATTACCTGGCGCGGGCGGCGCTGGTCAAGGACGAACGCCATTACGACCGTTTCGACCAAGTGTTCGGTTCGCACTTCAAGGGTGTGGCGACTTTGTTCGACGAGATGGTCGGCGCGACGGTCCCGCTGGAATGGTTGCATCGGCTGGCGGAACTGACCCTGAGCGATGAAGACAAGGCGCTCATTGAATCGCTGGGCGGCTGGGAAAAGCTCATGGAAACCTTCGCCCAGCGTATGGCCGAGCAGGAGAGCCGTCATCAGGGCGGCAACAAATGGATCGGGACCGCCGGCACCTCGCCATTCGGCGCTTACGGCTATAACCCGGAAGGCATCCGCATGGGGCAGGAGACCTCGCGCCATCGTCGGGCGGTCAAGGTCTGGGATCGCCGGGAGTTTCGCAATCTGGACGATACCGTGGAACTGGGAACCCGCAATATCAAGGTCGCGCTGCGCCGGTTACGCCGTTTCGCCCGCGAAGGCGCGGCCCAAGAACTCGACCTCGACGACACCATCCGCTCCACCGCCCGCAACGCCGGTTATCTCGATCTGAAAATGGTCCCGGAGCGGCATAATGCGGTCAAGGTGCTGTTGTTCCTGGATGTAGGCGGGTCCATGGACGATCACGTTCAGGCGTGCGAGGAGCTGTTTTCGGCGGCGCACGGTGAGTTCAAGCATCTGGAATATTTCTACTTTCACAACATGGTCTATGAGGGCGTGTGGAAGGACAACCGCCGCCGCTACACCGAAAAGACCGACACGCTGACGGTATTGCGCACCTTCGGCCCGGATTACAAGCTGATCCTGGTCGGCGACGCCACCATGAGTCCCTATGAAATCACCTATCCGGGCGGCAGCGTGGAGCATTTCAATCCCGAAGCCGGCGATGTGTGGATGAGTCGGTTGCTCAGCGCTTGGCCACACGCTATCTGGCTCAATCCGCAGCATCAGAACCGCTGGAGCTATGTGCCTTCGATCCAGATGGTGCGGGACTTGATAGGCGAGCGCATGTATCCTCTGACCCTGGAAGGATTGGAACAGGGCATTCGCGCTTTGCAGCGGGCGCGGTAAACAATGCTCCTTGTTCCTGACGCACCTGCCGGGTCGGAACGGTCAGCCGGTTAGTTTTGCGCCACCCAGCGCCGGATTCGTGCGTAAACCTCGCGGCTGCTGAGCAAATCGAAGTGGTTTAATCCATAGCAAATGGCCTGGCGCGAAATGGGAATCGGCAGCGCCAGCGCCGCATTCTCATGCTGACCCAGCGCGCTTTGCACCGGAACCAGACCATCGCCCGGCAGCCGCGCGCCCGGGTTGTCGAAGGGCGGATGCTGGGTCGCCGCGATCATGAAACATTGCGCCCCCTCGGGCAGCGGCGCCTGCCGTCGCCGATCATGCGGATGTTCGCTGCCGTGTCTTTCCCAATCCTCATCCAGAACATTGCCGTGGCGCAGGTCCTTGACGCCGGCGCTGCGGATCTTGCCCAGCCGGGTAAACGGAGCCGTATAGGGGCTGGTCCCCGCGATCATGTTCACCCAGTTGCCCACCCGCTCCAGCGGCGCGCCATGGTGGGGCGTACCCAGGCAGATCAGCTTTTTCAGGTGACGCAGCCACGTATGATTCGCCTGTTTTGCATAGTAACCGGCGCTGCGTGACACCAGACCGCCCATGCTGTGACCGACGATAACCAGTTCGCTCACCGGGACCGGCCATTCCTGAACCAGCCGTTCCAGGAGGGCGGCGAATTCTTGACCATTCGTCGAGATGTGCTGGCCGCTGTTGTAATGCAGGTAGAGAGGGGTATATCCCAAATCTTGGGCTAACGAAGCACCGTGGTCGTGCCCCTCGCGTTGCCATTCCAGATCGTCCATGCACAGGCCATGCACCAACACCAGTAACTTGCCACTGGAATGCGCGAAGCGGGTGGCGAGCGCCTGGCGATCCAGTTCCACAGGCCGCCCCTGCTGGCGCAGGCGCATGGGAATCGCCAGCGAGTTATGCGAGGCCACCAGATAGTCCCCCAAGACGCCATTGAGGGCTGCCAACAGCGCTTCGCGACGCGGCGAAGGACCGTGGTGAATCAGCAGCGGCGTCAGCGGCGCCAATGCCGCATCGAGGCTGAAGCCGACCACCCGGGTGACGCCACGCACGCTGCGATAAACCAGTCCAGAAATGCCTCGCGCCTGACCCGTGGGCGCTGCGCCCACGATCGGTGAGGCTTGGGCGATATTGCGATGCATGTCCTCGACAATAGTCGTCACTCCCGCGACCGCGGTGACGATCAATTGACTGACGCCCCGTAAATCGGAAAAGGCCCCATCGTGAGTTCTGCGGTGCTGGGCCAGATTCTCTGACATAGCGACCTCTCCCAAATGAGGCGTTGCCGCACGGCTCGGAGCTTTGCTAATCATGTTGGCGGTGACTTTTGCAGTCCGATATCCACTTCATCCGTCCAGACCTTGAAACTGGTCAGCGTATTGAGGCCAAACGTGTTGCTGATAGCGACATCGGCGGCGTCCCGCCCTTGCGCGATCAGCACGCGGCCAATCCGTGGCGTGTTGTTCCGGGCGTCAAAGGTATACCAATGACCACCCAGGTAGACTTCGAACCACGCCGCGAAATCCATCGGGCCGTAAGGCGGAGGCGTACCCATATCACCCAAATAGCCGGTGCAGTAACGAGCTGGAATATTCAGGCAGCGGCAGAACGCGACAGCGAGATGCGCGTAATCGCGGCAGACGCCGGTCTTTTCATGAAAAACCTCCCAAGCCGTCCGGGTAGCACGAGCATGTTCATAACCAAAGGTGATGTGTCGATGCACAAAATCACAGACCGCCTGGACACGCGCCCAACCCGGCGGCGAATGACCGAACAAATCCCACGCCGTTTGGGAAAGCCGATCGGTCTCGCAATAGCGGCTCCCCAACAGAAACACCAGGGTCTCATTAGGCAGGTCTTGCACCGGAATCTGCGGGGCTGTCGGGACGACGATATCGACCTCCCCCGAATCGTTCACGACTGCATCAGTGGACAGTCGGATTTGGCCTTTCGGCGCAACGATTCGGCTGCACCAGTTGCCGAAAGCATCGCGATAGGCCGTGATGGGAACAGTGGGATGGGTGATGAGATGATCGGGAGCGAGGATATCGGAGACGCGGGTAAAATGGATATTAAGTGTCAATACCATCGGCGTCGGTTGAGGACAGTCGTAGATCAATTCGTAGCCAACCCGGATTTGCATAATGAGCCTTTTTCAGTGGTGCGCTATCGTCAGCGCGCACAGAAACACTACCTGATTGGCGGAATGTCAGCAACGAATGACTTAAGCAGCCCCACGTATTTTTAGAAATAAAGTGTATCATGAAAAGTAAACTGGGGACTTGCTCCATCCACGCAAGGCGCTGCACGGTTCAGAAATGCCTGACGACATCAAATCTTCCCCCCGCCGACTGGCGATCACCGGCATGAGTTGTGCCGGCTGTGTAGCCATGGTGGAAACTGCATTGCGCGGCGTTCCCGGCGTTGCCCAAGCCAGCGTCAATTTTGCCGAACGCACCGCCCAGGTCAGCGGCGATGCAGCGACCGCTACACTGATTCAAGCGGTCCAACAGGCCGGCTACGATGCTTCCGAACTGCGCGACGACGACGCTGAGGCGGAACGCGACGCCGCCGAACAGGCTCATTATCAACGGTTGGTGCGTAACACCATCGCTGCCGGAACGCTCGCTGCGCCGTTGATGATCGCGGAAATGGCCGGCTGGCTGCCAGCGTTGACCAGTCCCGCTGGCCGATGGTTTTGGATCATCACCGGGTTACTGACTCTGGCGGTCATGATCTATAGCGGTGGCCACTTCTTCACTGGTGCCTGGCGGCAATTTCGCCACCATAACGCCAATATGGATACCCTGATTGCACTGGGGACAGGAGCCGCCTGGAGCTATTCGATGTTGGTTGCCCTGTTCCCGGCCAGCGTCCCGACCCTGGCGCAACACGCCTATTTCGAAGCGGCGGTCATGATCATCGCCCTGATCAATCTTGGTTCCGCCCTGGAAAGCCGGGCGCGGGGTAAAGCCTCGGCGGCGATTGCCCGTCTGCTCGGTCTGCGACCGAAAACCGCCCGCATCGTCGAGGGCGATCAAGAACGGGATGTACCGATTGAAACGCTCCAGGTCGGCGCGCTGATCCGGGTGCGTCCCGGCGAGAAAATCCCGGTCGATGGTGAAATCGTCAGCGGCCATTCCACGGTCGATGAATCCATGCTCACCGGCGAACCGTTGCCCGTTGCCAAACAGGTCGGGGATTCAGTCACAGGCGGCGCAATGAATAAAACCGGCAGCTTCGTCTTCCGCGCTCACCGGGTCGGCGCGGACACCATGCTGGCCCAAATCATCGCCAGCGTGCGTCAGGCGCAGAACAGCAAACCGCCCATTGGCCGGTTGGCGGATCAGGTCGCGGCGGTCTTTGTCCCGGCGGTGCTGATCGTTGCCGTCCTCACCGCGCTGGCCTGGTTCAATTTCGGCCCCGAACCCCGAATGAGCTACATGCTGGTCACGGCGTTGACCGTACTGATTATCGCTTGTCCCTGCGCTCTGGGATTGGCGACGCCCATTTCGATCATGGTCGGCGTCGGCAAGGCCGCTGAATACGGCATCCTGATCCGCGATGGCGAGGCGTTGCAACGGGTGGGGCAACTTACCACGGTGGTGCTGGACAAGACCGGCACCGTGACTACGGGCCGACCGACGGTGACGACGGTCATAGCCCGACCCGGTTTTAGCGAGGATGAAATTTTCGGCTGGGCGGCTGGATTGGAAGCCGGTTCGGAACACCCGCTGGCTCATGCGATTCTGGATGCGGCGCGGGAACGCGGTCTAGCCCTTCCTGCCGTGGAACAATTCGAAGCTATTGCCGGTCATGGCGTGCGTGGCTCGGTGAGCGGTCGAGCGCTGTGGGTCGGTAACCGGCGATTCTTGGAGAGGCAGGGCATCGACGTTGCGCTGCTCCAAGTTGAGACGGAGCGTTTGGCGGCGACTGGGCAAACACCAATCTTCGTCGCCGTTGAGGGACAAGCAGTGGGCATCGTTGCGGTCGCCGACCCGATCAAACCGGACTCGGTTGTTGCAATTCATCGCCTGCGGGAACTGGGTTTAAAAGTGGTGTTGTTAACCGGCGATCACGCCGTGACCGCTCAGGCGATTGCCGCTCAAGCTGGTATTGATCAAGTTCATGCCGAAGTCTTGCCGACCGACAAGGCGGGGGTGATTGCCGCCTTGCAGGCTCAAGGCGAGGTCGTAGGTATGGTCGGCGACGGCATCAATGACGCGCCCGCACTGGCGCAGGCGGATGTTGGGTTAGCGATGGGCGGCGGGACGGACATCGCTATTGAAAGCGCCGGCATGACCTTGGTGCGCGATTCCCTGCATGGCGTCGCCGATGCGATTGCGTTGTCACGGGCCACCGTGGCCAATATCCGGCAGAATCTGTTCGGCGCTTTCATTTACAATACGTTAGGTATTCCGCTCGCGGCGGGGGCGCTTTACCCGATGACTGGTTTGTTGCTGAACCCGATGCTGGCAGGGGCAGCCATGGCGCTGTCTTCCTTCACCGTAGTCAGCAATGCCAACCGGCTGCGGGGGTTTCGCCCTGCTCAACCCAGGTAATTTGACATGACCGCACTGATCATCAATCTCGCTGGACTGGGCCTGATCGGCCTGATCGTCTGGTGGTTCTGGATCGCTCATTCCCCATGATGAAAAAAATTCCCTATCTACACAAACCTTCCTGGCTTAACCGGGCTGCCTTGACCGTGACCTCGGTGGTGGCTATAGCGGCGGGCTTCGTCCTCGCCTCAGCAATTTTCGCCCTGTTACTTGTGGTCGGAGTGGCGGCTGGCGGCTGGCTATGGTGGCGGCTCCGCCAGTTAACCCGCCAGACGCGACAGGCTGCTCCTGAAATTATCAAAGGCGAATACACCGTCGAGCCGATGCCGCCCCTGCTGGAAGATCATCGGTCTTCTCCGCCATCACTAGGGAAGACGCCGCACCGCCGCTCACAGTAAACCCCCTCTACGATCTACCCGCATGACCGATTCTCTGGATCGACGTATCCACGCTCAGCAGGTGTGCTTGCTGTATGCCCAGGCCCCGATGGGATTCATTCCCAGCGTACTGATTGCACCGATACTGACGCTGATTCTCTGGGACGTGATTCCGCATCAGGTATTGTTGATTTGGCTGGCGTTGCTGGAAACCACCCTGCTGATCAGGATCGCACTGACCGTCGCGTTCCAACGCTGCCCCCCAGTGGATCATGACCCGGTGCGCTGGGCAACCCGTTACATCATCGCGTGTGCCGCCAGCGGCGTTTGCTGGGGCGGAACCGTGATCCTGCTCATTCTCTCGCCCTCACTGGTTTACGACACGCTCATCGCGCTGATCATCGGCGGTGTCCTCATGGGCGGGGTGCTGACCATGACCCCGGTACTGAACGCCTATTTGGCCTACGCCCTGCCGCTGGTATTGCCGCCGGTACTCTGGCTATTGCTGCAAGACGATCTGATCCGCACCACCATGGGCGTCACCGGCATCCTGTATCTACTGTTGGCGGTGGGTACGGCGCACCGCTATCACCAGACCCTGACTCAGTCATTACGGCTGGCGCTGAGTAACGGCGAACTGGCCCAATCCTTTGCTGTCGCCAAGGAGCAGGCTGAAGATCACTATCAGCGGCTGGTTGAAGCGTTGGCGCAAGAGGAACGCCTGTCAGCCACTGCCCAAAAACAGCAAACCCTGTTGGCGCACGCCTCGCGTCTCAACACGCTGGGCGAAATGGCCTCGGGCCTGGTTCACGAAATTAATCAACCCATCACCGCCATTAATCTCTATACCGAAGCCGGCCTCGCCCGGTTGCGTAACCAAGCGTCTGCGCCCGCCGAGCTTAGGGAAACCCTGGAAAAAATTGCGGCACAGAGTGCGCGGGCCAGCGCTATCATCCAGAAAATCCGCAGCTTTGCTCGTCAAGGTAAACCTCAGTACGCCCAGGTACATGTCCACGAACTGCTCGACGAAATTGCCGACTTTCTGAACCTCGAAGTTCGGCGTCACGCCATCCGCATCAGCTACGACGCCTCGCCGGAACTGCCGCTGGTCCTGGCTGATGGTCTGCAAGTCCAGCAGATCATTCTTAATCTGGTGCGTAATGCGATCGACGCTATGAGTACTGGCCAGAGGGACGCCCGTATCATCGTGATCTCGGCCCGCTCTGACCAGAAGGTCGTGGAGATTGCGGTCAAAGACACCGGGACAGGACTCGATCCAGACACCGTCAGTCAGTTGCTGCATCCTTTCTTTACCACCAAGCCCAACGGTCTGGGCCTGGGGTTGCCGATCAGCCAAACCATCGTTGAGGCGCATGGCGGCCGACTGTGGGCAACCGCTAACTCTGGAGCCGGGGCTACCTTCCACTTCACTTTACCTACTGCTAGTTGCGCCGACCATTCTGAATATCCGGTGTTGTCCGCCACCATCAATGAGCAGAGTTGACCGAGGTGGTCCTTGAAGCTGGATAACCGTACCTATCCCGCCCTCTTTAGCCTGCTCTACATCGTGACAGGCTGGCTCTGGCTGCTGATCGATAATTTGGTGTTGACGGTCTGGATGGGCGGCGCGGCGCCCGCGCTGCTGCCCACCGTCTTGAAAAATACGGTCGTCATCATAGCCAGCGGCGGTCTGTTCTACGGATTGCTGCGCGTTCATATCCACATGACGTGCCGCACCCGCCAGCAGCAAGAGGAGATTGAGGAGCAGTTGTGCTGCGCCCGCGATGATCTGGAAACCCGGGTTCAGGAGCGCACGACTGAACTTCTGAAGATGAATTCTACCCTGACGCAGCAAATGGCGAGCCGTGTGCAGATGGAAATCGCCCTGCGTGACAGCGAGGAACGGTTTCGCCAGTTGGCTGAGCATATCCGGGAAGTGTTCTGGGTCTACGGTATTGTCGAAGAGCGGGTCCTGTACGTCAGTCCGGCCTATGAGGAAATCTGGGGGCGGGCGGTGCAAAGTTTTGATGAACGGCCACTGGACTGGCTCGAAGCGGTGCATCCTGACGACCGGCTGCGTATTCAGGAGGCGCATGTTGACAAGCATCGGCTGGGCCATCTCGATGTGGAATACCGGATCGTGCGGCCCGATGGTGCGATTCGCTGGATTTGGGATCGCGGCTTCCCGGTGCGTGACCAGACCGACCATGTCTACCGTATCGCCGGACTGGCCGAGGATATTACCGCCCGTAAGCTGGCCGAAGATCAATTACGGCGGCAACAAGTCGACCTGGCGCGGATGTCCCGGCTCAGTCTGGCGGTGGAATTAGCGTCCAACCTCGCCCATGAATTGAATCAACCACTGGCGGCTATCGTTGCTTATGCCCAGGCTTGTCTAACGCTGTTACGGCAGGGACACACCGATCCCCGTGAACTCGTGGGGACCTTTGAGGGAGTGGTTAACCAAGGCTTGCGCGCCAGCGAAATCATCCGCCATTTACGGCAATTGGTGCAACGGCAGGTGGCCATGCAGACGCCACTGGACATCAATGCTCTGCTCCACGCAGTCATTCATTACGCCCAACTGGAATTACGCCAAGCCCGGATCGACCTGCACCTGGAACTGACCGAATCCTTGCCCAAGACGCTGGCGGATGACTTGCAGATTCAGTTAGTCGTCCTCTATCTGATCCGCAATGCGGTCGATGCGATGTGCCAAATGCCTGAAGGATCGCGGCAACTGATCGTGCGTACTGCCCTTGCCAGCGCCGATTGGATACTTGTTACTGTCCACGATACCGGTCACGGTCTCAGTCCGGAAGCTGCCGAGCGCTTGTTTCAACCCTTCTTCACCACCAAACCTGGCGGCATGGGTCTGGGATTGCCGGTTAGCCGCTCAATCATCGAAGCCCAGGGTGGACAATTATGGGCGACACCGAATCCCGATAGCGGCGTCTCGTTTCACTTCACTCTGCCGGTTTACGCCCCGGCTCACTCGCCATACTCTGATCATGAACTCGATGCCCACCGTCTTCCTCATTGATGATGATCCCGCGATCCGCGATGCGGTCGGATTGCTGTTGCGCGCCAACGGATTAGCAGTAGAAACGTTCGCCAGCGCAGTCGATTTTCTGGAATCCGACGCCGTTCAGCGACCGGGTTGTTTGTTGCTGGATGTGCGGATGCCGGGCATGAGCGGCCTGGATTTGCAAAAGCGCTTGCAGGAGATGGACTGCCGGATGCCGATCATTTTCATAACCGGTCATGGCGATGTACCCATGGCGATTCGGGCGATGAAAGCTGGAGCGTTCGACTTCGTGGAAAAACCGTTTCAAGCACAGGCGCTGCTGGATCGCCTTCATGAAGCGCTGGCGCTCGATGCTCAGGAACGTCGTCGGCAAGCCCGGCGCAATGATGTGGCAGCGCGGCTGGCGTTGCTGTCGCCGCGCGAGCAGGAAGTCATGGAACGGGTCGCCGCCGGTCAGTATAACAAGGTGATCGCCGCCGATTTGGGCATCAGCATTTCTACTGTGGAAATTCACCGTAAACGGGTGATGGAGAAACTGCAGGCGACCTCGCTGTCGGATTTGATCCAGATGTTAGCGCTGGTGGGTGGTGAATAGGGAACAAGCCTCTCTACTTTCCCCGCGAAGAACGCCCACGCTCGACGAAAGCTCGTAGCGTTGCCTGCGCCTCCGGCGAACTGAGCTGTTCCACGAAATACTGGCTTTCCAGGGCAATCGTGTCCTCTACGGCTTGCGCTTCAGCTCGTTTGAGCAACGTCTTCGTCAGATGCACTGCCGCTGGCGGTTGCTGTGCCAGGCGTTGCGCCTTCGCCATCGCCAACTCCCGCGTCGCTTCGGCGTCGGTGCCGATACCGTTGATCAACCCCCAGTCCAGCGCCTGCTCAGCGCGGAACAGTTCACCCAGCAACAGCCACTCCGCAGCGCGGGGATAACCGATCAGCCGGGGCAGCAGCAGGCTGGACCCCGCTTCTGGACACAGGCCCAGATTGACGAAGGGCAGTTGTAAAATGGCCCCGGCCCGGACGTAGATCAGATCGCAGTGCAGCAGCATCGTCACGCCGATGCCGACCGCGACGCCATTCACTGCCGCGATCAACGGTTTGCCGAACTGACGCAGCGCCGCGAGAAACTGGAACACGGGACTGTCATCGCCGGTGGGCGGCGCAGCCAGGAAATCAGCAATATCGTTGCCACTGGTGAAACTGTCGCCGCTGCCGGTCAGCACGGCGACGCGCACTGCCGGGTCGCGCTCCGCCTCAATCAAGGCTGCGGTCAACCCGGCATACATCGCCAGTGTCAAGGCGTTCTTCTTTTCAGGGCGTTGAATGCGAATCTGCATTACCCCATCCTGCTGCTCGGTTACAATTTCCCGCACGTTCTCATTCGTCATCGCTCATTCTCCACGAAGGATTGAAGGTAACGCCATGCCGATTGCCGACAGCGTACTGTTGACCGACTTGTATCAGCTCACCATGCTCCAGACTTACCACGCTGCACGCATGCAGGAAATGGCCGTCTTCGACCTGTTCGTTCGCCGGTTGCCAGCGGAACGGGGTTTTCTGCTGGCAGCGGGATTGGAGCAGGCGCTGGATTATTTGGGAAACCTGCATTTTACCGCAGAGGAACTGGACTGGTTGACCGATTGTGGCCGCTTCAATCCATCCTTCGTAGCTTGGCTGGAAACATTCCGCTTCACCGGTGACGTGGATGCGTTGCCGGAAGGAACCGCGTTCTTCGCCAATGAACCGATTTTGCGGGTCATCGCGCCGCTGCCGCAAGCACAATTGGTGGAAAGCCGGTTGATCAATCTGCTGCACTATCAGACGTTGATCGCCTCCAAAGCGGTCCGTTGCGTACTGGCCGCGCCGGGCAAGCTGCTGGTGGATTTCGGGATGCGCCGCGCTCACGGCGCGGAAGCGGCGCTGCTGGCTGCCCGTGCGAACTATCTGAGCGGCTTTGCGGGGACTGCGACCGTGCTGGCTGGAATGCAATTCGGCATTCCGGTGTTTGGCACCATGGCCCATTCGCTGATTCAGGCCCATGACCGCGAGGAGGACGCCTTTGAACAGTTCGCCGCAGCGCAGCCGGGTAATGTCACATTGCTCATCGACACCTACGATACTGAGGCCGCCGCCCGCAAGCTGGTCGGACTCGCGCCGCGCCTGCAAGAGCGGGGTATCGCGATTCGCGGCGTGCGCCTCGACAGCGGCGATCTGGCGGAACATGCTTGCCAGGTCCGGCGCATTCTCGATGAAGGTGGTTTAAATCAGGCAACGATCCTCGGCAGTGGCGATCTGGATGAGCAGCGCATCGCGGAACTGCTGGCGGTCGGTGCGCCGTTTGACGGTTTTGGCGTCGGCACCCGGCTGGATGCCTCTACCGATGCGCCAACTCTGGATATGGTTTACAAATTGCAGGAATATGCGGGCAAACCTCGGCGCAAGCGTTCGGAAGGTAAGGCGACCTGGCCGGGCCGCAAGCAGATTTATCGGCGCAGCACGGACGATGGAACGCTCATCAGCGACTGCCTGAGCTTGGAAGATGCACCACAACCGGGCGAGCCGTTGCTCCAGCCGGTGATGCGCGAGGGCCAGCGGCTGGCACCGCCGGAATCGTTGAGCGCG
>Ga0209202_1001560_pt1 | contig 13882 bp, 18 predicted proteins | sample AD_UKC032_MetaG_FD_184416 | JGI IMG/M metagenome (GOLD analysis project Ga0209202, IMG submission 184416) | Active sludge microbial communities of municipal wastewater-treating anaerobic digesters from USA - AD_UKC032_MetaG (SPAdes) (version 2) | ecosystem: Engineered > Bioreactor > Anaerobic >... | reverse complement strand
TGGCACGTTCGAGGACGCCCACAGGGCCTGAAAGGCCATAAGGTTACGGTCTACGGGAATGTGATAGAGATAATCGATAATCCTAGACCAGAACGAAAAAAGATCAAAGGAATAAGCTCTCGACAATGGGACCCAAATAATAGGTGATATAATTGGCTCAATCTGCGTTCTACAAGTTCAACCACTTTATCCTGGGGTTAGCCAAGGGGGAACACCACCTCCACGCCGCAGGAGACACGGTGAAGGTCTATCTGACGAACAACACCCCGGATGCCGACCTGGATGTGAACAAAGCCGATCTAGCCGGCATCACAGAACAGAACGGCTACGCTCCGGCTGACATCCAGAACGATGTGAGCGAGGCTACAGGAACCCTCTCGATGACCGGCGTTGACTACGAGTGGACGTTCACCGGAGCAGTAGGTCCGTTCCGGTATGCGGTCCTCTACAACGACGACCACGCCTCCGATGCTCTCATAGGCTACTATGACTACGGCGCTGAGCAGTCTTTCGGTAACGGCGAGAAGCTGAAGATAGACTTCGGCGCAACGATCTTCACTCTGACCCCAACGTAGGGGCCAGCAATTAATTTTTTAGGAGAATAATAAATGATCGAAAAGCAAGTTATTTTTGAAGGAATCCTTCGGGAAGAGGAAGAGCAGTCGAACGAAACCGCCAGACTTCAAGACTACCGGATAGCGGCTATAACTAAGGACGCGACCTATGTTCTCATAGACGCTCTGCCTTATGATTTTATAGTCACGAATGCCTTTTACCGAATAACTGAGGCGTTTGATGGCACAATCAACCTCGGAACTGCTGCTGCTCCGGGCAGAATCATAGCCGATGCCGATTTTGTTAAGACTGTAGGAAAGCGATCCACGGCCAAATCCATTCAGATCGACGCAGGAAAGGCAATTCGGCTTGTCCTCGGTCCTGGAACCACCGGAAAGATCGAGGTCCATGTGACTGGCTTCCTTCTGATGCCAACTTTGCTCTAGCGAAACATAATGTGGAGTTCGTCTCCTCCTTTCATGTTCTTTGTGGCCCTGCTGATGGGATTAAAACGCGAATCGACAATAGGCCACCTATCAATCTCTTTACCTTGGCTCAGAACGTAGTAAAATAGACAGTCTTTCCGTATTTCACAGATCATAGTTTTTGATGGATTTCAGGGAATATAAAGATTACGAGGGGTCTTGTAAATGACAACAATAAACTATTGTGATTATGCGGCGGGCGATGACACCACCGGCGACGGTAGCGCAGGCAACCCCTACAAGACCATCACGAAGGCATCAACAGGCTTGTCCGGCGGTGATGAAGTCCGAGTAGCCAAGAGTCCTGCGCATACCGCACTATCCGGCACATTGGCCTGGGTGGATGGATCGGCGACAGTAAACACCAGCGAGGATCTTACGGGTGTGTTGGCCGCAAAAGATTTTGTTGGAAAAAACTCAGAAGGAGAGACCTGGTGGGAGATCGCATCACTCACAAGCAGTGCTATAACGCTGGTTGTTGCTTATCGGGGCACTACTGCGACTGTCGCAAGTTACAAGGCCGGTGTGACCGATACCGGGTCGGCTGCTGCATCTTCAACGGTAATACAAGCACCGTCTGCGTCCGGTTCATCCGGGTCGCTCATTAAGATCAGCGGTGGCTGGAATCTGTCAGGTACTCCTGTCCAGGATGGTCATACATTCTTCTGGCAGTCGGGCGCAAACAAGAACGGCTATGGGCTGTACACAACAACATACGACTACCTCAATATTGAGGATCTGGGATTTTTCCGGTATAACCGTGCGGTTGCAGTTGATGATTATTGCATGCTTACGAGATTGATATGCAACGGGAACAGCACCGGCATCTATCTCGCCAGCAGCAACGGCAACACCATCACGACTCCGACATGTAATGGCAACAGCTACGGCATCTATCTCAGCAGCAGCAGCAACAACACGATAACCTCGGCTACATGCAACAGCAACAGCATTGGCATCTATCTCAGCAGCAGCAGCAACAACAACACCATCACGACTCCGACATGCAACGGAAACGGCCACGGCATCTATCTCAACAGCAGTAAAAACAACACCATCACGACTCCGACATGTAATGGCAACAGCTACGGCATCTATCTCAGCAGCAGCAGCAACAACACCATCACGACTCCGACATGCAACGGAAACGGCTACGGCATCTATCTCGATAATGGATCCTTACAAGTTATGTGGGGGTATGCTCACGATGAAACCATATGGAGCGGTGCCGGAGGAATCGGTAGTTGGATGGGAAACAATCAGAAACTCGTTTCCATAGGCGAATCCGAATCGGGCGGTGCTGCTCGCAATCGGGTCTATTTCTACGGCGGCTATACTCAGGACAATACAGCCGAAGCCGATGGTGGCTCCGGTAAGTGCCTACAATTCAATCCCAAGTCAGAAACCTACTGGATTGAGCAGGATTTCAATGTGCCTGTGACCTCCGGCGTAGCTCGGACAGTCTCAATCAAGATGAAGGACGACGCGAGCTTCAATGGCACGGTTGAACTTGAACTCTGGTACAATGGAGTTTGCATTGTCGGCCCGACAACGAAGACGATGACCACCTCCTACGTTGCCCAGGAGATGACTGCGGCGGCGGGCCAGATCACAGCTGATGGCGTTTTAACGCTGAAAGTCAAGGTATATGGGACGGCTGGCGCGGTTTATGCAGATACTTTGAGTTACACATGACGACTGATGGCGGCTTGGATCGGTGGGGGCCTGATGGGCCGATAGTCTGGCATTCCGAAACTTCCGGGCTGGACAGGTGGCACGCCGATGGCGTCTGGAGCGATTATCAGGCTGCGTCTGGCGGGGGCGGAGAATATGTCCTCGAATGCCAATCAGGTAACTGGAACCTGGCCGGGACCGCTGCAGACTTCATAGCCGCCAGGGTCTTAGGCGTATCTCCTGGCAATTTCAATTTCGCCGGGGCCGACGCTAGTATCCTCGGTTCAAGGCTTCTATCAGGCGGCTCAGGTAACTGGAACTTCGCCTGTTACTCGATAGACTTTCTGAGGGCCCTGGAGTTATCGGCTGGTTCTGGTAACTGGAACTACGCCGGTCAGACTACGGGCCTACTCTCATCCCGGATCTTTACCCTATCTCCCGGCAACTGGAACTACGCAGGAGGCCAAGCATCTCTCTTAAAAAGCCTGGTCCTATCGGCTGGTTCTCGTAACTGGAACTTCGCTGGCCAGGACGTATATCTGATCTATACCCCTACTAGCACTTATATCCTCATCTGCGAGTCAGGCAACTGGAATCTGGCCGGGACGGCTGCCAACTTCGTAGCTTCTAGGGTTCTTGGTGTCTCTTCCGGGAATTACAACTTCGCCGGCCAGAATACAGGTATTCTCAAATCCTTGGCTTTGTCTGCCGGTTCTGGTAATTGGAGCTATGAGGGCCAGGGGGTTAACTTCTTGGCGAGCCGGGTTCTGGAAACGATATCAACCGGCTACGAGCTATCTGGCGAGGCGGCAAACCTTCTAAAGTCCCTCGCCATCCGGGCCTCAGCCGGGAACTACGACTTCGCCGGTCAGGGTGCGACACTCTTGGGTTCGAGGCTCCTAGCAACCAGTTCGGGCGACTGGGAGTTCTCAGCTATGGGGGCCAACCTCCTATCGAGCAGGGTTATCCAAGCCTCACCCGGGAACTATGACTTCGCCGGTCAATCGGTTGGCCTTTTAAAAAGCCTTCTCTTGGGGGCCGGATCTGGTAATTGGTTCTACGAAGGCCAGGATGTCCTACTGGTTTATACCTCGATAGCTAATGTCTTGATTTGCCTCCCGGGGCGGTGGGCGTATAGTGGTTCTCCGGCGGAGCTTAAGGCCAGTCGCCTCATCACGGCACAGCCCGGAAACTATAGGTTCGAGGGCCAGACAGTCCAACTCCTCAAAAGCTTAAAGCTGACTGTCGAGTCGGGAGGGTTCTGGTTCGAGGGCTATCCTGCCACCCTGGTCAAGGGAATCATCTATGAGATCCTGTTCCAGGCTGAGAGTACGATAACCCGAATGGTAAGCGGCAGGAGTACGATAACAACCAAGTTCACGGAGGACTCTGATATTGACTACTGAAGCGAAGAAGATCTATGCCGGAGCTGTCGGGGTCGTCGTGACTCTCGGCACAGGCCAAGACCTAACCCTCTCCACCAAAACGGAGATCCTAGTCAAGAAGCCAGACGGCTCAGAGGCCACCTGGACGGCAGATATAGCCACCGAGAGGGAAGACGAGGAGACGAAAGAGATCATTTCCCTAACGCCGGCTGATGGCTATATCCGGTACATAACGGATGCTGACGATCTTGAATCACCGGGAGACTATTACCTTCAGGCTAAGATCGAATGGGGGCCAGTATCCTCCCATCCAGGTAAAACCGTTATCATGGAAGTTCATGAAAAATTTAAGTGAAGTGACGAGATATGAGGATCGCAATTTTGGTACTATCTATTCTGGCCCTGGCCCTTATCGGCATGGCCGGCGCTGTTGAGCCTTTTGAGATAAGTGGAAAAGACTTCGCTGATATTGATATGTTCAACGGAACTGATATGAAAATCAGCGAAGACCTGGCCGGAACCTCAGCCGGTATGATGGGCATCGACACGGCTTTCCTCGCAGATAACCCCGAAGACGGGAAGCCTATCAACCAGAGTAAACCAGTCCTTAAGCTCGGTAGCTCAACAGGCTATGACCGTACAGCTTGGTACCAGGATCAACTCTTCTTCACCCCTGGCGACCTGGCCATAATCCAGAATAGCTCGGCCTGGCTGGAGTTCCAATGAGGTGAGCTGAGATGATAGAGGCGGTGATGGAGTATTCCGAGATCCTGATTGCAGCGGGGCTTTTCATCAGTGGGCTTATTGGCAAGCTACTATCAGATCATGGAAAGAAGTCTCTGGTGAAGGAACTGGACGAGGCCAAGGCCGCTACGGTCAAGATGGCTAAGACTGTCGCTCCAGGGCTAGACCTGGCCTATAACATCGGTACAGGAAAGATCCCACTGGATGAGATAAGCTTAAAGAAGCTCAAGGACGGGGCCGCTGCATCGTGGACTGATGCCATGAGCCTTTCCAAAGAAGTCCAAGACGTTCTCGACCAGTTCGCTCAAGAGAAGAGGCGGTGAAGTAAAATGATCCGCCTTATATATCTATTTATGGTTTTGTATTTTGTTCCTTTGGTGTGAATGGATAGTAAGGTGTTCAGCGAGCTATTCCGGGTAGCCGTCCTTGCGGTGGCTGCTGTTGTTGTAATGACATTCTGCTTTATTGTCGGGTATTCGCTCGGCAAAATCAATTAAGAGGGATACTTCTATGAAAGATATCATCGTGTTCTATGTCCTACTCGGGCTCCTATCCGCCACAGCCGGGGCGGTGGCCGCAATATGAGCAGCGAGAAGGTTACACCGAGAGACATCGCAATCGTGGCTGGAAGCGCCATTCTCGGGTTCTGTATCATGATCGCGGCTTTTGCAGCCTTCAACTGCCTGGCCAATGTGGTCTACCAGCAGAAGGTTACAGCTACGGATATTGAGCTGTTTGATACCAGGACAGACACCGTAGAGGCTACAGAGCGGGCTCGGGTTGAGAATGTTGATGCCCTAATTCACACAATCGACACAGATTGGGGTAAGCTCGACGACGGAGAAAGCGGCAGGAAGTCGGAGTTCTACTTTTGGGCGGAAGGACTTGACGGTAAGCTAACCGACCAATGGAGGGTAGAGGTCTCCGGCAGCGGCTACAAGTATCGGTGGGAAGCTAAGAAGATGAAGGGCGAGTTCACCGGCGAGTCTAAAAGCATCGTCACCGAGACAGGTATTCCTTCAGTAGATGCCATAACCTCTATCGTTGGAAACGGAACCTTCCGAGGCAGGCTGATTAACGGCATGACTGGCAGGCCGGTTACTGAGCAGGACACCATCTTGATAGGTAACATGTCGATGGAAGACTGGTTTAACGCTTCTGTGTCGAAGCAGCCTACACTGGATGACTGGCTCTCGTTCTGTGAAGTCACCTACAAGACCGCTATGCTGGATCAGGACGGTTATGGTGTCTACATCGAGCCCTACGGTTATGATGTGGACGAAACCGGAAAGCTCATCCGAGATATGTCAGAATGGCGGCTGAATAAGACTACCGGCGTACTGGAGCTGAGGGTATGAGGAAGATCCTAGCCCTCTCCATCCTACTCATTCTTTTGACTGGGATGGCAGGGGCCATTATGCCAGCCAACTGGCAGACCTGGCAGAACTACAGCCTGGCCCTTTTCTACGACACCCCGACACCTTACATCCAAATCAATCACCCCGACGTCGTAGATGCCAATGGCACGATAATTCAAGAGGCCTGGACTGAGATCGTTCCTGCTGTTATCGATGTCCAAGGAATAGCTCAAGTCCATGGCTGGCGAACTGCCGGGGCCTATTTCGTAACGGTTGATCCCAAGCTAAACGAGACATAAGGAGACAAATATGGTACTATTTCCGAGGGCGGGCCAAAGCTTAAGGGCTCATTCCATTTTCTTCCAGGCCGGCCAGGTCCGAGACAAGGATATCGGCGTAACAAGTGGCTTGGCCGTAACCAGATCTTCGGCTACAGCGGTAGCTATCGCTTCTGGAAATGTCAAGTACAACAACGCCATATCTGCCTACGCTGGAGGGTCTATAGGAACTATCCCGGCCGCATCTTCGGGGAAGCACCGCTATGATGCCATAGTCTATGACGGCCCAACGGCTGCCGTAAAGAGGTTAGCCGGTTCCGAGGCCACACCAGATCCCTACTCAGGAGGTTTCCTGAACAACAAGTACCCGGCTCCGCCAGAGCTAGGGTCTGAGACTCAAATCCTCCTTGCGGTGATTAAGGTCACTCAGGCTGGCGTAGTTGACGAGAACCACGGGAACTACTGCGTGAGTGGTGTGGCCGATCTTCGCCTCTTCCTGAGCGATAAGCTCGGAGTGACTGGTGGAGATTCACATAACTCCCTTCACGACTCATCTTATGCGGCTGCGAGCCATGCCTCAGCTCACAAGAGCGGAGGTGGAGATGCTATAAAGTTGGATGAGATGGCGGCACCGACCGATGTAACCACCCTTGATGCAGACACAACGAAACATGGACTTATGCCCAAGTTTCCCAACTCTAAAGCCTGGCTGCGTGGTGATAAAACCTGGCAGCTCAACACCTGGGGCTACGAGGTCAAGTTCGGGGATGGCAGCGCGGTTATCACCGCTCAGAGCGACCACACCAGAGCCGGAATTAAGGCCTGCAAGATCACCAAGGTCTATATCCGCAGCACAGATGGGGCCTCTCCTCCGGCGCTGCTCTCTGGCTCTGCCACAGTCAAGCTCTACCTCCACGACCTCAACGCCGAGATAGGTACTGCGGTAGAGACGATAACCCTCAGCAGCGTCTCCAATTATACCTCCGGCGACCTGAGCCACGCGGTAGCTGCCGGTAAGTGGGTCACGGTAGAGGTTTCTGGTATAACCAACTACAAGTGCCTGGTCGTGAGCCTGGAATTCGAGGCGACTTAAGATGGAACAGACCCTTTCGCCAACTGCTGACGGAACATACATGCAGATTTCATATCCGCCTCGACCAGCGACCCCCCACTATAACACAGCAGCGTCAATGGATAGCGGCTCATATCTGACAGATACTTACGTATTCCCGAACCCGACTAGGGTGGGGCATATCACAAATGTTCGAGTCAGTTTTTTTGGATACTGTAACCCGTACTACAATGGATATCAGAAAGGAAAAACCGCATTATATGGTCCCGGTGCGATTGTATATGGCGCAGAAGTCTCACTGCTTTCAGAAATTTATTACACCGATTATGCTTTGAGCCCCTGGACTGGCGTTGCCTGGACGTGGGATGAGATTGATTCGCTTGAAGCCGGCTTCGCACTAAAGGCGTACAACGAAAGTAACCCATATGCGATGGGCAGAACTTCGAGATTGAAGATCACCTCTTTCGCTGTCGGCGGCCAACATCGGGTTATCGGGATGATGCTCTGATGGCGATAGACTTCAAAGGCCCGATGGAGAGGGCCCTCCTTAAGATCGAGGCCCAAGTTGTAGTTCAGATAGACTCCAATACACCACCACCCAACGCTCCTTCGACAGTTAAGCGCAAGAAGTCGTCTAAGACCCTCATAGACACAGGCAAGATGCGACAGCATGTAGACCATAAGATTACTGGCGAAGGCTTGAATTTGAAGGGCTCAGTCGGGTTCTTCGACGAAGAGAACGCCAAGAAAGCCCGGATAAACGAGGAGGGTACAAAAGACGGGCGAATCCCACCGAGGCCCTTCCTTGTTCCGGCCTTCGACAAAGCAGCACCCGAAGCGGCTGACGAAATGGCTGAGGAAATTCTAGCCCAAGTCGAAAAAGAACTGCGAAGGAGGTAGAGGTCTTTGGTCGAGATGGATGTCCAGCTACCTTACGATATCGATGCTCATGTCGAGAAGGTTGTCAGAGGTTATTACTTGGTAGATGCAATCTTCGAGGCTTGGGCTCCGGGAGCTCAACCTAAACCTATCCTCCCATGGTCAGCGGGTGGAAGGATTAAACCACGCGAAAGAATTATCCTGTAGTTGTTTTTGATTTTTATTTTTTAGTTATCAAATAAACTTGAACGAGGTAAAAAGCTTATGGCGGAAGTGGCAACTATCTATCGCCTTTACGGCGCTGCCGGGACGAAATACTCCCTAGCTGGAAAGACTGGTCGATTCTGTACTCAGGATTCCGACCCCGGCTTGAATAACCCCTGTAAGATCCCTCCCCAAGGAGAGACCTATTACTCTTACAGAACCACCGACTGTATCGGAATCACAGGAGACTTCAACCAGGTTCGAGACATCTATATCCACTGCGACGGGAACTTCGCTTCTGAGTGGGGCCTGGATTCCGGTAACGGTGGCGGGCTGTTCGTGGGTGTCCGAGATGCTGGCGATCACGGCTTGCCGATTGATGTGGTTCTTCACGGCAGCAACCAGTACGCTCAGGCAACTGGAACCCCTGGAACAACTGGTCACTCAATCGACGACCCAACCAACGGCCACCCCTACTACAAGGACGAGCCGGAGAAGGTTCGGGACTTCGATACTTGCCTGGCCAACTCGCCTCTGCTGATAGACAGCGGCCCATATACCGACGACTTCTACAGCAAGGCCTGGGTCCTAAGCCTGAAGATCGTGCCTACAGCGACCTACGGGGCTAAGTCGCCCAAGTCGGTAATCGTAACCTATAATATCTTTTAAGTGGGGTTGAGCAGTATGGCTCAACCTACTTTTAGGCGACAATGGGTTATGATTCGGCCCGACGGTACAGCTATGCCTCAGTTCGAGGAAGATGGGTCAGATCATCAAACAGGGGATTATGGGGGGCCTGTAGCCCAAATCCTCTTTTTACCCATCTCTCCCGAGCTGGCGGAAAAGATCAAATCACACGGCGACGTAGCCGAGGCATCTGGCCTTAAGCCCCTGGAGTTTGAGGTTCCGCCGGGGGCGGAGTTCAAGTTCACCCGGTTCGGTATGCTTAGGCTCGATCCTGTGAGCTATTGCGGGTTTTGTGGAGCAGTTTATGATTACGAGGTAGACGAATGTCCGAGATGCCTGGCTAAGAACCAATGGTACTGCGGAAAATGTGACGCTCTACAGAAAAAGCCTATCATCGATACGATCCTGGCCACCCCGGATAAGGATCAGAAGATAATCAAGATCGTGCCTCACCTCCAGAAATGGGCTTGGAGGATAGCCGAGAACCTTCCCGGGAAATGGGGGTTCTATTCCATCCAGGCCCGGTGCCCTGAATGCGAGAAGACGGATCCTCGGGGGCTGAAGAATGTTGAATGTACCGGCAAAATGCAGTCAGAAGAGATCTTCACGTTTTATGATCTCCAAATAGGTTCTGAGAGACATAGGATACTGGATTACAAGCTGAATAAACCGATATCTGGTTGAGGGATTTATGGAGTTTGACAACGACATTTTCGATGAATCGGATTTGTTAGAAAATCCGAAGCACTACCCTATAGATGCCCTCATTGAGACAAATGTCGAAAGAACCGAGTCGGTAGATGCCATTCTTGGCAATATTGGTTTAAAGCCCTATCTGGTGTCGGGTACACTTGTCAACGATCACGCTATCGCTCAGTACCTACTCGATGCGGTCTTAATCCTCGACAAGAACGGGCCGAGGTTCAAAGAGTCGATTATCAATGCGATTCTGATAAGCTGCGGTAAGGCTTGCGAGAGGCTGGCCCAAGACATAGCCAATACCGGGAACCGGCTCAAACTGGCTCATTGTTCTGGTGCCGACTTAGACGACTACTGGGCGAAGATGCTACAGCTCCGAAGGAGATATCAGGAAACTGATATAACCTATCGCTATCGGCTTATGGCTCGGCTTGCAGTCATGAAGTCGAGTGGGACCATGGCCGAGATCCGGGCGGCTATAGATAGCATCCTCGGCATGGAGAACGCCGCTACCCTTACGAGTTACTGGCCTGGCGAGCTTAGGATAACCTGGAACAGCTACACGGCCATAAGGGCGGCGGAAGCCAAGTTAGCAGCTTTAACCGAGGCCCTGAACGACATGGTTATGGCTGGAATAACCTGGACAACCTCATTCCCGTATAAGACCTATGACTTAGATGTTCTCCTCTACGGCCCAAAACGAAACGAGGTTCAGGTTGATACCATCTTAGAAAAGCCAAAAGAGAAGCTCTATCGCCTTGTCGTAGACTTCTTTGATGTCGGTACTAAGTCTTATGAGCTGGACGGTTATGCCGAGACGACTCATGAAAAAAGCCAGAGTCTCGTTGCCAAGCTGGTAGCTGTTCCTGAGAAACCGGTTCTTGTAGACGGCTTCTTAGAAACAGTCCACGACAAAAGCTATGATAACGATGTGACGCTGGTAGCCCATAAAACCAAGAACGACAGCGTAGACTCGGTACTCACAAAAGACTTCAGGCTTCCTTACATGGTCGATGGTCTTTTTGAGCGTAAAAGACGCTACCCCTATCTGGTTTCGGTGGTGATTGCGGAATGAGTGTTAGAACGCCAGTAGCTTTGATCTATTTACCTAATCAACCTTATCTCCTCGGAACCTTTGATACGGAGAACTTTACCTCCTGGTGGAAGTCGAAACCGTTTCCCGATGACATAGAGTACATCGCAAAGGGCAGACAGGTTTATGGCAGAAAGCACCTGGCCATAGCCAAGAGAACGGACGGCAGATGGGCTATCTATCTTTCTAGGAATTACGGAATCGACTGGGAGCGGGTGTTTTTAGCCGACGTCGGCGAAACCATCTACGATATGATCCTAATCAAGCCCGGCTGGATCATACTGAACACCTCTACAGGATTCTATGAGTCGGTGAAAGCCGGCTCAGCGGATAGCTGGACTAAAATATCTAATCTCCCAGGAGCTTCTGCGGCTCCGGCCTTCTGTAATATCGGCTCTGGAGACATTCTTCTCTGCACTAATGGCCGATATATCTGGCGTAGCACCAACAAAGCCCGGAGCTGGACTCTGGTTTGCGATCAGGCTCAGGTAGGTGGTCGTCGATGGTATAAAAAGATGGACCAGATCATGGACAACGGCTTTAAGTGGACTTACGGTTCGCCATTAACTCCTGCGATTGATGGGGCCAACGGAGAGATTCTTTGTGCGTATGGTCCCTTTATTACCGTTTCAAGAGACTATGGCCTCACCTGGACCGACACATGGAATTGGATCGGCGGTTGGGTGGTTAAGAACTACTGGGACGGGTGGTTTGTTGATGTCCCGAGGAACCCGCCAAAATCCGTCATCTATGACAGGTTCCCTACTACAGCAACCAGTCCTCCAAAGTTCGTCGTAAAACAGATCATAGTAGGCTCCGTAAAAGGGCCTTTAATGACGGATGTGTGTTATGTGGTCCGAGTGGACGACTTGGTTCCGGCTCCTGGCCAGACTAAGCTTTTGTCTAGGGTTTTTTATGGCTATCATGGTCGGTATTGGAGCGACTATCACAACACTTACGGCGATGATATTTCTCCAACTTGGAACTATGTCTTTCAGCAGAACCTCAGTCCAGACGAGAACCTTAACCAGCTTTCGGCTTACGAGAACGCTACCCTCGGATCTACGGACATAAGCCGGCTAATCGTGTCGGCTCAAACCACCATAGACGCTAATGGAATCCCTATTCCGAGCTTCAAATACTCTAAGAACGGCGGGAAGGATTGGACAACAGTAGACCTTTCAGCCGTAAAGGTCGCTGAGGGTGAGAACCTCCCTGTATTCAGCGGAGTATTCTTAGACGACAACTACGCAAAAGGGGTTTGGGTTAGCGGTTATTGCGATAACTGGCGAAACCTGGTCCCTGGTAGCGAAAATGAGCATACTCAAACCCAAAGCTACGAGATGGATCTTAACCTAGAGGGGCCAAAGACACTCGATGTAGAGGAGCGCGTCGATGCCATTATCGAGAAAGACGGCGAAGAACCTGAATCCGTGGATACTATCTTAGAAAAGACTCCGACCAAGCCTTATCCTGTTGATGGGCTCTTTAGAGGTATCGTTTCCAAGACGTATCGGATAGATAGAACTCTGGAAGGAATACCTGAAAAGCTGGAGTCGGTAGATGCAGTTATCACGATAGATAAGACCAAAGACGAATCCACAGACGCGATTTTAGAAAAGAACATCCGGCTTATCTACAAGGTCGATACGGGCCTGCATGATAAGAACTCTCGCTCTTATCTGGTCGATACAAAGCTCGTAAAGGACGACCTGAATAAGAGGCTGGCCAGAGTTCGGAGAACATTCCCACAGGTATTCGACCTATGGCTACCGGAAATACCGCAAGGTGTCTATAATTCGGTTTTGGAGATCATAGAATGACGCTAAGCCCTGACCAGTACAAGCTGATCTACGAAGGCCTGCCTGTGGTCTTAGGCGGAATCAATGTCGGTAAAACCAGAACCTACCAGTACACAAACCGGCCAAGGTTCCCGAGGCTCGTCTTTATGGTGGTCACGGATGGCATAGAGGTTAGTCAGCCAAGCCGGCTAACCTCTTACTTGAACCAAGCTCAATCCCTACAGATCACCGTTTGGAGACAGCAGCTTAAGGCCCGGCTGAGGGTTATTATCGACTCCCAAGACAGGAAGGAGCTACAACGGTTAGCTCACGCTTTCTCTACGTGGCTTAAGACAACCGAGCTGGGGATCAATCCCATTCAACATCTTATGCAGTACAGGGGGGTCGATCCTCCGATGCCTCTCCACCCGGTTACTCCCCCTGACAGCAATAAACTGGTCCATAGGTACGCGGTCGATTTTTTTGTCGAGTACACGCAGACCTGGGAGCAGGCCTTTGACGTAATCAAAGAGGTCTACGTCGAGTACGAATCGCAAAAAAGAGAATCATCGTCATCCGAGTTCTTTTATGCGGCTTATGATTCTACATCGAATCAAGCCGAATTTTACTCGCTGGATGCGATTTTAGCTTAATTTAGTTTAGGAGATGGAGTTATGACTATACCTCGTAAGAAGGGGACCCTCCGCAATTTTGTGGGGGATGGCAATCTCACCCCGGACGGCCTCCGGTGGTGTCTACATACTGGAAAAGTGCCTGTAGGCCAGGAGAATAAGCTTCTCGTCACCGTCGAGCAGCTCAAGGCCTGGGGAATCTACAAAGAGGTGAAACGGTAAGATGTCTGAAATTATCGAGCAGATAGGAGACCTAAGCTATCCAGTAGGCCTTGTCATTCGGATGGGCATTATCGGCACTACGCCGGTTCAGCTCGGCACGAATGTTATGGCCTGTATCGGAGAGGCCTCTTATG
>Ga0209202_1001559_pt1 | contig 13886 bp, 9 predicted proteins | sample AD_UKC032_MetaG_FD_184416 | JGI IMG/M metagenome (GOLD analysis project Ga0209202, IMG submission 184416) | Active sludge microbial communities of municipal wastewater-treating anaerobic digesters from USA - AD_UKC032_MetaG (SPAdes) (version 2) | ecosystem: Engineered > Bioreactor > Anaerobic >... | reverse complement strand
TGCGGCAGTTGTCAAGGATGGCATCGGTATCGTGGACATTGAAGTTGGAAATGCCGATAGATCTTGTTTTACCGGTTTCATAAAACTCCTCCATCGCTTTCCACACTTCGATATTCTCTTTTGTGTACTCTGCGCCTATCTCCGTCCAGGGCCAAGGGGCGTGGATCAGGTAAAGATCAATATAGTCGAGGCCGATCTTTTTCATTGTGAAGTCGATCCTCCGGACAGCCTGCTCATAATTTTTTATCTCCGCAGGGAGCTTTGATGTCACAAAAATCTCATTGCGGGGGATGCCCGAGTCAAGTATGGCTTTGCCCACGCTGGCCTCATTGCCGTATGCCTGCGCGGTATCAATATGGCGGTACCCGGCCCGGAGAGCCTCACGGACAGCGTTATAGGCCACATCCCCGGGAGGGGTCTGCCATGTCCCGAAACCTATCGCCGGGATTGTGACTCCATTGGCCAGGGTAAAGAAATCGGTTGGTTTCATTATTGGTGTTTTAGTTGTTGAATTTAGCTAATAAACCAATAACCACCCCGGGAGGAAATTGTTTGATTAATCTTCTACAATTCTTGATGCCCTACAGGCATTGGTTCAGTGCACACCAAGACATGTTGCATACGGAGGACAATCGGCAGCGGATGGTTGCAGGCCGCCAGAAATTGTAAAAAATGCCGGGAAAAAACCAGCCTCGTTGAGGCTGAAGAATTGTAAAAGCGTAAATTCACAGACTATTAAAAAACCTGTTATCATGCTCAAAGGTATCTCACCCCTTATCTCTCCTGACCTGCTTGATGCGCTGGCCCGCATGGGCCACGGCGACGAGCTGGTTCTGGCTGACGCTCATTTCCCCGGTGAGAGCATTGGCAGGAGAGTCATCCGGGCAGATGGGCTCCTCATTGCCGATCTGCTTGAGGCCATCATGCCCCTGCTTGAACTGGACAGTTATGTCCCTCATCCTGTCATGATGATGGAGCCGGTTGCCGGCGACCAGGCTGATCCTGCTGTCGAGGATTCCTATATGAAACAGATAAGAAAGTCAGCACCCGGCGTGCCTCCGGTTAAGAAGATTGACCGCTTCGCCTTTTACGAACGTGCCGCGAAGGCATTTGCCGTTGTCATGACAGGGGAGACAGCCAGGTACGGAAATATTATTCTGATAAAGGGAGTTACACCGGTTCTTTAAAAAAAACCCCGGAGTACCACCCCGGGGTCTTTACCAGGACGTCCGGAACTCTATACCGGTACGTCCACCCTAAAACCACTAACCAAAATCTATTTAAGTAACCACATTAGCTTGTTAATCTCATCGTAACCTTCATACTGCCTGTCAAGGGCTTCGATCAGGTTTTCACGGTTATAGTTTGTCTCTGATGAAGGGTAAAGCCATCTCAATGGAAGTCCGTTCGGATTATTTTCATTGAGGCTGGTTGCGGGGTTGATCGGGAATTCCGGATAAGCGGTCCTTCTGTACTCAAAGTAGCTGTACTGTGCATCCTGCATAAAATTAAGCAGATAACGCTGCATCCAGATCTGTTTCAGCTGATCTTCCTGCTCCGTCTTGAAGGCTGCTTCCCCGGTCAGATAACCGTCAATATAAGCCTGGTTGATAGTCATCGTATGGGAATAAGCATTATTGACCGTCAGGAAATGTCCGAGAGCGGCTTTTACTCCCTGTTCATAATACTCCTGCGCTGTTCCGGTTGTAATCCAGCCGAGGATCCTGGCTTCGGCAAGTATCAGCTGCTGCTCGGCATAAGTCATCAGCCGGCGGGGTTCGGTGGCTTCCTCCTGCAGATACCGCTTGTTCAGAAGAGAATATAAACCGGCGCTGTGACCTGCGTTCATCGTAGCGTAGTCAATTGAAACATCCACACCGGCATAGGCCTCGGGATCAACCTCAGTAAAACCGGCAATTATCTGTGCTGCAGCCGGTTCCGCATAATAATACATTCGCCTGTCATTCAGGAGTTTCAGGTTGTCTACCAGAAGTGAACTCATAACCGTTCTGCTGGTAAAGAGGTCGTTTGTGCCTGAGAGAGGATGTTTGTTCTGGGTTGAATAATTCAGACCCAGAAAACCCGTTGAGGGCTGCAGAAGAAACCCTGCGCTCACGATCTCGGCGAAGCGTCCTTTTACATTCAGCGAAGCCACATTTTCCTTTTTGCTCAGTGTCATCAGGACCTTGAGTGCAGTAGCATTTACTGCCCTGCGCCATTTAGCGGGGTCTCCGTTGTAAGGTGTGGGATCACCGTTGAAGGTGACACCCTGAGCGAAGTACTGATCAGCTGCCTTCAGTTCGTCGAGGATACCAAGGAATATCTGTTCCTGGGTATCATACTTTGGCCTGTAGAGCCCTTCAGCCCCCTTGTTAGTTTCGGAGTAGGGCATGTCACCTGTCTCCATTGTGAGCCGGAAGAAGCGGTAGGCCCTGACGAAACTTGCAACCCCCTTGTATGAGTTTTCCATTACCGTCCCCTCTGCCTCTTCAAGCATCTGGTCAAGGTTCGGCAGGATCAGCAGTCCACCGAAGTCAGTGGCGCCGAATGTGTTGTACTGTGTCCCAAGCTGACCCTCGTTGGCGTAACCTACATATTTGGGCAAAGCATTGTCTGATATCATCACCTTGCCGTCTCTGCCGCTGAAGGCGGTAACATTCAGGATTGCCTTGGTGCAGAGCATGGATGCGCTTGAAATTGTCGTTTTATTCGGGTCGGTATTTATCTCCTCGAACTTGCTGCATCCGGCAGCAATTGTTGCCACTAGCAGCACGAGGACCGTAATTTTATTCATCTTTTTCATCATTTTGTATTTTAAATGATTAGAAACCAATCTTCAGGTTCAGACCCAGGTATCTCACTGCAGGGTCAATGAAGTTTTCCGAGCCGCCGTCCGGGTCAGAGTACTTGAACTGTTTTGCCCATAAAAGCACATTCTGGCCGATTGCAGAGACGGAGACTCCGTTAATGCCCAGCCGGTCGCAGAACGCCTGCGGAACGCGGTAGGTAAGAGCGACTTCCCTTATCTTGAAGAATGTAGTGCTGTAAGCGTCTACTGTTGAGGGAGACCCGCCCCAGGCGGTTCCCTTATGCATAGCTTCCGTGTAGGTTTTATAGGTAACGGCGACATCATTGGGTGCATAGACCCTTGTGTCACTTGTTATGTTTCCGTAAGTGTCATAGGTAACTGTTCCTTCAACGACTTTGACGCCATCACCAATATAGTTCTTTGTTCCCGCCTGAGTGGCATCCAGATAGCGTTCAGGTACTACTGAACCCGGATGTGAGCCGGCTCTCCACATGTACATCTCAGTGGTTGTCTGTGCAATACCACCTACCCTGCCGTCGGCAGAGACAGAGAGTGACCAGTCTCTGAACCTTACTGTGTTGCTCAGGCCCCAGATCCAGTCCGGATCATAATTTCCGAATTTGGAATCATAGCCGGAGTAGAGAGGCAGTCCGTTGTTATGAATTATATTTCCCTGCGGATCTTTCTGGTAATCCCTGAGTACATAGTGGTCCGTTCTGGCACCCACCTGAACCCATGGTTTGTCAGCAGAGTAGAGGGAGTCAAGCTGGAGGTAATATGTAGCATATGTTGACCAGTTCAGGCCTAAATCCCACTGCCAGTTTTTTGTCTTGACCGGGGTCACGTTTGCCTCTATTTCCACCCCTTTTCTTGCCCACTCCTCGTCAATGTTGAGAAGTCTGTTGGAGAATCCTGTGGCTGGAGTAATGGGGGCAAATTTTATGAAGTCATACATTCTCTTCCTGTACCAGGTAAGATCGACTGACGCCCTGTTTTTGAAAAGATTGACCATTGTTCCGATTTCAAATGTTCCTGCGGATTCAGGCAACAGGTCGGTACCCCTTATTGTTGTGGGCAATGAGGCTGCGCTGAGAGCTCCCCATGCATTATTTGTAATTGTGTACACCGAATTTATGTCAAACACTTTGGCCGGTGTCTTGTAGGAGGTCCATGAACTGCGGATCTTCCACAGTGAGAGCCAATCCATCTCCGGAAGCAGATTTGAGGCAATGAAGCTTCCGGACACTGAAGGATAGAGATAGGAACGTGTAGTCTCGGGCAGTGTTGAGCTCCAGTCGTTTCTAAGTGTTGCCTCGGCGTAAACAAGGCTTTTCCATGAAAGGGCCAGCCGGCCGTAGATGCTGTTTACCTGCTGGCGGCTGATGGATGACCCTACTGCTGCCGGGTTAATTGAAGCTGTGAGCGAATAGAACCCCGGAATTGTGAGTCCCCCCTGTGTCCTGGCTTCTATACCGTCATCCTGGCGGAAGAATATCGTTCCGCCGGCAAGTGCGCTGACTGTGAAATCATCGAAAGTCTTGTCTGCAGTCAGCATCAGGTCATTGTTGATACTGTATCCCCTGCTGAGGCCCAGGTTGTATGAGCCTCTCTGTGACTCGCCCCATATCTGGGTTCCGCCCGGAATGACAGTTGAGCTTCCTCCTCCCTGGAATGAGCCCTTTGAGACCCTTACTTCCTGTCGGTCACTGTAGATGTCATACCCGCTGCGAAGGATAGCCTTCAGCCACGGCATGATGTCATATCCCAGGTCAAGGCTGACATTGAAGACATCCTTGTTGATGCTGTGGATTCTCTCGTACCTGTCGAAATACGGGTTGTTGTTTGTGCTCGTATAGCTGCTGTTCTGTACCTCATCAGGCACTACCCAGTAGTCTGTATAGTCTCGGATGTCATAATCAGGTGCTGACCAGACAAGTATGTTGTACATCGGGTCATACCCTGTATAGCCGCTGAATCCCACGTTGGGGGAAGTCTGTTTGTTGTAGGCTATGGATGAGGAGAGGGAGAACTTGTCTATTCTGATATCGCCGCCGATTGTATAGGTCATCTTGTTGAACATCGAGTTCGGGTACTGTCCCTTGTTCTGTACGGAGGTGGCTGATGCCCTCAGGCTGCCCAGCTCACTCTGCTGAACAATGCTTATATTGTTGTTAAGCACGAATCCCTGCTCGAGATAGTTTTCGAAGTTATCCTTACCTATAGGCAGGTAAGGCATGAGCTTCATCGATTTGGAGACCGGGTCCCACTGAATCACCTCCCTGCCGTCGAGGGGTACTCCCCATGATCCGTCTCCGGATCGAGAATAGGTGTTAGTTGATGTATTGACAACGCGGCCGTATTTTGATTGCATCTCCGGGATAGCCAGGTACCCGGCGGTAAACATTGTGCTGCTGTTCAGGGTGACTGTCAGCCCGTTTTTGTCAGCTCCTCTTCTGGTGGTCACCATTATTGCACCGCCGGCTCCTCTTGAGCCGTAAAGAGCTGTTGCCGTGGCGCCTTTAAGCACGCTGATATTTTCAATATCATCGGAGGGGAGGTCACGGAGAGTCATGTTGCCGTAAGGCACGCCGTCAATTACCAGCAGCGGTTTCTCGCCGCGAACGAATATTTCCGGTTCTGCAGAGAACTCAGAGCTGTTCTTCACCAGCAGGCCGGCCACCTTTCCTGTAAGGGAGGTCCCTATGTCAACACCCTTGACAGTTGAGACCACATCTCCAGAGACCTTCTGAACGGCGTAACCAAGGGCCTTTTCTTCCCTTTTTATGCCGAGGGCGGTTACAACCACAGCATCCATTCCAAACAGTTCCTCGTTGAGGACAATGTTAAAGACAGTCTGCGATCCTACCGGAACCTCTTCGCTTTTCATCCCTATGAACGAAAACACAAGCACATCAGATGCCTGCACATTGTCCAGGTTGAAGGTTCCGTCCATCGCCGTCGCCGTGCCCAGTATCCTGCCCTTGACGGCAACAGTGACACCGGGAAGCGGTTCGCCGTCAGGGTTTGTAACCTTTCCGGTAATTCTGAGCTGTTGGACTGCAGATTCTTCGGTAAGGTAACCAGGGGCGAGAATGATCTTGCGGTCAATAATCGTATGGGTCACATCCGTCCCCGCAAAGAGTTTGTCGAGGACAGCATCAATTAGCTGATTATCGGCTGCAACCGACACCTTGCGGTCCGTGTCGAGGAGCTTTTCATTGAAGAGGAAGAAGAATTCCGTCTCTGCCTCTATCTTGTCAAGCACTGTCACAAGACGCGCATCGGTCATGTTCAGTGTCAGTCTTGTCTTCTGGGAGTAAGCGTCTGTAGCATAAGCCTGCATTATCCCAAGCAGCATAAGAGCAATTGCAATACGCATCGTCAGGAGGATTTTTTTCAGGGGCAGGCATGGTGCCTTTCCCCCGGGGTTGGTTTTTTTCATAACTTTGTAAGTTTTCAGGTTAAAAATGTCTTTCAAGGATGTTTTTAAGGAAATCGTTGCCGCGATTTCCTTTTTTTTAATAGGCTAGGTGCTGTCAATTGTCTTCATCGGGTTGAGTTTTTGGTTCCGGGTTATTGTTTAAGGAATATTTTTACAATGCTCTTTGAATAGACCGAGTCTGCGGTGAGTTGTCTCGGGGTGATCTCATACCTGATCGGCGAAGTCATACCCAGGAACTTCAACACCTCTTCAAGCGGGTCATCCTCAAAGGTTGCGCGGAAAGAGTACTTTTCAAGCTCCTCGTCCATGATCTCCACCTGTACATTATACCATCGCTCAATTCTCCTTGCAACCTCCGACATCGAATCACTCCTGAAGACGAGTTTCCCTTCAGTCCATGATGAATACTTGACGGTTTCAGCCCTGCTTCTTGTCACTTTGCCGTTCTCATAGACAAGTCGCTCTGAGGGGCTCATTATCATCCCGTCCTTATACTGTCCACAGTTGACAAGCACTTTCCCGTTTTCAAGCACCACCTCTACATAGTCCTCTTCAGGATAAGCGCTGACGTTGAAAGCGGTACCCAGGACTGTAAGGTCAAGATCCCCTGCATCAATAGCGAAGGGGTGTTTCTCGTCATGAGCAACCTCGAACCAGGCCTCTCCGGTGAGTCTGACATGGCGTTCAGTGGAGAAAGGCATTGTGTAGGATAGAGTTGATCCGCTGTTAAGCATCCCTTCCGTACCGTCAGGCAGGGTGAATGAAACGCGTGACCCGGCAGGAGCAAATATTGATGCAACAGCCTCTTTTCCGGCATCGCCGGTCATTCCTCTCAGCAGCAGAAATCCCGTACCCAGAAGAAGCGGGATTAGGATTACAGCAGCAGCCCTGGCATAAAAACCCGACAGCTTCCTTGTGAGGGTTTTACTTCGGTTAAACTCCTTCAGCCTTATCTGATGATGAATATTGTCAAGCAGAGGCCTGAGCTCCCGGCTGGTTGAAGTATCATTTTTGATGAGCGCGTCCCAGTCCTCTTCGAGATAACTTCTGAGAACCTCATTATCCTCGCCGCCGGCCATCATTGCAATTACTTCCTCAGCCTCCCCCGGGCCCGGGTTGCCGTTGATATAGTTTTTAAGCTTCTCTTTTTCCCTGTTGTTGATCAATTTCATCAAATATCCTGTTTTGCGGGGATTTTCTCCCCATGATACATCTGATACCCGTGAAGGTCAGAAATCTCACATAAAAAATGAAAAAAAATTCAGGAGGAGTTCAGAAGAATGCTCTCAGAAGAGGAAAAGGGCAGCAAAGAGGATGACAGACAGATTTTCGCGTGTCAGTCTGCTGCGTAGCATCCTTATTGTTGCGGAGACATAGTTATCAACGGTTCCTGGTGAGAGGCCCAGTCCGTCAGCCACCTCTTTTGCCGGCTTCCCGTCAATCTTGCACATGTAAAATGCTTTTCTCTGTGTTTCAGGTAATCCTGCTATTAATTTTTCAACCTCAGCAAGGAGAGAATTAAATTCTGTGCTCTCTTCCGGGGTTGTGTCTGACAGTTTGCCCATCAGAAGAGTTTCGTCAATATATTTTTTGAGATAACTTTTTCTTCGGAAGAGCCTGCACATCTCATTGTATGCAATTGTAAACAGGAACGATTTGAATGAAAGGTTTCTGTCGAGCCGTTTGTGATTTTCCCATACCTTCATGAAGACACACTGAACCAGTTCCTCGGCCTCTTCTGCACACTTCAGGTACTTCATGCTGAAGGCATATAGACGACCTGAATACATGTCGTAAATCATGTCAAAAGCCTCAAGGTCACCCCTTTTCAGCCTTTCAACCAGATCTTTTTCAGGAAAAGTCACTCTTACTGTTGTTGCATTGCATCAAATATAATCACATCTTCCATAATTGTTGCACCAATTGCCGGGACGAATTGCACGGCAGCCATAAGGATGGACGTAAAAACCGGTCACCGGAAGCAGAATTCAACGCAAAACGTTAATTTTATGCTCCACAGTTATTCAACCACAAACCCGGTAAAAAAATGAAAAGAGTTCAGTTTTGGGTGCGCAATATGGTAATATTCACCCTTGTAATGATATGTACGGCCGGTTCTGCCGATGCCCAGCGGCTGAAGTCGGGGCCTCAGGACCTCTCCTTTTTCTCATCAGTTGATGATACAGATCAGCCCTACTCAGTCTATATTCCTGATAACTTTGATGAATCAAAACGCTATCCGCTGGTGGTGTTTCTGCATGGTGCCTGGTCAAACCACCGTCTGGGGATGCGGCGTCTCTTCGGCGTGGGCAACAGCCAGGGCTATGACTTTATCAAACCGGGCAGCGTGCCCCATGAGAATGATGTTGAAGCCACACGTTACTGGCCCACCTTCAGGCCGGTTGATTACATAGCAGCTGCACCTCTGGCACGAGGCACTGCCGGTTATCAGGGGGTTCCGGAACAGGATGTCTATGATATGATAGATGACCTTAAAACGAGATTTCTCATAGATGAGGACAGGGTCTATCTGACCGGTCTCTCGATGGGTGGCGGCGGCACACTGTGGCTGGGCCTCACCCGGCCTGACATATGGGCCGCAATTGCCCCTGTCTGTCCGGCTCCCCCCGAAGGGACGATGGATCTTGCCGGCAATGCGGCCAACCTGCCGGTGCATCTCTTCATTGGTGACAAGGACTTTCTATACAAGACGGCCTCCGAATGGAAGGCAAAGCTGGAATCCTCGGCACAACGGCTCGACTACGTTGAGTATCCGGGCGTAGGGCACAACAGCTGGGAGTGGGCATACAAGGACGGGTTCATCTTCGACTGGTTCTCACAGTTCAAGCGCGATCTCTTCCCTGAAAAGGTCTCATTTACAACGAAGTGGTTTAAGTACAATAAGGCTTACTGGGTCACGGTTGACGATATGATTCCCGGCGAGACGGCAACAATAGAGGCGAAGTTCACCGGTCTAAATGCCGTTACCGTTATCTCATCAGGCGTACAGGCATTTACTCTCAGCCTGGACGGTCACCCTCAGTTCAACCCCGGCAGGAAGCTTTCGGTCTCCGTAAACGGCAAGTCGTTCAGCATAAATAGCGCTGACGCAGCTTCATTCCAGCTAAAAGGAACCAGCTGGGTGAACGCCCGCTTCACCCCCGGACTTACCTCCAAACAGCAGGGTGCTGAAGGTCCGCTTTATGCAGCAGTGACAGGCAGTCATGTATATGTTTACGGTACGGCTGACAATCCTCCGGCCGACGTGCTGGCCGCCCGGCGGACCCAGGCCATGGCTGCTGCCGACTGGAGCGGCATGGGAGGCAGAATATCGGTGTTTCCGAGGGTCATAGCCGACAGGGATGTCAGATCCAGCGACTATGTCAGGTCAAACCTGATCCTTTTCGGCACCCGGGAAACAAATTCAATCATCGAAAAGTTTGCTGACAACCTGCCCATGCACCTCAATCCCGCAGCGGAGAACTACGGCCTGGTGTATATATTCCCGATGAACAGGCATTATATCCTGGTTAACTCTGGTCTGCCCTGGTGGACACCACCGAAAAAGCAGGGAGGACAGGGAGGATACGCCTTCAGCGGAACAAAGGTCGAGGCATTGAAGGGGATGAGTGATTTTCTTCTGTTCAGGGAGAGTCCTGACGATGCTGTCGCTCAGGGCCGTTTTGACAACAACTGGGTGCTTCCTGAAGGGGCCATTCAGAATATGAAAGCCTCCGGGGTTGTGACCACGAGATGAAAAGGCACGGAACTGAAGCAACTAAAGTATTTATGACCCAAAAAAAGCTATAATCTGAAATCATGAAAACAGTGACAATAATTGGGCTTTTGCTTGCATTTGTACTGAATGCAGGATGCAGAAGGGGCAACCTCGCTGAGGCAACGGTCAGGCTGAATGACGGAGTTGTGCAGGGGACCATGGAGGACGGGATAGCTGTCTTCAGGGGTATTCCTTTTGCTGCGCCACCGGTGGGTGATCTCCGATGGAAGGCTCCGCAGCCGGTTGCCCCCTGGGAAGGGGTGCTGGAGGCTGTCCGTTTCGCCCCCTCACCGGTACAATCCAGAGTACAGTGGATGGGTGATATTGAAATGTCTGAGGACTGTCTTTATCTTAACGTATGGACTCCAGCCAGATCAAGGGGGGAGAAGCTTCCCGTGATGGTTTGGATCTACGGCGGAGGCTTTTCCAACGGCAGCACTTTCGGTACCACCGGCACTAATATAGCCGCAAACGGAGTAATCCTTGTCAGTGTTGCATACCGGCTCGGTGCCCTTGGTTTCATGGCACATCCTGAGCTGTCCGCTGAATCAGGGGCCGGAGTGTCTGGCAACTATGGCATCCTTGACCAGATAGCAGGGCTGAAATGGGTGCAACAGAATATTGAAGCATTCGGCGGCGATCCTTCCAGGGTTACAATCTTCGGAGAATCTGCCGGTGCAATCTCTGTAAGCATGTTGTGTGCCTCCCCCCTGGCTGAAGGACTTTTCTCCGGCGCCATAAGCCAGAGCGGTGGTTCATTCAGCCCTGTAAGTGACAGCAGGGGCATGGGCGAATATATGATCTCATTGAAAGGAGCAGAGCAGCAGGGACTTGTGTTTGCCGAACGGATGGGAGTGCTAGGTATAAAGGAACTGAGGACAATACCATTTGACAGGTGGCTTGATGACCCCCTGTCTCAGATGGGCGGATTCTGGCCCAATGCTGACGGATACGTGATTGCAGGCGATCAGTACAAACTCTACAGTGAGGGCAGATACAATGATGTGAACGTTATAATCGGTACAAACTCCGATGAGGGTTCAATGTTCGTACAGCCGATGGAGCCGGAGCAATATGCTGACATGATCAAAGGACGCTTCGGCCCGTTGGCAGGCAGGGCCATGGAGCTGTACCCAGGCAATGACCAGACTGAAGTTTATCATTCGCTGTCTGACATTTTCGAGGCCGCAACCTTTGCATGGCCCTCATGGGCATGGGCAAGGCTTCAGTCAGAGACAGGATCCTCGAGGGTCTACATGTACTACTTTGACCAGTTCAGGCCCGAACCATGGTACCCCGGCGGACCGGTGCCAAGGGGCGCTCTCCATGCAATGGAGATAGCCTATGTCTTCGGGACGGTCGGCCAGAACCCCGGGACGGAGGCTACTGACGAGGAAAAAGCGCTGTCAGACATCATGATCAGGTACTGGACCAACTTCGCGAAAACCGGAGATCCCAACGGCGAAGGGCTTCCTGAATGGCCTGTGTACAGAAACGGAGAGAAAACCATAATGCACCTGAAGGGGGCCCGGCCTCTGACGATAAATATGCCTGACGCTGAACGATTAGAATTCATGGAGGAATACTTCAAATGGATCAGGGAATGACAAAAATCAAAAGTGTAGTCTTTGACATCGGAGGGGTCCTTATCGACTGGAACCCAAGACACCTCTTCAGAAAAGTGTTTGACAGTGAAGAGGAGATGGAGTGGTTCCTTGCCAACGTATGCACCTATGAATGGAACGTGCAGCAGGACGGAGGCAAACTCTTCAGTGTTGCCACCGCCGAGCTGTCTGCAAAGTATCCTGAATACAGCGACAAAATCGCAATGTATTACGGTCGCTGGGAGGAGATGCTCGGCGGGGAGATAAAAGGGACAGTTGATATATTCAAAAGCCTTAAATCAGCCGGGATGCCCCTCTATGCACTTTCCAACTGGTCACATGAAGCCTTCCCGGTTGCATATGAACGGTATGGCTTCATGAAGGAATTCGACGGACTTGTTGTCTCTGGTTATGAGAAACTTCTGAAGCCCGGCCATGCAATTTACAGGGTTCTGATGAAGCGTTACGGCATCAATCCGGAGGAGTCGGTCTACATAGATGACAACAAACCAAATGCCGAAGCAGCTGCAGAATTGGGATTCACGGCAATTCACTTCCTCTCATCCGACCAGTTGAGAGATGACCTCAGGGCTCTCGGATTAATCCTCTGAAACATGGACAAGCCTCTGCTCAATGACCCGACTGTACCTCCATCCCCGGAGGTTCTTCAGAATGTACTTGGCGCAACTTACCCGGTATATGAGAAGGCAATGGCGGCTATTACCGGAGACCCCTGCGGGCTGGCGCCGCAATGGAAATACTATAATGATGGCAAGGCATGGCTCTGCAAGGCTGTGTTTAAAAAGAAGACAATATTCTGGTTGTCAGTATGGGATGGCTTTTTCAAAGCTGGTTTTTACTTTGTGGAAAGACACTGTCCGGGGATTTATGAGCTGGCTGTCGATGACTCCATCAAGCAGGAACTGAAGAAGGCAAAACCCTTCGGGACCCTTTACCCTGTGGGCCTTACAATCAGCAAGTCAGAACAGATAAATGACCTGCTGGCCCTTATTCAGTACAAGAAAGGTCTGAAAGGATAGAAATTCAGTCCTCAGTCCTCAGTCCTCAGTCAGTATCTCGTTGATTGACTGCCAACTGCCGACTGCCATCCCGACACTTCGTGTGCGGGATTGGTTCTCCTTCCCGACACTACGTGTGCGGGACTTCTCCTGCGTCGGAGATCCAAATTGCCGACTGAGATTACCTGGTGACAGGAACCGGTTTCCCGAAGCCAACCTTCTCCAGCTGATTCATCTGTGTGGCGGCGTCACCCACAACCACCCAATACATCCTGTCAGGATCGAAGTATTTATGGGTGATGGCCTTATGGTCTTCAACAGTCATGTTCCTGATTACATCTTCCTCCTTCTTGACCCAGTCGTCGCTGAAGCCGTATTTGCCGATATTTAGAAGCATATCTGCCATGGCCTCATTGGTTTCAAACCGAAGAGCGTTCGACCTGATCATGCTGTTCCTTATAAACTGCAGTTCCTCCTCTGAGATACCTTCGCGGTACTTCCTCAGTTCACCGGTGATTATCTCCATTGTTTCAAGGGTGGCATCAGACCTGACGCTTGTTGATATGATGAAGGGTGCTGGATTTTTCATTTCTCGGAAAGAGCTTCGTGCCCCATAGGTGAATCCCTTCTGTTCGCGCAGTATCTGGTTCAGGATACTTGTGAAGGCACCACCCATCCGGTAGTTGGCAAAATCAGCCTTTACATAATCGGGATTATCCCTGGTCATTGCCATGTACCCGGCATATACAACCGACTGGCGGGAGCCCGGTATATCAACGAAAAATATCTGTGACCTGTCAGGCGCGGCAGGCAGTTCATAGCTCTTTAAGGGAACCTCTCCCTCCTGCCATTCAGCCTCCAGTGGCCTGAGTGCCTCAAGAACCTCATCCTTTGACACGTTGCCTGCCACATACACCGAGGTGACCGAAGGTGAAAAGTTCCTGTAATAGAAATCTTTCAGCATTTCAGGAGTAATCCGTTCAATTGATTCCTTTGTGCCCCTTATGTCATACCCGAAGATATGACCTGGTCCGTAAACCAGTTTCATGAACTGCTCGGAAGCAACGCTGGCAGGCCTGGCCTCGGACTGGATCAGTGCGTTCCTGGTGCGTGACTGTGCCATTCTGAACTCAGCCGTGTCCCAGCGAGGCTCCAGGAGAATCTCTTTCATCAGAGATACCGTCTTGCCGAAGTTACGCGACAGTGTGCTGCTGCTGAAGACGATTTCCTCACT
>Ga0209202_1001551_pt1 | contig 13938 bp, 11 predicted proteins | sample AD_UKC032_MetaG_FD_184416 | JGI IMG/M metagenome (GOLD analysis project Ga0209202, IMG submission 184416) | Active sludge microbial communities of municipal wastewater-treating anaerobic digesters from USA - AD_UKC032_MetaG (SPAdes) (version 2) | ecosystem: Engineered > Bioreactor > Anaerobic >... | reverse complement strand
GTAAACTCTACGCCCATCTCTTCGATCTGGGTTTTGAAGACATCGAAGTCAAAGTGATGGGCCATCATGTGATTTATGGAAAGAGTCGGAAGGTAGATAGTTACAACTGGACAAGAAAAATCGAAGTGACAGCGCCGCATCTGGCGGACCTTTTCGAAACATACCCCGGTGGATACCAACAGTTTCTTTTGGATTTCAAGGAGTTTTTCCAGAGTCCTCGACGGTTTACTTATAGCCCCTTGATCCTGTGCAAGGGGAGAAAGCCCTGAAGGTGGCGCGTTCATCCATTTTTGGTGGACGTTTCGAAGTGAAATCGATTGTTCTCAAATAGAGCGATGCAGGCATCTGCCACGTCCGGATCATACGTCACGCCCCGATTAGCACGAATTTCGTCCAGGGCCTTTTCAATGCCTAGCGCCGGGCGGTAGGGACGGTGGTTGGCCATTGCCTCGACCACATCCGCGACCGTAATGATACGAGCCTCGGGGAGGATTTCATCCCCGGAGAGCATTCTGGGGTAACCGGAACCATCCATTTTTTCATGGTGCTGGTAAACGATTTGGGAAATGATAGGCGTAAAATCGACATGGCTGAGGATATTGTATCCCGTTTCCGGGTGGTTTTTAATCAGGGATAGCTCAACGGGGTTTAACTTTCCCGGTTTACTCAAAATCTCTGCAGGGACATTGATTTTTCCGAGGTCATGGATGAGTCCGGCCATGTGGATTATCTTCACGCGCTCGCCAGACAACCCCATTTCGCGGGCGATGGCTGCCGCCAGGTCGGCTACCCCTCTTTGATGACCGGCAGTGTAAGGGTCGCGGGATTCAGATATGAGCGAAATGACGCCAATTGTTCCGGACATGGCCATCTCGATTTTTTCAAGACTTTTTTTCAATTCGATTTCGGAACGCCGCAGGTCGGTCATGTCCTTGAAAATGCCTACCAAACTGTCCACATGATCTTCCTCATCAATATTCGGGGCACAATTGAAGGAAAAGTTGTGTTCAATTCCGTTACGGCTCTTGATCGTCAATAAAACATCCATCAGAGGCAATTTGTTTTTTCTGATCTCTTTTAATAACTGTGTAAGGCGGTAAATATCTTCTTCTTCAATGAATGAAGACAGATTGCGACCTACGACCTCTTCCTGCTTATATTCCAAGATTCTCTGCCAGACCGGATTGACGTAAGTCAGGGTCCCATCCAGATCCAGAACAAAAATGATATCCGGCGCACTTTCGGCCAGGATCCGGAAGCGTTTCTCACGTTCCTGAAGCCGCTCGTACATTCGGGCATTGTTGATACTGATCCCGATCTGAGGGGCGATCCCCATAAGCAGGCTGATGTCCGTCTGGTTTAACTCGCGGTTGGTCTTCAGATTGTCCACAGCTAAAATACCTTCGGACCGACCCTCGTAGATGATGGGAACACAGATAAAGGATCGGCTTCCCAGCGCACGTGCAAAAGCCAGACTTTTCGGAGAGAGATCCTGCTCGATTTCACTGACGTTGTTAATCAAAAAAGGGGTCTGTTTTCGGAAGGAGAGGACGAACATTCCCCGTGAGTTCGGGTTCTCCAGAGAAAACTGTAATTTTTTCAGGAATTCTCCATGTTCCGGAGAATATCCGAACCCTTCTGCCCAAGACAGGTGGGTTCGGTCGCTGTTGGCCAGTAGCACCATTCCCCTGCTGAATTCGAGATTTTTTTCCAGCGTGGACATAAAATATTTCAACAATTGTGTGGTGTCGAGAATACTGGAGGCATATTGTCCAATATCCTTAATAAGTGTGGCGTGGTTGTAAAGGACATTGACCTGATTCAGAAGATTCTCAGCTGTTTCTCCACTGCTTTCAAGGGTGTTTGCTAATTCATTTTTTTCAAGTATGAAGGCCCGCAGGAGAGCGCCTAAGATCAGAACGAGCGCCACGAAAGAAAAAACGAAAGCATGCTTGGCCGAGAATGCGAATATCAGGACAGGCCAGGCGAGCAAGGACACCAGTGTGGCTAAGCCGCTGATGCGTTTCCAGAAAGAAGATTTGGTGGGTTTCCACGTGATAACGTATTGGCAACAGTCCCCTCCCTTATGCATACAGACCGGGTGATCAATATGTGGGAATTGTCCAGTCAGCAGTTTTGCAATGCCTTCAAAATTACCTATCCGATTTTCACACTGATAGAATTTCTCAGACACTCCAATTTTTTGCCTGACCGTAATTTCCACCTGGTTGTCCCTCAATGATTTTGTTTCGAGAAAACAGGACCGGCTGATCTGGGAGTACATTTTGCCCATGTACCTATACGCCGCGCTCGGTGTGATGAAACCAGTCAAAAAGTTTGTCATGGACCCCGCAGCTTTGGAAGAGGGAGAAAAGCGCCCCACTTCCAGGGCTATACGAGGATTTTTGGTCATCTCCGTCACGATTTCGGTAAATTTATCCACCTGATTTTGATTAAACCAGTGGCCGCCATCGTTCACTTCATAGATAGTCACGCCTGAGTTGTCTAGAATGATCTTGGTATCCAGATCCGGATAGTGGGTGTTAAGATATTCTAAGAATGTCTTTATGACCCGGCTATTATAGAGAGGTTGATCGCTCATTTCGGTATCAATTTTCTAAAAAGATGCTTAATGAGAAAGCGCAGATTAATGTTGGTTTTCTGATCCATGTATTCTCGGTACTCTTTAGCGTACTGCGTGTCAAGGATCCAGAGAAGATACTGTTTTTCAACCTTCACGGAGGGATACGTTGCGGGGTAGATTAGGAGCATCACGCTGGGCGTATCATATGCCGTCGCCAGTCTATCGAGGGCGGCAGTCAGGACCGTCCAGGGAAGATTTGCTGGATCGGTCACAATAACCTTTATGCAGTTCAAGAGTTCGCCCAGATTCAACCCGGGAGAGGAACGGTTGACGATCAACACAGCTTTCAGCGCCTGTCCCTGGACCAGTGCATAGGCGCGTCCTTGCCGGTATAACCCGTGACGCCTATAGAGTTCTTCCACGGTTTCACACCCCTCATCCGTTTGCCCTATGTTAAGCACATCCAGAAGCAGGCCGCCAGAGGCATTCCTGTAAAAACGTTCCAATTCCGGTAGGTGGCGGGTCTCAAAGGTCTCCAACTGCCAATCCGGAGGCAAGAGGGTCCCCAGTCTGTCGGTCGGATGATTTAGGCATGCGAAAAGGTCCATGGAGCAGGCGCGGGGGTTTCCGAAATCTCTGGCGAAGCCACCAAAGAAAAGGTTGGGGAAATAGTTATCCGGCCTGAAATAGAATACCATGTGATCGAACCGGATCGAGGGATAGCGACACAAACCATCAAAAAACTTGAGGATGCTTTTGATAACGACAAGCCCGGTACGCTTTCCATGCAAAGGCCTGGCGGCAAGGTGATGGACTAGCCAAGCCCGCTGATAGGCGCGCAACATGGATACATGGCCGTAAACCCTGCCATTTTCCTGCAAAGTGAAGTGTGACTCGATTTCCTGATCCTCCTTGTAGAGTCTGCTGTAAGTGTCCTTGAAGGCTTCACGCGAGGATTGGATGAGCTGATATTTTTTAGGGTAGATGAAACCCGTGTTGAATAAAAATTCCCAGAGGGCATCCATCTCCATTTCACAATTGAAACGAGCCTGCGGATCTGCTGCATGGAGCATTAGATGACTAAGACGGCGGTAGGCGCAAACATCCATATCCAAGATGGCCAAACCGCAGCGGACCTTTCCTTTTGCCGATTCTTGCCGGTAGATCACCTGGGTGGTACAGGTCAATCCTTGCATACCGTCTTGACGGATCTCCAGATTGGTTATGACCATCCCCGGCATAAGAACAGCATCGTCAATATTTTCCTCAACGGAGAAACCGGTGAATGTCAGATCCAGGATATTCCGCTGGCTAAGTTTACCGAAGCAGGGGTGCTCAAAATGGATCGACAGAGGGGGCTTGAGACGCAGTCGGGTCGTCCGGAGCTTTTGCTTCTGGTAGCGTTGGATATTCTGATGCATGGGCGCAAGCACCAGTTCCCTTCCACTTAAATCGCCTGTCTGACGGATACAGCGGCAAGGTCCGGAGAAGATAATCTGCTCACCATTCCGGAGGCAAATCGCGAACAAATCATTCATGTTCATCCATGTGAAGGAATTTCCTGTATCTGATGTAAGGCGGACACGGAAGGCGAGTGGACTGAAATCGATGAGATCGCCCTGGGCCAGAAAGCCGTTCTGTGTCAGAGTTGCGTTTCTATTCCGACAGGCGTTACGCCGGATGCGGCGTTTTCCCAGGACATAACCCGTTTCCGGTATTTGAGCGGAGAATCCCTGCTCATCGAAGCTCGTGACCCGAACCGGAAGCAGGATCAGGGAGAGGCCGTCCTCCAGGACCAGATGAAGTGGTCGCCTGCTTTCTTTCGACAGGCTAGTACTTCCCGGCCAGCGGCAGCAAATCTCTTCTGCCGTGCAGGATTCTAAACAACACCGGACGAAAAAGTTTTCATGATGCTTTGGATCGTTGACGTGAACGAGAAGGGAATCGTTTGTGAAATGGAGGAGGTTGATTGTATTTCGCAGTTTTTTCTCGCCGATGACAGGGGCGGAACGGATGTTATCCAAGAGATCCAGATGGCGGAAAGGTTGCATTGTATTTCGCAGTTTTTTCTCGCTGGTGACAGGGGCGGAACGGATGTTGTCCAAGAGATCCAGGTGGCTGAAAAGCTGCGATGGCATTCGGGATACATCTCCTTTTCCCCTCTATCGGGATCATTCATACTCGTCAGAACAGTGATCTTTTCTATTGTTGGTGATTAGTATATCTTGTTTGAGATCAGTCGTCAATAGCGGATACCAAACAAAAATAACCTTGACTCATCTATTCGCCTGTGTTTAAAAAATTACCTACCAAACGATACGTCTCTGCAAAAGCAACTGAAACAGGAGCTATAAAATGACAATTAAAGAAGAGTCGTCATTTCTTCAAAAAGTAGAAAGTCGTCTCGATAGTATTTTTGCTGAAGACAAGCAACTGATTAAAGAAAAAGACTTCGATGCTCCACCAGCAGTTGTGGAAGAAGTTTCCATCCACGTAAAGCAGAAGAATATCGGGGAAGCTTTTGACCTAGAAGAAACGAACCGTGCAACGGAAGTCTCTTTGGACGAACTCCAGACACAAGATAAATCGGCCTTTATTTCTGAAATCGAAAAACGTTTCTCGGCGATATTCGGCGATGACGACAAAAACGTCAATGCTATTTCAGAGACTGAAAAGCCGGACTATATTAAAAATATTATTGCCGAGGCCGATGAGGAGGAAAGCAAAAATTCTGCACAACCCGCAGGGAATATCCCCCTGCCCGCTTCGACCGTAATTCATTCACCTTTAAAAAAAGTGAAGGATATTATTCTTTCCCTTGAAGGCGAAATCAACGATCAGATTCTGAAACAATTGAAAGATGAGGTCAATAAATTAGATCTATTATATACACAACATCAAAGAGAGCTGTTCAATTTAAAACGAGAGAAAAATGAACAGGAAGCTTCCTTGCCCGCGTTTGCAGATGTAGCGACGTCTCTTCCCATAAAAGGTATCGTCCAAACGAAAGGAACCCGTCCTTCTTCCGCAGAAAAAAATTCCGTTCTTGAGACCGCTCACGGGGAACTTGGCGGTCTTGAGGTCAAAATGCCCGAAATAGCCGCTACTCCTGACGCAAAATCGCTGGGAAGTTTGGACCCGATGACAGGGTTGGACGAAACAGTGAAATCCGGCGGACATGAGCTGGCAAACATACAACTGCCGGAGAAGAAAAAAGTATCAACACAACCGGTACCGAAAATCAAAGCGGGTAAGGCTCACGCTTATGATTTTGCGCCTGAAAAGAAAAGGGCAGGAATAGGCAGTTGGATTTGGATTTTAATCATCCCGTTGATTGTTTTATTGATCGGATATTTCTGGCTTTACCCGGAGAGAGGCGGCAAAACAATTGAGATTATCAAATCGTATATACCCGTTTCTAAGACCAATCGGGGCGCAACATTCTCATCCATTCAAGGGATAAATCTGATTCATGTCCGACAAAGGCTGGTTTACAATATGCAGTTGGGGAGCAGTATCAGGGTGATTGAAGGCATTGCCGAAAATTCAACGCCTCGTCCTGTTTCAAAAATAAAACTTGTGGCGAATCTTTATAATGCTGAAGGTGCGGTACTGGCGTCAACGGAATCTTTCGGCGGTAATATTATTATTGATGAAAAGCTGGAAAGTCTTGATGCAAAAGGAATTCTGGCAGCTCTTCAAGACGTGAAAACGATGGAAGACAGAGTTCAGCCGAAGGGACAAATACCTTTTATGATTGTCTTCCCTAGCGAACTGACAGGGGTGTTTAGACTATCTGTATTGCCTGTTGATTTTAAGAAACATTAGCTGAAGGATATTCTCGAGAAGACCCCCACTCGGTATTGGTCTTTACCCGAACCAAATCATGCACCGCAAGCGGCTCAGGAATAAGATTCAAACCATAGGGGAGACCAAAGCGCTACGATGCTTTGGCTTTCTGCACCAATGCGGCAATCTGAGCATCTTTCTCCTTCCACAAGTCCTGCACCCACTGCTGAAAGGTAGCCTGGAATTCTTTGTCCTCTTCGTAATCACCATGCAGAAACTGTGGTGGTATGTCTAAGGAAGAAATGCGCACAACGACTCTTCTCACCTTACCGCATAAAAATCCCCAGAATGTCGGAATGCCGTCCGGATAAACAATCGTAATATTCAGCAGAGAATGAAATTTGTCCCCCAGCACGCTCAGGGCCAACGCAATGCCACCGGCCTTTGGTTTCAGGAGATATTGATAGGGTTGATCCCGCTTGTCTTGCTTGGCTGCGGTGAATCGCGTGCCTTCCAGAAAGTTCATTACGCTGGTTGGAATACGTGTAAACTTTTCGCATGCCTTCCGGGTGGTTTCAAAATCCTTTCCTTTTTGTTCAGGATGTTTTTTTAGATATTCCGCACTGTGGCGGCGCAGAAAAGGGAAATCCAGCGCCCACCAGGCCAGGCCCATCAGCGGCACCCAGATCAATTCGCGTTTGAGAAAAAATTTCATGAGTGGTATGCGCCGGTTCAACAGTTTCTGCAGAACAAATATATCCGCCCAGGACTGATGATTACTGACCACCAGATACCAGCCCCGATAATTCAGGTTGTCCAATCCCTGCACGTCCCAGATGGTTTTTTGGGTCAACTTCATCCAAAAGACATTTCCTGCAATCCAGTGTTCCGCAATCCACAGTAAGATTTTATCGAACATACGGGTAAGTGGTTCAAGCGGCAGTAAGAATTTCAGAAAGGAAAAAATAAACAAAATCGATACCCAGAAGACTACATTCAAAGCCAGCAAGGACATGGATATACAGCCCACCAACCAGTTGGGCAGAAAATTCAGCATTTTTTAACTCCCTTCGCTAATTGTTGCGCGGACCTTAGCATGAGATGACCCATTGGTCAAAGTATTACGACGAATGATTCTTTCCGTAGCAATATATTCCCCTCTGTTGTATGAATTTATTCTAATGCAATTAAAAGATAAACAAAGACATCAAGGGTGGATGGTATATATCCTGCGCTGCTCGGACGGCAGTCTTTATACCGGCGTAACCAATAGTCTTGAAAAGAGAATGCTGGGTCACGGCCGGGGAACGGCTTCCAAATATACGCGGTCTAGAAGACCGGTGACCCTGCTGGTGACAAGCGTCGAAATGAATAAAGGCGAAGCCTTGCGTCTGGAAATAAAAATCAAAAAAATGCCTAAAGCAAAAAAGGTTGCTTGTTTGAAAAGCAGCCGGTTGGGATACGAAGACTCACCATAACCGTCCCTTCATAGGATACAGCCATCTGATAAATATTGACACGATGGTGAATTCTGTTAAATTGTCATCAATTGTTCGGCAGTTCTATCGTTATCGTTAAAGGCGACAAAATTACAAAATAAGTCATTAAACATAGGTAGGGGAGGTATGATGATGGATGGACAGAAAATACCGGGAAAAGCAATATTAATCGGCGTTGCGGGGCTTGCTATTCTATTGTTGCTTCTATCGACTTATTTTGGAGTGGAGGCGGGAGAACGAGGTGTTGTGCTGCGTTTCGGAGAGGTCAACCGCGTGGTTGAACCAGGCCCTCATTTTAAAATACCTCTGGCGGAACAAGTGGTTCACATGTCCGTGCGTGTTCAGAAAACCACGACCAAGACTGAAGCGGCCAGCCGGGATCTTCAGGTGGTTCAGACCACGATGGTTCTTAATTATAATCTCGAACCGGCCAAAGCAGGCTCGATGTATTCTAATATCGGGTTGAATTACAATGAACGGGTCATTGATCCGGCGGTGAAAGAAAGCTTCAAAGCGGCAGCGGCCCGCTATACCGCGGAAGAATTGATTTCCAAAAGGGAAACGCTTAAAACCGAAGTTCGTAATTACCTGAGGGACCGGCTGCAAGTATTTGGTGTTGTTGTGGTGGAACTTTCCATTACGGATTTTGAGTTTTCCCAGGAATTCAACAAAGCCATCGAATCGAAACAGACTGCGGAGCAGAATGCGTTGCGCGCCAAACGTGATCTTGAGAGAATCAAGGTCGAGGCTGAACAGAAAATAGCGTCCGCCAGAGCAGAGGCCGAAGCTCTGCGTTTGCAGCGGCAAGTTATTTCGCCGGAGCTCATCCAGCTCCGTCAGATTGAAGCGCAGATCAAAGCCATCGAAAAGTGGGACGGGAAGCTCCCCAACGTAACCGGTGGCACGGTGCCCTTTATTCAGGTGGAGAAAGAAAAGTAGCTTGATTGACTAGGAGATTTCTTGTTTGCTAAAAGGGAGCTTCCGTAAAGAGAAGCAGTTGCGGTTGTTCTCTGTGTGGAAGCATTTTAAGCGTCATTGAACTGAAGAATTTGAGTCTGGGGTAAAGCCGGTGAAAAAGAAAATAATTATTGTAGTTTTTGTGCTGCTTTTTGTCAGCGTGGGTCTGTTTGTTTACGTTGGTCAGAAAAATCAGAAGTCCAGTGAATTATTTTACTCAGGCACGATCGAAGCGACGCAGGCCAGATTGTCTTTTCAGGTTCCGGGACGGATTTCCATAGTGAACGTCGAGGAAGGTCAGACCGTTAAAAAAGGCCAGATTATCGCTGAACTTGACAGGGCGGAATTTGAGGCTCGTTATGAACAGGCAAGTGCCAATCTGGATCGTGCGCAAAAAGCAAAGCAGCAGCTGGAAACGGCCCTTGAGATCAGCAAAAAAACCCTGCCTGCGGAAGTCTCCCGCGCGGAAGCCGGCCTGAAGAGCGCCAGAGATTCCATGACGGATGCCGCAAAAAATTACCGGCGTTTTGAGGAATTGTTCCATAAAGAGGTGGTTTCGGAAAAAGAACGTGACGCTTTGAAGCTGCAACATGACGTTGCGAAATCACGCGTTGTGGAAAGCGAATCGCTTCTCAGGATGGCCAGAGGAAACCTTGAAAGGATTGATGCGGTCAGGGATGAAATTGCCACGGCGGCGGCTCAGATTGATGTGGCCAAAGCATCTCTTGATCAGGCCGCTGTCCAGCTGGGTTACACGAGTCTGAAATCTCCGCTTGATGGGGTGGTGACCAGCCGCAACATCGAACCCGGCGAAACCGTCAATGTCGGAAGGGAAGTGATTACGATTTCTGATCTTCAACGGGTGGATTTAAAAATATTTGTGGAGGAAACCATCATCGGTAAAATGAAGCCGGGGCAAAAAGTTGAAGTGACCGTCGATACATTTCCGGGCAAGGTGTATCATGGAACGGTTTCCTTTGTTTCACCGGAAGGGGAGTTCACGCCAAAAATCATCCAGACGCAAAAAGAAAGAGTCAAACTGGTTTACCTCGTAAAAGTGTCCATTCCCAACCCGGATTATGACCTCAAGGCAGGCATGCCTGCGGATGCACGCATCCACGAGTAGCAGGAGGCGCGATGATTGACTCGTCCGGAATCCGGCAGCCGCTGGTGGAAGTCAGGAATCTTTCACACTCGTTCAAGCTTGTTGAAGCGATCCGAGATATTTCATTTTTTGTTCCCGGCAAAAGCATTTTCGGACTGGTTGGATCCGATGGGGCCGGAAAATCCACTGTTCTTCGTCTGATTGCCGGAATGATGAAACCGTCCAGAGGTGAAATCATCATTGACGGTTTACCCTCCGGCTCTGAGAGGCAAAAAATAAAGCACATCATCGGCTATATGCCCCAGCGATTCGGGCTTTACCAGGATCTGACCGTAGAAGAAAATATGGACTTTTTTATGGACGTTTTCGGCATTCCTCGTTCCGACAGGAAACACCGCATGGAAAAATACCTGGGCTTTTCCAATCTTTTGCCTTTTACGGACAGGCTGGCGGGCGATCTTTCCGGCGGAATGAAACAGAAATTGGGCCTGGCCTGTGTTCTGGTTCATGAACCGCGTCTGCTGATTCTGGACGAGCCGACCAATGGTGTTGATCCGGTCTCCCGTCGCGAATTCTGGGATATTTTGGACAGTATGAAACAGGAGGGGATGACCCTCATTATTTCGACCGCTTATCTGGATGAAGGTGAAAAATGTGACCGTCTGGCCCTGATGCACTCCGGCATCATCCTGGAAGAGAACTCACCGGACGCGATGCGAGGAACTTACCCGACGCTGGAAGCGGCCATCATTGCGCGAATTACCGAAGTTGACAAGGAGCTTGTTCATGACGTTTTCTCCTTCTGAATCCATTTCGGTTTCTCAACTGGAAAAAAAATTCGGTAAATTTGTAGCAGTCAACAAAATCACGTTTGCTGTCAAAAAAGGAGAGATCTTCGGATTCCTGGGCTCGAACGGATCCGGAAAATCCACCACCATTCGCATGCTGTGCGGCATTATTACCCCCACGTCCGGTACCGGTATGGTTGCCGGATACGACATAACCACCCAGACTGAAGCAATCAAGCAGTCTATCGGCTATATGTCTCAGAAATTTTCCCTGTATGAAGATCTGACGCCATATGAAAATGTGCGTTTCTATCTCGGGATATACAATGTTCCGCAGGATCAATGGCCCCAACGCATCGACTGGATATTGAATATGACCCACCTGCAGGATGTTCGCCATCGTCTTACTCGGGAATTGCCTCCGGGCTGGCGTCAGCGGCTGGCGCTGGGCTGCGCGCTTCTACACAGGCCGAAGATCCTTTTTCTGGATGAGCCCACGTCCGGTGTTGATCCCGTTACGCGCCAGCACTTCTGGAGTTTTATCAGGCGCCTCGCAGCTGTTGGCGTTACGGTCTTTGTCACCACGCACTATATGGACGAAGCCCTTTTTTGTGAACGCCTGGTCATGATCAACGCGGGCAGCATTGTGGCATCAGGTTCTCCTTCAGAAATTATTGCACAAGCCTGCCCGGACAAGCCTGACGCTGATTTGAACGACGCCTTCGTGTCGCTGATGAAGAGGATGCCGGATTGAATTCCTTAAGATTAAAAGCCATTGTCCAGAAAGAATTTTACCATCTGATCCGCGATTACCGCAGTCTGTATCTGGCGTTTGCCATTCCACTGATTCTGATCATCCTTTTCGGTTATGCGCTGAGCCTGGACGTCGATCATATCAAGACCGTTGTGATTGACTATGACAAATCATGGCAAAGCCGCGATTTTAAGACGAAACTGAATGCATCTCCCTACTTTGACGTGGTGGCGGAGCTCGATTCATCGCGGCAGATTGCAGACTATATCGATCATGACAGGGCTTCTGTTGCCATTCATATTCCCCCCGATTTCATGAAGAACGTCAGAGCGGACCGGGAGGCGCAGATGCAGATTATTATAGACGGCAGCGATCCGATCTTTGCCGGCGCCGTGCGGGGGTATTTGACGGCTTTTGCCGAATTATATAATTCAAAACTGCTCCTTTCTTTTCTCAACCGCCAGGGGCAGGTCACCATCAAAACACCTGTTGAAGGCCGAATCCGAATCTGGTTCAATGAAGATCTGGAAAGCCGCAATTTTATCATTCCGGGGATCATTGCCATTATTATTATGATTGTCGGCGCCATGCTGACATCCCTGGTGATCGCAAGGGAATACGAAGATGGAACAATGGAAACGATTAAATCTCTGCCGGTTCACGCCGGTGAATTGCTTCTGGGCAAATCCATCCCTTATTTTTTCATCGGACTGGCCAATGTGCTGATTGCCATGCTTCTGGGGCAGCTTCTTTTCGGGATTGTCCTCAAGGGAAATTTCTGGCTGATGCTCATCGCCACATCCCTGTATCTGATCTGCGCGCTGTCTCTGGGGTTGTTTATTTCGTCCGTGACCAAGTCGCAGCTGATAGCCAATCAGGCAGCCATTATGTTTACCTATCTGCCGTCTTTGCTTTTGTCTAATTTTGTTTTTCCGATCATCAACATGCCGCAGGCGCTGCAATGGATAACGTATCTTGTGCCCGCAAGATACTATATAGACATTCTGGTCGGGCTCTATCTGCGCGATACCGGTCTTGCCTATCTGGGTCCGAACATGATCGTGTTGGGCGTTATGTGTGTTGTCATGACCGGACTCAATTATGTTTTGCTGAAAAAGGAAGGTTTATGAATTGGCCCAGGATCAGAGAATTAGTCCGCAAGGAATTTATTCAACTGTTACGCGACAAGCGCAACCGCGCGGTTCTCTTCGTGGCGCCCATTATTCAAATGCTGGTTTTCGGATATGTAGTTAATTATGACATCCGGACGATCCGTGTGGCCGTCGTTGATTATTCACGAACGGTGGAAAGCCGAAAACTTACGGATGCCTTTGAGGGCAGCCGCATTTTTTCAATCACCCATTACCTGAATGATGAAAAGAAGTTTGAAGACCTGCTGATTCGGGGACGCGTGGATATGGGGATTAAAATCCCGCAAGACTTTGCGTCGGTCATCCGCAGGGGACAGACAGCTCCCCTCCAGATTGTTGCTGATGGTTCCATGAGCAACATGGCGTCGCTGCGCATGGCCTATACGACATCTGTACTGGAGCAATTCAATCGGGGGATGCTCCGGGAACTTTATCCTCAACAGATGAAATATGGGAGAATAGATATGCGTATCCGCACGTGGTATAATCCAAATCTGGAAAGCCAGCACTTCTTTGTCCCTGGGATTGTGGCGTTTGTCATTATGCTGATATCACTGCTTTTGACATCCATTGCCATTATCCGTGAAAAAGAAGCGGGTACCATGGAACAGATTATCGTCACTCCCCTGAAATCTTACGAATTCATTTTAGGGAAAACGATTCCCTACACCATCATTTCGCTCCTCCAGCTGATCGTGGTCATTATCGTTGCCATTTACTGGTTTGAAATACCCCTGGTGGGAAACGTTTCTCTCCTGTTTTTTTCGGCTTGTCTGTTTTTGTTGAGCACGCTGGGAATCGGTCTGTTTATCTCGACCATTTCCAGGACGCAGCAGCAGGCTATGATGATGACGTTTTTTTTTATTCTGCCGTTTTTCATGCTCAGCGGTTTTGTTTTTCCAATCGCAAATATGCCTGAAGTTGTTCAATGGTTCAGCTACCTCAACCCGTTGAGATATTTTCTGGTGATCTTGAGGGGTATTTTTCTCAAGGGCGTTGGACTGGACGTTCTTTGGCCCCAGTGCCTCTCCCTCGCGATTCTGGGAACGATCGTCTTTTGGGGTGCAATTGTCCGCTTTAAAAAGCGGCTGGATTAGTGTAAATAAAAGACTAAGGATGCAGGGATGCTTAAAGTTATTGAAGATGAAAAACTGATTGCCAAATATGTGCGGCACTTTGCCAAGAGTTTCAGGCCCTTTATGGATGAAAGGATCAAGGTGAAACTGGGGCATCAGGGGGCTAGTTTTGGGGTAAAGGTTTCCTGGTCAAAAAAACTGGGCATCTGGATATTTTCCCAGGCGACAAAAGATG